>Ga0129307_1003144_pt1 | contig 11000 bp, 6 predicted proteins | sample P1105metagenome_FD_94437 | JGI IMG/M metagenome (GOLD analysis project Ga0129307, IMG submission 94437) | Capybara group fecal microbial communities from Wisconsin, USA - P1105 metagenome | ecosystem: Host-associated > Mammals > Digestive system > Large intestine > Fecal | place: USA: Wisconsin... | reverse complement strand
ATGAACTCAGTGAACTTGTGGAGGACAACACAAAAAAGAATAATACTTCGAAAGACGACAAAAGAACAAGTGAACAGATAGAAAAAAAACATGTGGGTAGAGAGGATGATATCAATACAGTAATAGGAGATTCAGATAATGCTGAAATTACTGATTTGGATGCTTGGTATTTTGAGCATGAATTAAACAAATACAGAAACATGTATAGACCTCATAACGAGGAAGATAATAATTCAAACAAAAATGTGGAATTGAAGCCGCCTAAGCCTCAAAAGAGAGTAAGTAGTCTTGTGGAAAAACCATTTCGCGATGAAGTTAATGCGCTTGCAGGATTAGCAGAAGTATACGACAATGATAGTATTCCAAATGAATTAGAGCCATCTAGAAACATTTCAGATAATGCACCAGCGAATATAGCTACGAATTTAAATGATAAACATGAAATGGTGCAAAAATCAAATGAGTCGCAAGTTATTGTAGATGAAACAACAAATGAACAATTACCTGCAGACGAGGAGAAAGTGTTAAAGGAGCTTTTAGAAAGTTTTTCTATGTCAAATAATAATCAGCAGAAAGCAAAACCGATAGTTGCTGTATGTCATAGCAGAGAATCTGAAAAAGATGTGAGATGTAAAGAGCCAAGTTTTAACATTGGAAATAATAATTTTATTCTTCCAAGTGATTTTACTGTTGAATTTAGTCGTGATTTAGAGACAGGAGTTGATATAAGAACTATAAAAGATGGTAATAAAAAAATAATAGGTTCAGTAGCTTCAATCGACAATCAAGTAATTAGTGCTCAATTTAAAGATGTAAATATTCGATTGGATATTGGTGGAAAAACACGCGCCTTATCATCTGAAAGTGAGCTTACGTTAAATTATGATTTTGGTGAAAAAAAGATGACTTATGAGGCGACTGATACAAAAACTCCTGAACAGTCGTTTAAGACGGATGTTAGTGATTATAGAAATACTATACCGCGAACCAAGAGAAATCCAGGAGTAAATGCTATGAAATATGATACGGGAACTTATGGAAATAGTCCTTATAGGCGAAAAGCAATTAGTGATTCTTATATTAGTAAGCAGCGGAACGCATATAGGAAAACGCCTATCAATAAATGTTCACGATGGTAGTAGAATTAAAAAAATATACTAGTAATTAAGAAAGGAGGCTATGCTATGCCAGGAGATAATTTAAATAGTAAAGAAAATATTACGTACAGTAAAATACTTGCTAATATTAATCAAGGAAATATAAGTTGGAATACTTTAGAAGAATTCGAACGTGAATTATCAATAGAAGAAAATCTTAATACTCGTATAAATAATGCAAGAGTTCTAAGAACACAGCGCCAAAACGAATGGAAAATTTATGCCGATGAGATATATAAAACTATAGATAAAATAGTACAAGAATTACAAGACGAAAATGATTTAGAACTCCGTAAGGAGGCAGTTGGAAATTTTGAAATGAACGGTCAAACGCACGGCGAAGAAGTTAACATATTAAGGAATGGGTATGAACCAGGCGAAATCAGAAAATTGGATGAGGCTGTAAATTCGATAGAGACAATATATAAGGAAAAGGCAGAAACCCTAGATAAGAAGATAAAAGAAGCTGAAAAGGCAGTGAAGGAAGCTGATAATAATCTTAAGAGCTACAAGAATTTACCCGAGGATAATACAGACAAAAGGGAGGTTTGTGAAAGGAAAAATCAGGAAGAAAAGAAGTTAAACGAATTAAAAGAGAAAAAGAAAACAATCTCTAACTTAGAAAAAGAATTAAATGGACAAAAATTAACATTAAATCGCATTGACTCATCTATAAGAAAATTATCAAATGCTGTAATTGAGTATGAAGATAAAAAGAATATAGTAGATAGTGCAGAAAAAATTATTAATGCATTAATGGAAGCTAAGCGCGATTACGTAGCGAGCGGAGATGCAAGAGGACAAAACCGTAATACTAATTCTACCCAATATGATGCAGAAGAAATTTTAAGAAAATTTTTAGAATGGGATAAAGTAACTAATAATCAGAGACAAAGCCTATCAAATCCAAATCAAAATTTAAACCTAAATCCAATTGGTAGTCAATACCAATATTTTGATCCGTATACTTCGATTGATAAAATTCAATTTGGTGAAAATCAAGGGGAACCATACCAAGTGGTACCATATCACTACAAAAATGTTGATTTTTATCTTCCGCCAAATATGAGAATAGAAACAGGTAAAGATAATGTTGATATAATTAAAGATGACCAAGATAATATAATTGGTGAAATAACAAAAAATCGCAAGGGCGAAGTTGAATCAATACATATGCCTTTTAATGAGGCTGGCTGCGTTATAGTTAATGGAAAGAGGTTTGATATTCCAGAAGGTTCAGAGTTGAATATTAAAGTTACCCCTCAAGGTCTTAAATGCGTGGTGACAAATGGTGACAAAACTCTTTTAGACGCTACAGTAGATTTAGATGGAGAATATGTAGGTGATTATATAGATAATTTATCCCAGCGGGATGCGAGAAAAGAAATTGGATATACAAATAATACACAAAATGATTATCAGGGCGTTCCAGCACTACCCCAGTATTATACGCCTCCAAATGATGTATATGTGGGTGGAACCTTAATGAATAACTATTATAATCAGCCATCTGCCCCAGATTGGAGCAGTGTCGAAAATGTCGATACGCATATGATGCCGATAAATATGTCTGAAAGAGTACGAGCACAAGGACGAGGAAATCATAGTCTTAGACAGGGATGATGCATCATACTTCTCTGCAAAACTCCTTGAGGAAGAAAAATAATGCTTCCGATGGGAGTTCTCTCTTTATTTAGAAAAAAATTAGGAAATTTGGAAAAAAAACAAATTTTTTTTTGAAATATTATATAGAAGGAAACATTGTAACAATAGTCAATTAATTAAAATAAATAATAAGTGAAGGAGGAAAAAAGATGGCCAAACAACCAAAATATAATTATGGATTTAACGAAGAAAAATGGGATAAGTATAAAGGATTAGTCAGCAAAAATGTAAATGTAGGGGAGGATTATGTACAAGCAGTATCTGAACAAAAAACAATGTGGCCGGATGGATATGAAAAAGAAGAAGTAGTAAAAAAATTAAAAGCAGCAAAAGACTATTTTAAAAGTATAGAGACTGAGCGGAATTCTGAAAGAGAAGGGACAAATTATTTTAGAATCTTGTACGAAAATGTAAAAAATGACGAGCATTATAGAAATAATATGGACAAGATCAGAGGAAGCCGTTCTGAGTCTAATCAAATAAAAGAAGATGATCTTGGCAATGAGCCAAGTGTTCCAAAGCACAAAAGTTATAGAGACACGGAAGAGAGAAAATCTGATATTCAGAATAATGCACCCATGCGTACAGAAGGCGAAATTCTGAGTGATATCAATAAAGAATTAAATAGTGATTTAAGAGATGAAGATAAGTTAAAGGCTTTATTTAATGAAAAAGAGAATCTAGAACTAAATAATGAAAAAGCACTAAATGCAAATGATGTGCACCCAATTGTACCTAATAATGCTGTTTTATGTGAGGCACCATCAGTAAACCGAATACAACAAAGTGAAATGCCGCCAGCGTATAGTCCAGCTAACCCATATACCCCTCAAAACAATACGGGACAGCAATATCATCAAATAGGTGGGACCCCATATTATTATTCTGTCGCAAAGCCATTATATAAAACTATAAATAATTTAAATAAAAAATTTAAAGAGCGGAGTTTTTACGATGGTGAAAAAAAATTTGGATTTGTTAGACGATATGACGACGATGGTAGAGTGGAATCGCAGATTAATCGGAATAATATTAGTTTTACTATTGGAAATAATCAATTTGTTTTTAATGGTGGTGAAAATGATATCACAGTCGACCATACGTATGATCCAGAGACAGGAATGTCAACTCGCTCAGTTAAAGCAGGTGGTAAGGAAATAGCGTCAATTGCCTCTTTGGGCGATCAAGTTATTAGCGCAAAGTTTGCTCCAGAGACAAACTTGAATGTATGCACTGGAGGTAATGTCTACCATATTCCTAATAATTCCGAATTAAAAATGGATTATGATATTGGGAATCAGATGATGTCTTTCAAAGCAAATGATGTTGACTCTCAGGAACCATCGTTGAACATAGGGGTGAAGGATGATGGGCGCGTTCTTTCAGGTGAAGCGCTAAATAATGAATCAAAGAGGGTGGCAACTAATAAGTTCCAGTCAAGTGAGGCACCTGCGCCATTGCGCATAGTAGATAGTACATCTGGAGTAACTAATTCGTATTCAAGTAACTCACAGTATAGGTCAAATGAAGGACGAATGAAGGTCAACAGGCAGATAGAAGCTCAACAAAAGGCATATCATGCTGCGACTAGTCAAAGACGTAATGCTAGATAATTCTTTTTGAAAAAGTATTAGATTGTAAGCTAGGATAAACTAAATTTGGAGGAACAGTATGGACAATCCACAACAATATCAGGCTCTAGAGCAAGAAGCGATTAGGGCTAGAGCTGAAGCTAACTCAGTTCAGTTCGATACAAGTAGAGGGCCTCAGCTTAATTCAAGCCGACAGGGTAATTCTAAGCATGAAAATAAAAAGAGATTCAAAAAAGAGCTTGTTGATGAGAACAATCATAGAATAGCTGTAGAAGAAGCTTTAAAGCCAGTACCACTAAACAATAACATAAAGATTGTTGTTGATAGTAATAAGCAACCATATTCAAAAGGGCCTAACATAAGTAGTAGACGTATTAAAACAAAGATGAACAGCCCACTGTTTAATTTGGCAAAAAGAAGGCAATTTGGCTTTGGTTTCAGGCGAATAGAAATAAATTCTCTAGGAGGGGATTTGCGTTCAGACCGGCTAAAGGCTAGATATTCGCAGTTGAATAAAAAGAATCGAAAAATTCTTGAGGACATTCTTAGAAAACAAAAAGAAAAGAATCAACGACAAATAGCTCAAAATCAAATGCATAATACTATGAGGGCAAGAAGGTTTTGATATAAGTAAGAGAAGGATTCGTGAAATCATTTTTTAATGGTTTCACGAATTTTTTTATATTTTTTTTAAAAAAATGGAAAAAAATGATTTTTTTTTTTGAATTAATAATAGTGAAGAAAATAAATGAAAGAAGAGGAAGGTTTTATGGGCGAGTTAAATTATACTCCGAGCGAACCAAAAGAACATATATTGTATTCAGATATTTATGAAGTGAAATCGTATTTCCAAAATAAAGAACTGATGAAGATATATAAAAGGCTGAAGGGAAATGTTATAGATATAAACACTTCTAGTATCGCAAAGTCAGTACAGGGAACGGAACAGGATTTCTTAGCATTGATGAATCGTGCAAAGAGATTTTTGAATCAAAACTATCTAGATATGAAAGAAGATGTTTTGAGAACTGTACTAGATATGTTTCAGCAAGCGGTGTTTGGATATTATGTGTTAACACCTTTAGTTGAGGCACAAGAAGTATCAGATATCAAGGTTTTAGCTTGGAACAAAATTGTATGTAAGGCTAATGGTAATAGATACGAAACAAATCTATCCTTCTTGTCAGAGCAGGATTATAACGATTGGTACAACAGGCTTCGTAGAATTCATAGAATCAAAAATGATATTCATCATGCGGCAACTTGCTGTACAGATAGAAAAACAAATGATTCATTTTACATGCGAATTGATTGGCAAGACAGGAAACTCACATCTACAGATGCAAACAATATCCATATTAGAAAGATACCAACAGAAAAATATACTTGGGATTACCTAAAAGACGCTGGAATGGTCAGCGACGAGATGATTGAATATTTCCGAGATCGAATTGTGAACGGATATGCATTTTTAATCTCCGGACAAGGTGGTTCAGGAAAGACATCGCTGTTGAATAAACTCTTAGACTGGGTACCACATAATCAATCGGTATTGGTGTCACAGGAGTCCGATGAGCTATATTCCGAAGATCACCCACAAATGCAGTTTGAGCACACCATGACATTGCTGCACGGTGCAGAGAAACAAGAGTATTCACTCGAAGATGAACTTAGATTGGGATTGTTACAGGATATCGACAATTTCGTAATTGGCGAGATTAAAGGTGCTGAAGCACTATACGTATTTACAACAGCGCTAAATACGGGTGCAAGATTCCTTGGTACCATCCATAGTAATGATGCGGTGAGTTCTGTGACACGACTCGCCCAATGTGCGAGATATAAATCAGATTATCCTATGGAAACTCTTGAGGAGATGCTTACAGCAGTGCCCTTTGTGTTAGTACATATGAGTCATTTTAGCGTATGTGAGATATTAGAAATAAAAGACTTTGATTATGATTTGAAACGTCTAAACTTTCATCGAGTTTATAAGAAAACATATTAATGAAGGAGAGGATTAAAAGTATATGAAAAAATTAACTAAGACTGAAAAGATGGAGAAGAAATTACAAGCAAAACAGGAGAAGATTAACAAAAAGGAATTAAAGAAAGCTCAAAAGTTACAGCGTAAGCTCGAAAAGCTCGAAAAGAAAGCAGAGAAAAAGCGTGAAAAAGAGCACAAGAAAGAGATTGAAAGACTAAACAGAATGTTAAAGCCAGTTAGCAAGAAAACTCTTGAATCGTTAGGAATTATTTCATTTGATCCTAAGGTAGCAACTATTAGAAAGAATGACAATAACTGGGTGAAGACATATAAGATTGAAGGCATGAACGAAGAAAACAGAAATATGTTTATCGATGGATTGGTAAATACTATTTCGTTGAGGGCAAGGATTACCTCTAACTTTAAGCTTGCAGAATCAAGTCGATTGGTTAGAACAGACTATATTACATTCTTCATATCTGCTGAGATTTATGAGACAGTAAAGCTTACATTAGATGCTGAGGTAGAAAAGATAAATGCTATTTGCAACGAGATTAACGTTGTAGAAGTTTCTATTAACAGCTATATGAATCAGATAAAGCATAACTTCCAGTATCAGGAAGAAGAATTAAACTTCGAAAAAATGAATAGAAGAAAGAACGACTGGAGAGTTAGTGCGTTTAAAGAGATAAAGTTGAATGATGATTGCTTTACAATCGACGAAAGGGTTGGCGCATGTCTTCAGGTGATCCAGTATCCTGGTGAAGTAGGAAGAAACTTTTTGCAAGAGCTTCTTGAAATTAATTTACCAATGATGTTTATCACTGATATTCAACCATATAAAGATGAAGAGAATGAGGATTATAAGAAGTTATTAGAAAAGAAATTTAATCAAAATATCAATGATTTTGAAAATAGTTACATGAATGTAGGATTAACAATTGTAATTATGACTGATTCAGTAGAGCAAAAAGATGAGTTGATTGATTCAATTGAGACATTCTTTAGCGAAGAGGATATGGTAATTTCGCCAGTATACGGAAACACAGCTGATGTTTTGGAAAGTAGTTTTTCATACGGCATAAGAGATTATCATTCTATGCGAAATATGCATTGTAATCAGATTAAACAACTGGTTGTTTAAGAGGAGGAATTGATATGCCAAGATTAATGACTGAATACGCAAAAACAAAGGTAATGGATACGCCATTGTATGAAAATTTTGATTCTGTTCAGCAGATTTTTTCGATAGTAAGTATTGACGAAAGTGGAATATTTGAATTGCCAAACTCACTTTATTCAAAGCAATATAAGCTATCAGATATAAACTTTTTAGGTATGACGCTTGAGGAGCAAACAGATATTATTAGATGGTTTTCAAAAGTACTAGAGACAGTTCCATGTAGATTCTCATATGTTGTGGCTAATGAGTATGTTGATGAAGAAGAATTCCAAAAGCAAATTCTGTATCCTCTTGCAAATGATGAGTTAGATAAACTTAGAGATGCATATAACGAGATTATTGCTGAAAAGCTGACAGATGCCAAGCAAGGGTTATATCAGAGTATTTACTTTACATTAACCTGCAAGGCTGAGAATTTGAAGGACGCAAAATATAACTTCAACAGCATGGAAGCGGGTATCAGAATGGCGTTTATGGACCAATCTGCTGAGGGCGCAAGTGGTTCTACCCTTACCCCACTCGATATTAATGAGAGAATGCAGCTTCTTTATAATTTTACTCATATAGGAATAAATACAAAATTTAAATTTGATTTTGATGAAGAGATGCATTACAGACGTGATTGGGTAAACACAATTGCACCTGGTTCAATTATGTTTGAAAACGAACAATTCAGAATCAATGATAAGGTAGGAAAAGTTATTTACATTAGTGATTATCCAAAGATTCTAGAGGCGGATATTATAAGTAAACTCGCACAGATTAACTGCACATCATATATATCTGTAAACAATGAATTAATTACTAGGGATGCGATAAAAAAAGAGCTTGCCAGAAAACACATGAAGCTAGGTATGAAAATCGAGAATGAAAAAACTCGAAATAGAAATAAGAACGATTTCCTAGCAGATGCATCATCGAAGCTTCTTGATATGCAAGAAAAGGTTGAGGCATTTCAGAGAGAAATAGCCGATGAAGATCAACATTTCTTCAATACAACTATCACAGTTTTATTCATAGCTAATGATGAAGAGGAACTCAGAAAAATCGAAAATAAGATATTAACTACAGGAGGAATGAAGTCTATCCAGTTTAAATCTTGTTTTGCAAAGCAGAAGGAGGGCATAAATACTTCTTTAGGATTAGGTATTCAAGAGTTTAAGCATGTATGTAATCTTTCATCACTAGCCTTATCAATGTTTATGCCATTTAAAACACAAGAGCTTTGTGATATTGGTGGCGTATATTACGGAATAAATCAGCTATCTAACAACGCAATTTTTGCAGATAAGAAGAAGTTAAAAAATAGAAATAGTTTGATTTTAGGCCAATCTGGTTCGGGTAAGTCAGTAGCAGCAAAGTTAGAGACTATTTGTTCATACACAGTATATCCGGATGACCAATTTTTGATGATTGACCCTAATGCTGATTACTACGAGATTGCTGGGATTGTTGGTGGTACTGTAATATCATTTGATCCACAAAAGCAACTTTTTATTAATCCTTTGGATGTGGACTTCACAGATGTTGATTATGGTGATTTGGAAGGCGTTATCTATGAGAAATCAGACTTTATTCAGACACTAATAAGTTCGTATATGAAGCGAGATCTCAACGAAGATGAGTTGCCGGTATTAAATAAAGCGATTGAAAGAGTATATAAGGATAATTATTCAATTCGAAGGAAATTGAATGGTATGGGGGTAGATAAGGCCGAATTCGAAGTGCCAAAGCATATGCGTAGCGACATTCTTGAGGATGGGGAGGCATATACAAGTTTATCTCCAGAGGAGCAGGTGCGTCAATATTCACCTACACTTCAGGATATATACCAATATCTCGTGGATATGAATGATTCTCATGCGTCTCACGTAGCAAGAATGATGGATACATTTGTAAATGGAGCTTTATCGTTATTTAATCATCGTACAAATGTTGAATTAAATAGCAGATTTATTTCTTTTGATTTATCCCATACTCAGGAAAACATGCGCGTGAGTGCCATGGTAGTAATGATGGAAATGGTTCGTAATAGAATCCGCCGCAATGGTAAAAATGGTGTTTGGACACATGTATATATAGACGAGTTCCACGAGTTGCTTGGCATTAATTGCGTTGCAAAATTCGTATTGAAACTTTGGAAAGAGGTTCGAAAGATGAGTGGACTGATGACGGGAATTACTCAGAATATGAGTGACTTGCTTAAATCGGACGATGACGTAAACTTAGCACAAATTTTTTCAAACACGGAGAGCTTTTTCCTATTATCACAAGCTTCACAAGATATGGACTTGTTGATGCAGTTTCTACCAAGTGTTTCACCAGCGATGTTTTCATATTTAGATAATGCACCTAGTGGAACCGGATTATTAAAAATGGGGCCTATAACAGTTCCGTTTGATATGGTTATAGATAAGAACAGTGAGATTTATAAGATTGTAAATACCGATGCGGGTATAAAAAAGACAACACCGAAAGATACTAATTCAGACATAAAAAAGGGAGCTTAGCCGATGCAAGGAAATATGCAGTCTGTCGAAATTGAAACAGACAAACCGGAAAGTGAATATGGAGCCATCAAGGAAGCTAGTGATGATTTTGCTGTTGAGGCGATAAAAAACTTTCCTCAAAGCAAAAACAGTATTTCCGACTATATTGAGATTGAGACTAGTAAAAATAGGAAACCTAATGAAGCTACAAATGAGGATGATAGAACTATTTCTGATGTGCAAGTAGAAACGTTGGAAGAGTCAGGCAATCAACTTGAAGAGGAATCTGATGTTGAAACAGTTGTTGAGGATAATGAAATCTATAATACTCAAAAGCGCACTTTATCGCTAACAAAAGAACAAAAATTAGAAGCCGCTGCTTTGGAAGAGAAAAAAGCCAAAGAAAATGTTTCAAAAGAACAGAAGGTTAAAAAGCAGGCCGAGTTGCAAAAACAACGATTACAAAATACGAATATAAAGCCGCGTCCTCAGATTAAGCCGCCAGTGGTCAGACGTAATCAATACAGATTTAGCGAGCGCCAAGCATCAAAAAATATACATCTAAAAGTAAACAATAAAGACTATCAGAACCAACCAGTAAAAAGTAATCTTGCACAAAAATATAGAAGGACTCCAAATGTAAATAGAATTAATACGGCGAAAAAAGATTTGAATAGTGGCTTAAAGCAGCCATTACAGACATCTACTATTAGGGATACTTCACGTATAAATAAAAACATTCAGAAATATAGACTTAGCAATGTAAGTAAATATAGGCTAAATGTGCAAAAAGCATCTTTAAGCAGTAGCTTAAAAAGGAATCCATTACAGTCGACGACAGTTAATAATTCTTCACGAATAAATAGGAACGTTCAGAGATATAATCTTAGACCAAAGGTTAATAGAAAAAATGTACAGAAAGCATCT
>Ga0129307_1003143_pt1 | contig 11000 bp, 9 predicted proteins | sample P1105metagenome_FD_94437 | JGI IMG/M metagenome (GOLD analysis project Ga0129307, IMG submission 94437) | Capybara group fecal microbial communities from Wisconsin, USA - P1105 metagenome | ecosystem: Host-associated > Mammals > Digestive system > Large intestine > Fecal | place: USA: Wisconsin... | reverse complement strand
TCAGATTCACGTGACTGACCGTAATTCGTTCCGCAGTTTTGAGATGGCGGTGAAACTGTTGCAGTACATTTTCAACGAATACCCGAAGGATTTTGCGTGGAAGCAGCCTCCGTACGAGTACGAATTCAAGAAGTTGCCGATTGACATTCTGCTTGGCAACGGAACGTTCAGAAAGGAATTTATTGAATCGAGTATTTGATGAACTTTGCAGGAATAAAATGCGCCGCTCATGCTCATGTCACCCTGGAGAGGCGAAGCCTCGATAGGGCCCATTGCATAACATCATCGGCATGACTGCATTAGCCTGTCACCTCGGCCTTTGGCATGTCATCCCGGCCTTCGGAATGTCACCCCGGCCTTAGTGCCGGGGGCACCCTACACGGATCTTATTACGGAACACATTACTTGACTAAATGAAACTTCGACTTTCGACAGAAACTTTAAACCGCCTCAAGCGTTTTCGCAAGAACAAGCGCGCTTTTTGGTCGCTTGTGATTTTGGTGGTCACATACTTGCTTTCGCTCACGAGCCCGTGGACGGTAAACGATGAACCGTTCTTCTTGCGCTATAACGGCAAGAATTACTTCCCGGCGTTTGCACGTTACAGCGAAGCGGATTTTGGTGGCGAATACAAGACGGAACAGGATTACGCAAAGCTTTTTGCGGATGTTGCAGAATGCAAGCAGGATGAAGAAGATGGATTCCCGCGTGCTGGGGGCTGCCCCGAGATGTGGACGCTGATGCCGCCTGTGCCGCACGATCCGCTGAAGGCGGATCTGAGCGAGGAGGGAACCCCTCCCTTTGCGCCGAGCGCAAAGCACTGGCTCGGAACAGATAGCAATGGGCGAGATGTCCTTTCACGCTTGATTCACGGATTCCGCATTTGCATCAGCTTTAGCTTGTTGCTGACCGTGCTCGGGACATTCCTTGGCATTGTCATCGGCGGTATCCAAGGCTACCTCGGAAAGTTCTGGGATACGGGCATACAGCGTATGATCGAAATTTGGTCTTCGCTCCCGATGCTTTACGTGGTGATTCTCATCGGCAGTATTTACGGTCGCAGTTTCTGGCTTTTGATTTTGATTATGGCGGCGTTCAACTGGCTTTCGCTCAGCTACTACATGCGCGCGGAATTCTTGAAGCTCCGCAGCATGACGTATGTGATGTCTGCGAAGGTGCTTGGCCTTGGGCATCGCCACATCTTCTTCAAGGAAATTTTGCCGAATGCAATGACGCCTGTGGTGACGCTATTCCCGTTCACTCTTATCGGTGGCATCGGAAGCCTCACTTCGCTTGACTTCTTGGGCTTTGGACTTCAGCCGCCGACGCCGAGCTGGGGCGAACTTATGAGCCAGGGACTTAACAACCTCTACGCTCCGTGGATTTCCGTGAGCACGGTCGCTGCGCTTTTTGTGACTCTCCTTTTGACGACGTTCGTCGGCGAAGGCGTACGAGATGCAATGGACCCGAAGTCGGGAGATCGCTATGTTTAATGCAATACGACTGAGTGGTCCATGCCAAGCGGGAACGGCTCGTATTAACGAGCCGTGTGAGCGCGGAGCAATCGACATCAAATGTTCTGATTGCGTTATTAAGTCGATTGCGGAGTCGTCAACCGACCCGAAGTCGGGGGATAGGTATGTATGAGGTTTGAGGTCGGCACGGAGTGCCTTTGAGGTCGCTTCGCTTTGAGGTATGAGTGTAGTAGGACGTAGATGGTTGGAAGTAAAGATGTGTCATCCTGGAGGCGGAGCCGATAGGATCCAGTGAATAAGGGGCTTGTCATTCCCGGCCTGACCGGGAATCTCCATGTTTGAGAGTTTAGAATATGAGCAATGCAGTTTTAAGTGTTCAAGATGTTTCGGTGGCGTTTGGGTTTGATAAGAACGGTAACCCGCGTGACGGCAAACAGCCGTTGCAAGTGACGGACCGTGTGTCATTTGACATTTTCCCCGGTGAATTTTTTGCGTTGGTGGGCGAGTCCGGTTGCGGAAAGAGCGTGACTGCCATGAGCATCTTGCGCCTCTTGCCATGGCCAAGTGCAAAAATCGTAAGCGGCTCCATCATGTTTAATTCCGGTGACTTTCGTGAAGGCGGCGACAACGGCAATGCAAATTCTCGTGACCTTGCAACTCTCTCGCTCGACGAACTCCAGCACATTCGCGGCTCCGAAATCGCATGCATCTTCCAGGAACCGATGCAAGCCTTGAACCCCGTCGTCACCATCAAAAAGCAACTGCTTGAAGTTTTTCGTTATAGTAGTAAGAAGCCGCAGGCTTCTCAAAATTGTCATCCAGGAGCCGAAGGCGATAGGATCCATAAAGATTCTCTTTCTGATTCTTCGCAAAGTCGATCCCGGAACAAGTCCGGGATGACAGTTGAGGCTGGGATGACATCCGACCCCCTTACTATCATCCGCGAACAGCTTCGCCTTGCAGGTTTTACCGATCCCGACCGCGTTTTGAATTCGTATCCGCACGAACTTTCTGGTGGAATGCTCCAGCGCGTCTGCATTGTGATGGCACTTTTGCCAAAGCCAAAGTTGATTATCGCTGACGAACCGACAACCGCCTTGGACGTGACCGTGCAGGCCCAAGTGCTTGCCGTGCTTAAGGACATGGCCGAAAAAACGGGAACTGCCGTCCTCCTCATTACGCACAACATGGGCATTGTTTCGCAGTACGCGCATCGCGTTGCCGTAATGTACGCTGGCCGCATTGTCGAAGAAGGTCCCGTCCGCGAAGTCATCAACCATCCGCTTCACCCTTACACGCAGGGCCTCTTGGCTGCCATTCCCGAAAGCCACAGTGACTTGCGCACGCTTGCATCCATTCCGGGGGCCGTGCCGCATCCGAAGGACTTTGTTCAAGGTTGTCGCTTTGCTGACCGTTGCTGCAAATGTGCTCAATCATCTGTCGAGCTTCGCGAAAAATGCCTCTCTGCTGAACTCCCGTCGAAAATTGCAGACGCGGAACATTTTGCGTACTGCTATTTTAAATCTCCTTGATGAAGACGTTTGTTTCTAATTTTTTCTAAAATATTCTGCTAATTAATATTATTTTTTAATTGAAACATCTATACTTTTCTCTTGGGGAAAACAGCCATGTTCTGTAACACTTGTCATAAAAATTTAAAGGATTTTGAGGCTTTACTTGAAAAAATGGAAAATTGCCCGTTCTGTGGCGCAAAGTTGGTAAGGCCGGCGGTCAAGGTCGCTCAAAAGGGCGTGAATGAGTTGATTGATGATTTAGTGCAAAAAGTGGGTGAAAACTTTTTTGCCGACGATTCGACTTTGGAAAGCGAACTGAGGAATTTGAATGCTCCTGAATTTGAAGACGCAAAAGATAGGTTGTTCTTGCTTGTCTTGAAGCATATCCCTTCGAGCATGTTTGCTGTTAAGGATTTTTCGGAAGGCGAGCAACAAGAAGTTATCGAGGCTTGCTTAAAGCGTCTTTGTGTCGATTTGGGGATGTCTTTTGAACCTTGCGCCCAAATGCTCGATGCGTTGCAAATGTACATCTGGAACAAGAAGTTCCCGCTTTCGCCGAATTTCTTTGAGGATCATTTTGTCGATCCTCGCGATGGTCAAGTCTATAAAACCGTGAGGATTGGCGAACAAGTGTGGATGAAGGAACCTTTGAAGTACAAGTGCGTCGGTTACTGCGGAGAAGGGCTGTATGAATGGAACTCCGTCAATAAGTACTGCGAAGTTCGCGGGTGGCGCGTCCCCAAGAAAAAGGATTTTGAAAAACTCGTTCAAACCGCATCGAACTTGGGCTGTGGCGATGCATCAAGTGTGTTGATGTCGCGGAATGGCTGGGAAAAATGCAGTGTGACCCCGACGGATAATCTCGGTTTTGAGGCGACTCCTGTCAAGGGCAATACTGGCGGCATCGGTAGCAATAATTATTACAGCCATTTCTGGACTGCCGAAGACAAATACTGCTTTGAAATATTCCCAGGGCGGATTTCTTTCAGCACGCACTCGCAGTCGTATGTTCGTTTGATTAAGGACGATTCCGCAGAAAATAAGGGATAACTCCGCCTCCGCGGCCCCCTTATTTCAAGCTTCTACTGTCTACTTCCTACTTAAATTCCTCGCACCACTTGGGCACGATTTCTGTAGCCTTGCCTTGAATCACGACATCCGTGTACGGGTCGCCGTAGGGTGCTTCGAGATTGAGGCATGTGACTTTAGCACCGTAGGAGTGGGCAAAGCTCTTGAAGCCTGCCGCCGGATAAACGACGCTGCTCGTTCCGATATAGACAAATTCATCGCAGCTTTTTAACGCACTCTGTATTTCGTCCATGTATAACGGCGTTTCTCCAAAGAATACGATGTCCGGGCGTACGGGGCTACCGCAGATGGGGCACTTGGTGTCCATTGTTTCTTCGCCGGTGAAATCGAATTCGTGTTCATGCTTTGTGCAGCGGAGTTTCATCAAGTCGCCGTGCATGTGTAACACGCGCTTGCTGCCGCCGCGTTCGTGCAAATCATCGACGTTCTGCGTCACAAGCAAGAATTCATCGCCAAGGCGTTCTTCAAGCTTGGCAAGCGCGATGTGTGCCGCATTCGGTGCGTGATCGGGGAGTCCTTTCCGCAAGAAATTATAAAAGTCCTTGACGCGTTTAGGGTCACGGCGGAGGGCTTCCGGCGTGCACACGTCTTCGATGTTTTCATGTTCCCACATGCCGTCGTTGCCGCGGAACGTGCGGAGTCCTGATTCGGCACTGATACCAGCACCTGTCAAAACCACTAATCTATAACGTTTCATAAAAACTCCTTCTATTATAGTCTTTAATATATAATATTGTCATTCGCGTGTCCATACCCTGCTTTGTCAAACGTTATTCTCGCAACGCGCGGTCTCCCTCGCAACCTGACTCGTCATCCTTGCGAGGATCTAGGGCGAAAACCGATTCCGCAATAAATCCGGGGGACAAAGTAAGCATCGTTATCCCGGCTTGATCGGGAATCTCATTCCCAACTTCATACTCCTGAAACCTAACTTTTAAATTGAATTTGTATGGCCGCAACCTATGGACTTTTTGTTTCTTTTAACTTTTTTTTGTTTAGCTTATTTTGTATATTGCGTTCAACATACAATAAAAAGGAGTTGTAATGAATTACAAAAAGTGTGGCTTGGGTCTTACCCTTTCAACGGCTATATGTTTCATGGCTTGCGGAGACGATTCGACCTCGAATCCGATTGTAAATCCTGGTGATTTAGAATCTTCTTCTAGTATTGGTTCTTCAATCCCGGAATCTAGCTCTGCTGCAAGCTCGTCGAGCGTTTCTGAAGCAAATCCTGGTTCTTCTGCAACCGCTTCTAGTTCTTCTGAAAAGGTATCGAGTTCTTCTGTTGCCGAAGCAGAACCTTGTACTTTTGAGGCTACCGACAATGCTTGGGAAATGTCGTACAAGGCTAGCAATAGCAAGGGCAATGCCAATGTCAAGACTATCTATAAAATCGATGGTGAAGACCTTGTAATTCTTGATACAATCCGCTATACGGGTAACCAGGCTAGCATGATTTGCAGAATCGCTGATGGCGCTTCTGATTTTAGTTCCAGTGATGGTCAATTTGTTGGTGTGCAGTATTGCGACGGCAGCACGGTTGTCATCGCTGGTACGGTAACACAGAAGGGTTACTTTGCTGCTAACGCTCGTGAAACGGTACATGCCGCAGTCCTGAAAGCTTGTGGCGTAGCGGTTAACGGCGGTTCTTATGATAAGATTCCTCTTGCAACAAAGACGACTTGCGATTTCAAGGCCGAAGACAATGTGTGGTCTTATTCTTATCTCGATGAAGGCTGGCGTGGTCAGGACAGCGTTGTCGTGATTCTGTCCTTCAATTTTGATAAAAAATTGCGCGTGAAGGCCGAACAGCATCCGTTGCAGCATGCAGAATGCATCGCCAACAACTTCACGGATATTTCTGGGAACAATTACTGCTCCGCTGATGGCTTGATGGATGTTTCTTCTTCGGGTATTTTGTCCGAAAAGGAATCTATGTACAATAGCGAACTCCGCATGTGCAAGGACAAGATTCCGACCGGTAGCGAAACGGAAACGAGTTCTAGCTCTGTAACGGGTTCCGAAACGAGCTCTAGCTCTGTAGCTGCTTCCACGGGCGACATGGTTTCCTGTGATGTTCCGGGTGTCATGGGCGGCTGCGAAGAAGCTCCTGCTGGTAGCGAAATGGCGAATTTCTACCTTACTTCTTGTGTATCAATGCTCGAAGGAACGCTTGGAACGGGCTGTGCTAAGTAATTGGATGTCAAGCGTAAGCGGCTTGTGCCTATTGCAATTTAAAAAAACGACCGGAATTTATCCGGCCGTTTTTAAATTTTTTTACGTCTAGTGTGTCATATACGAAAAAACTTTAAAAAACACCTTTAAATTTTCTTGAAAATACAATTTTTGTGTCATAAAATAGGACGAAGAACCTATATTTGTTATCGTGAATGGCAAAAAAGTTTAATACCTTAGAGGAGAACGGAAAACGAATAAGAGTCTTTATAGTTTGGTGGTCGCAGGATCGTTATTGTTTTGGGCTTCATGTTCCGATGAAAAAGGTTCGCCGATTTCAGGTTCTACTGAAGTTCCCAACATGAGCGATTCGATTGTGTGCAGTCGTGTTACTGCAAATGAGGCGGATATGCAGCAGGCCGGCTGTTACTGGACTGCGGAAATGTGGAACCGCAATTCTGGCTACCGCGTGCGCACGGGATTGGACAACGGAACGAATACTTCGGGTATTTGGACTTGGTCCGTGTTACGTGAAAACGATCATGTCGATTGGCCGGGGAATGCCTCGGCGGCTTATGATTCGATGGCCCTTGCTGATGTAATCGACAAGTGCGGCGGTAGTTTGTGCGGAACGGCTGTCTTTGGGACCGATGATTCGAACTATCGTCTTTCTGGCTTTGGGGATGTATCGCTTGAATTCGCTTTTGCAGGGAAAAATGCTTCTGGAAATTTTGATGTCGCTGATGTCGGTGAATCGCAGGGGATCTGCATTGAATATTTCGGTGAAAATTTGAAAATGGAACTTATTGTCGATGAAAATGCTGAAAGCTCGCCTCGCGCAATTGCATTGCCGGATTACAAGAAAACGAACGATCTTGCGGATAAAAAGGGGTATGAACTTTGTCTGCCATGGAATGCGTTTGTTGCTATTTCGTCGAGGCTTGATCAGTTTATCTCTCATTTGCAGGGATTGCGCATTAAAGTTGTTGAGAATATGGAACCGGAATCTTATTTCGAAATCATCAGCTTAGGCCGTTATTCCTATTCTAATTTTGCTGCGGATTTGGCTCATCCTGTAAGCAATGGTTGCAATGTCGCGTCCGTGAAATCTTACTTCTGTGATTGCTCTTATTCCGAAGAACGAAGAGAATATGAAGCGCTCCTGAAAACGAAATCATATCTTAATGAAAAAATCCATCAAAAGTTGAATGCTTCATCTGATGTAATCCCTGTGGCTGTTGAAAAATGCTTGAAAGAATTGAATACTTATGATTATGATGATTACATATACGAAACGAAGAAGCCTTTGACGAATGCGTCTTTGATATGGGAACGCCCTTGCGAAAATCCGCTTCCGCAAACATTTATATGTACCGACGGTTCCGAAAGCGAGTCTCAGGAATTTTCTGAAATGTTCGCCTCATTCGAGAACTTGGTAAATGTGGATTTTCAGGAGCAGAAGATAATTGTAGATTCGCTTTTTGCGCAGTGCTTGACACTGCACGATTCCCTTAGCGATGCCTGCATAATTCCTGATTCCTGCCGTGTTGATGAACCTTTCGTGGAGAAATCTGTTAGCTCTTTGAACTACGCTCGCGACGCAATTCTTGAATCTTTTAATGCTTTAAGTGACAGTCTCACGACTTTGAATTCGGATTCTACTTTAGATGATTCGACTAGGTATTGTGTTAACGCTTTTATTGCACAAGTTAATACAGTTAAGGATTCCACGCAGCCTCTAAATTCTTTGAGAGACATGGATCCTCCTATTATGCTTCCTCAAAATAAGCAATTTATTGTCAAGACGATGACATGCAGTAGTGGAAATTCTTATTATACCGATGAGTATAAAGAATACTTGCAAGAATTGGGTATTCAGGATGAAACTGATTCCATACAAGTGTATAATGCCGTGAAGAGTGCCTATTGGCAAGAAGTCCAAAACGCTTTTAAGTCCTGTTTTGAATTCATCAAGTCGAATTAAGTTCCTTTGTCTGAGTTTACTGCTATGAAATCTATAACTGAATATAAAGATTATCACTTGTTCGTGAAGGATTTTTACGAAGACCGCAAAAAGTTCTCGTATTTCTCCTGGCGTGAATTTGCAAAACTCGCAGGATTTTCTTCGCCGACGTACTTGCGGCTTGTGAGCGAGGGCAAGAGCAACTTGAGCCGCGTGACGATGAACCGCATGATCTCTGCGATGGGGCTTGCCGGATTCGAAGCGGATTACTTCAAGGCGATGGTGAATTTCTGCAATGCGAAGGACGACGGATCTAAAATGCCGTTCTGGAAAGAAATGCGCAAAATCGCGTTGGAATACAAGGTTCGCGTCGTCGATAAGGAAGCGGTCGAGTACTTTGACGGATGGAAAAATTCTGTTGTTCGTGAACTGGCGCCGATGATGCCGAATGCAACTCCGGGCAAAATGGCGAAGGCTTGCTGCAACGAAATTTCTGCCGCCGATGTGAGCAAATCGCTTGAATTCTTGACGAAAGCGGGGTTCCTGAAAAAAGACGGCAACGGTGCATACCGCCAAACGGAAAAGAACGTGGTCGCCTCCAAAGAAGGCATGGTGTATGCCGTCCACGCCTTGCAAAAGAAAATGGTGGCGCTTGGCGGTGAATCCATCGAGCGCTATGATGCCGAAAACCGCAGCGTTTCTAGCGTTACGTTGACTGTAAATCGAAATGCCTACGAACGCATCGCTCGCGAAATCGACGATTTCCGCAAAAGGATTGTCGCAATCGCAGCGGATACTGCAGAGGCTGATCAAATTTACCAGATGAATTTGCAGTTTTTCCCGATGACCTGGAACGTTAACGAATTTAAGGAGAATTAAGATGAATAAGATTCTTTACAGAATAGTTGCTTTGGGTGCGCTTCTTGTTTGGACTGCGTGCTCTGAAAACAGTTCGCCGATTTCGGGTTCAACAGAAATTCCGAACATGGGGAAGGATAATCTGAATGAGAATACTCCGCATGTGTGTGGATTGATGCATTATGAAGAAGTTGTTGGTGATTCGATAATTATAGTTGATGCTTATGGAACATGCTATGAGCCTCCCGAAGTCATTCTAAACGCTGAAGATGTTCCGGATTCGTGTAAAATAGAAGAAAAAATGAATACCGATTCTATTGATGCTATAGATTATACAAGTGAATTCAAAAGAAAAATGGAATCTATGCTGCAAAAAGAATCCTTGGATAGTGCAAGTCGTATCTGTGCTCAAAAATATTCGAAAATGAAGACTGTGATTGAATCACGTTATGATGCACTTGCAAAGAATCGTTTAGTCAAGTCTGTGCGCTGCGAAAGTGGCAAAGTCTATATCACGGATGGCTATAAGCAGTTCTTGAAGGAATTCGGAGTCATGAATTACGATTCGTTGGATGCTTATACGGCTGCTGCAAATTTACATTTGAAAGAATTGGATGCCGTATTCAGCGCTTGTGTGGAGTCGTTTAGCTCAAAGAAAAATGTTATTTGGGACGCTTCGGCTGCAAATTCGAAAACGATGCAAGATAGCGTAAATGGCTCTTCTATTGCACTCTTTGGATTCGATTCTACGTCTGGTAACGATTCTAGCATTGAATGGAATCTTGAAGAAGTTTTTTCGTCGGAAACGGCAGTCTTTACGCTAAAAGATATGGAAAATACTCCAAATGTGTCTCTTGGTATTTGGCTTGATGGCAAAAGTTCCAAGATGGGACATAAAGCTTTCGATGTGAGCGATAAAGCTGGTGTGTGTTTCTCGCATTATGCGGCTGGAACTATAGAAATTTCGCTTGATATGGGTGATTCTTTAAATGCGATTGCTGGCGATAATTTGTATGCGACTAAGTTGGAACCTTCGAATCCTGCGCATCCTCAATGTGTCCCTTGGAGAAATTTTAAAGTGAACAGCGATGATGTAAAAATTGATAGAGCAACGGCCTTGAAAAATGTTACAGGGTTTAGGTATAAATTTACAAGTGGCCCATATTGGAACGACCCCGTACAATTCCAGATAGAAAAAATCTACTACATAAAACTTTGATTTTGGGGTAGGAAAAAGGCGACCGGAGAAATCCGGTCGCTTTTTGCATAGTGTCGCAAAAATTAAGCGAGTGCTTTAATGATCGCATCTCCCATTCCAACTGTACCGACCTTGGTGCAGCCTTCCTGGTAGATGTCGCCAGTGCGGTAGCCCTGAGCGATGACCTTTTCGCAAGCTGCTTCGATAGCCTTGGCCGCTTCTTCTTCCTTGAAGGTGTAGCGGAGCATGAGGGCCACGGAGAGAATCTGTGCGAGCGGGTTTGCGATGCCCTTGCCTGCGATATCCGGAGCGGAACCACCGGCCGGTTCGTAAAGACCGAAGGAACCTTCAGCAATAGAAGCGGACGGGAGGAGACCCATGGAACCGGTGAGCATGGCGCATTCGTCGGTGAGGATGTCGCCGAAGAGGTTCGGGCAAAGGAGCACGTCGAATTCACGCGGGCGCTTCAGGAGCTGCATGGCAGCGTTGTCCACGTAGAGGTGTTCGAGAGTCAGTTCCGGGTAGTCCTTGATGACTTCGTTCACGACTTCGCGCCAGAGAACGCTCGTGGTGAGCACGTTGGCCTTGTCGATAGAGGCTACCTTCTTGTTGCGGAGCATAGCGGCGTCGAAAGCGAAGCGGGCAATGCGTTCGACTTCGTAGCGGCTGTACTTCATGGTGTCAAAGCCGATTTCTTCCTTGGAGCCCGGAACGCCTTCGCGGCCCTT
>Ga0129307_1003142_pt1 | contig 11001 bp, 11 predicted proteins | sample P1105metagenome_FD_94437 | JGI IMG/M metagenome (GOLD analysis project Ga0129307, IMG submission 94437) | Capybara group fecal microbial communities from Wisconsin, USA - P1105 metagenome | ecosystem: Host-associated > Mammals > Digestive system > Large intestine > Fecal | place: USA: Wisconsin... | reverse complement strand
TGGTAGCAACGGAATAGCTTCTGACACTAATAGAGCTTCAAGTGGTTCTGGTAATGGTATTGGCGGTACACAAACAACAGGTGCTGGATTTGGTACAGGAGGTTTTGGTTACTCCGGTGGCGGCGGAGGCTGGTACGGTGGTACTGGTTCTTCATTATTAAATGGTACGCCTGGCGGCGGAGGAGGATCTGGTTATATAGGCGGTGTTTCTAATGGAGTTAGTATTGTTGGAAATACTTCTATACCTACGCATGATGGGACAAGTACTATGACAGGTAATGGTGGCAATGGATACGCTAAAATAACATTAATAGAATATTAAAAGAGTATTAATACTCTTTTTATATTTTTAATTTTTATATTTAATGATATAATACTTTTGTTGGTGATTTTATGGATTATAAAGAAATAGAAAGAAGTATAATAACTAAATATAGAAAAACTATTTGGTCTAGATTTACTAAAGCAGTTAAAGATTATAAATTAATTGAAGAAAACGATTCTATTATGGTATGTATAAGTGGTGGTAAAGACTCATTTTTACTTGCTAAATGTATTGAAGAATTACAAAAACATGGCCATATTAAATTTACTGCTAAATATGTAACTATGGATCCTGGTTATAATGAGTATAACAGGAATATGATTTTAGAAAATGCTAAAAAACTAAACGTAGATTTACAAATGTTTGATACAAAAATATTTGATACAGTAGCAGGATTAACAGAAGGAAATCCTTGCTATTTATGTGCAAGAATGAGAAGAGGTAATTTATATAACAAAGCAAAGGAACTAGGTTGTAATAAAATAGCTTTAGGTCATCATTTTAACGATGTTATTGAAACGACTCTTTTATCTATGTTATATGCAGGAGAATTTAAAACAATGTTACCTAAACTTCCTAGTGATAATTTTGAAGGACTTGAACTTATAAGACCTTTATATTTAGTGCATGAAGAAGATATATTATCATGGAGAAAATCTAATGATTTAACTTTCATTAATTGCGCTTGTAGATTTACGGAAGCATGTGATATAGATGATTCTTCTAGTAAAAGAAAAGAAATGAAAAATTTAGTTAAAAAATTAAAAGAAGTTAATCCTAGAGCAGATTATAATATATTTACATCTTTAAATAACATTAATCTAAATTGTGTTTTAGGTTATAAAAAAGATAAAAAATATATAAATTTTCTAGACGAATATAAAAAGCACTAAGTGTTTTTTTTTAATTCTACTTTAAGTCGGTTGCTATTTTTGTAAATTCAATTTATACTTTATATAGAGTAGGAGTGTATATATGAATTATTGTGATATAGGACGTTTCATACAAGAAAGAAGAAAGTTAAAAAAGTTAACTCAAAAAGAACTGGCAAGTATCATAGGTGTTACGGATAAGGCAGTATCTAAATGGGAAAGAGGTTTAGGATGCCCAGATGTATCTATATTAGAAATACTTTCCAAAGAACTTGATTGTTCAATACTTGAACTTTTAAAGGGTAGAGAAATTGAAGGTGAAGTTATATCTGTAACTTTAGCAGACGATTATATTAAAAAAGGAATTAAGTATGGTGAATCTAATTTTAAAACATTGATTAGTAAATTTATAGTATTTATATTTTTATTTATTTTTACATTACTAGTAATTTTTAATGCCATTAATATTAGTAATCAAAGAAAAACGTATGAATATAACTTTGATTTGATCCATGATACGTTAAAAAATAAGGTAAATATTATTAAACAAAATATTAATATTATAAAACGTGATAAAGGTATTTATAGTAAAGATGATTATAAGTTAATAATTAAAGGTATTGAAAAGATGAATGAAGATATTAATAATAATTTACTCATTAAATATGAAGGTATACAAAAATTAACTATTAATGATTTATATATAATAGATAATAGTAGTTTAGGTTACACTAGTTTATTTAATATAAGCTCAGTATTAGAAAAATATGATAGTAGTATTAAAGAATACCGTGAAGACTTAACTGAAAGCTATGCATCTAGAATGTTTTTAGGTAGTTCTTTAATTAGTGAATCATTAAAAAAAGCATATAAATATGAATTTACACTTCCATATATTACTTTAGATGGAACAGATTATAATAATAACTATTATATAATCGCGCGTGTATATGATATTAATTATGTTTTATCTTGTTATCAAAGATTAACTAATATGATAATTGAAGTAGGTGATATTTATGAATAAGATATTACTTTGGATTAAAAATATATTAAGCTTAATAGTGTTATCACTAGTTATATCTTATATATTTAAATTTAATATGACATCTTTATTCTTTGTCATATTATATATTATCTATTTAGTTTTAAATATTAAAGATATATTTAAAAAAGATAAAATTATATATAATAATACCTATAATATAATCTCTATATTAAATTTGTTATTAATTGGTTTCGTTTTCTTAAGAACTTTTATAGATCAAGGATTTATATATAATTCTAGTGAATATGCTTTATATTTAGATTCTATCGGTAATAATATAACTCACATTGATCAAGCTATGACTATCATAATAGATTATATTAATCAAAATATGGTATGGCTTATAATATCATTATTATTAATATTAACATATAGATATTTAAATAATGATCATAAAATTAAGGAACATTATTCAACAACATTATTATTATTTGTTATTTCTATTATCTCAATAGTATTTAGTATATATACATTATTAATTATTAATGCTAGATATTTAGATGCTTCATTTGCAGCAATATACTTATTTGTAACATTATGCTTAATAGGTATAAATATATATAGATATATACAAGGCAAATACAAAGGTAAGATATGGATATTTATATCGATAATATCATTACATTTAATAGGATTAATTACATGCTTTATTAATTTACATTATGCATTTAAATATTGGTTATAAAGAGGGTTAAACCTCTTTTTTTGTGGTATAATTAATATAGGTGATGATATGACTATATTTGATTATGTTAAAAAATATAATTATACATTTGAAGAAGCACCATTTAATGAAGTAGATAATGTAATATTTTCAACACTTGCATATGTAGATTTTAATGGAATATTAAAAAATAAAATGACTATCAAAGATTTAGCTAATGATTATTTTTTGATGCATCCCAAAATAAAAAAAGGTGAAATCATCGCGGTTAAAGTAGGAATAAAACTACTTAAAGAAGTGATGAATAGTAAAAGATTCAAAGATATATATGCATATAATTATCATTATGAAAGTGATGAAAAAAGTCAGTATGGTGCAATTACGTTTGATTTAGGTGATACATTATATATTGCATATGAAGGAACTGATGCTTTAATAAGTGGTTGGGAAGAAGACTTTGCAATGGTCTATAAGTTTCCTGTATCCGCACATAAAAAAGCTACTAAGTATTTGAATAAATATTTATTTACAAATAAAAAATTAATCATTGGTGGGCATTCTAAAGGTGGTAATTTAGCTTTGGTATCATCTATGATGACTAATTTTATTATTAGATCTAAAATTATTAATATATATAGTAATGACGGTCAAGGTTTAAGATTGAAAGAAATAAATTCTAGAAGATATAAAAAGATATCTAATAAATATATTCATTTAATTCCACATAATTCTATTGTTGGTTTGTTATTAAGACATGAAAATGATTATATTATTAAATCAAATGCCATGACATTATTTTCACATGCTACATCCACATGGAAAATTGATAAGAATAAATTTATTAAATCTGAATTAAATAATTCGTCTAAAACATTTGATAAAGCTATGATTAAATGGTTAACTCAATATGATGATATGAAAAGACGTGAAATTGTAAAAAATATTTTTGATGTTATGCGAGTAAATAATATAACTTCATTAGTACAAATTAAGAGTAATCCTAAAGAGATTATTAAAATTATGAAAAGTTCTAATATAATAACAGATAGTACTAGAGAAATGTTAAATGATTTGATTGCAATAATTAACAAAGTTTCAAAAGAAACAGTATAAAAAATACTGTTTTTTTGTTATAATTTAAGTATATGCAACTGAAAATGTACAAAAAACAACCAAAAATTGGTAGTGTGCAACCGAATATTTTAGTATAGTTTTGGTGAAAGGAGGATTATATGAATTTAGCAAATAATCTAAAAAAGATAAGAAAGGATAATAATTTATCACAGGAAGAACTAGCAGATAAATTAGGAGTTACTAGACAAAGCGTTAGTAAGTGGGAAAGTGGTGCAGCATATCCAGAAATGGATAAGGTATTACAAATATGTAAATTATTTAATGTTAATATTGATGATTTATTCAATAAAGATTTAGGTGAGGTAAAAGAGGTAAAAGAAAGCAAAAAAATCTTTAATAAATATGTAGATGATATTATTAATTACATAACTAACGTGATTAATATATTCAGTAATATGAGTTTTAAAGATAAAACTAAATGTATATTCGAACAAATATTTATTATTGTTATCTTAGTAAGCTTCTTCTTTATCTTTGCAAGTATAGGTAGTTATATAGTATCAAGTATATTTGGTCTATTACCTGGATGGCTATATAGATTAATATACGGTATATTGGAAGGTATATATGTAATAGTTGGTGTAGCAGCATCTATATTATTACTTATCCATACATTTAAAGTTAGATATATAGATTATTATGAGGCTGTTTTAGATGAATCTGATAAAAAAGTTACAGTAGAAGAAAAAAAAGAAGCTAAGGAAAAAATAATTATACGTGATCCTAAACATACAGGATATAATGTTGTAAGTGGTATTGCAAAGATAATGTTATTTATCGTTAAAATATTTGTTGGTACATTATTTATATTTTTATGTTTCAGTGTAATATTTTTATTAGCTACATTGGTAATGTCATTCTTATTTATTAAAACAGGATTATTATTTTTAGGTGGTTTATTAATAATTATTGGTTTTATAATTATTAATATTATCTTTTTAATATTGTTGTTTAATTTCTTGATTAATAAGAAAAATAAATTTGTAATATTGTTTACAATTTTCATAGTATCTTTATTAAGTATAGGAATAGGTATGGGTTTATTTATTGTTTCTACTAAAGATATAACTATTATAAATAATAAGGAAGACTATATTACGGAAAAGGCATATTTAGATATGGAAGATGATTTATATATATCTTCATATGATGTTAATTATATTGTTCAAGATAGGTCTGATATTAAAATTGAAATGACACATAGTAAATATAATGATATATCTATAAGACGTGATGGTTTAAATGAATTATATTTCACATCAAGTTATAATGATATTAAATCACTTATTACAAATGTTATAGATGATATTAATAATAAACAGATATATGAATATGATATGCGTGAGATAGACGTATATGCTAATGAAAAAACAATATCAAAATTAAAAGATAATTATATTAAACATAAGATAAGATATTAAGATATCTTTTCTTTTTTTATAAAACAATGTATAATTAATATAGGTGATGATATGAAAGGACTTAAGTTAATATTTATTTCTTTATTCATCTTATTACTTACGGGTTGTAGTAGTGATGCTTTAAGATTTAAAAATGAATATGAAGACTTAAATAAGGATGAACAATATAGAAAAGTATCTATAAGTAATAAAAATCCATTTGTATATAAAGAGGTTTCTGATATAGTCAAAATGATGGAAAATAAAGAAACATTTGTTGTATATTTTGGATTTAGTAAATGCCCGTGGTGTAGAAGCATGATAGAAGAACTTATTACTTCTGCAAAAGATTTTAAAGTTAAAAAAATATACTATGTTGATGTTTTAGATGTACGTGATACACTTAAACTTAAAGATGGTATGATTCAAATTGAAAAAGAGGCTAGTAGTGATTATTATAAGTTGCTTGATCTTATGGGAGACGTTTTAGATCGATATGTAGTAACTGATGGTGATATAAGTATGGATGCAAATGAATATAGAATTTATGCACCAAATGTTATTTATGTTAAAGATGGTAAAGCGTTAGTAAAAACTACTGGTATAAGCAGTTTACAGACAAGTTCGAATATGGAACTTACGTCTGAAATGAAAAAAGAAAGTTATAAATTAATCAGTGACGTATTAAATTATAATACAGTATGTACTGATAAAACATGTTAGGAGGATTATTATGAAATTAAGTAGTGTTTTATGGGGAATGGTTTTTATATGTGTAGGTATTATTTTAGGATTAAATGCTTTTGAAATTACCAATATTGATATATTTTTTGATGGTTGGTGGACTTTATTTATTATTGTTCCAAGTTTTATAGGTTTATTTAAAAAAGAAGATATAACAGGAAGTTTAATTTTCTTATTAGTTGGTATTGTATTATTATTAGGTGCTAATGACTTAGTAGATTTTGATATCTTATCACGTTTATTCTTACCAATTTTATTAGTAGTAATTGGTTTAGCTATTGTATTTAAAAATGATAATAAAGCTTCAAAATCTGTTAAAAAAGCAAAAAAGGATGGTTTAAATACTATTTGTACAACTTTCAAAGAAGAAATTATTGAAGCAGATGAGATAGATGGAGTTAATTTAGAAACAGTATTTGGTAGTACTAAATATGATGCTTCAAAAGTTAAATTAACAGCTGATGCATATCTTAAAATATCTACAGTATTTGGTAGTACAAGAGTAATCGTACCAAAAAGTGCATCTGTTGTAATGAAAAAAGATGGTGTATTTGGAGAAAATATCAATAAAACATCTAAAGGAACTGGTAAGTATACTATTTATATTGAATCAAGCTGCGTATTTGGGAGCGTGATTGTTGATGACAAGTAGTCAACGCGTAATAAAAATTTTTGCTCAAGCATTAGCGTATTTTATTATTGCAAGTATAATTATAAGTGCTGTATCATTTGTATATTTTATCTCACCTAAGAAAGCTGCTAAAAATATTACTCGTGATTTACAAATAAAAAATGATATTACAAGTCTTGATATAGATTTGAAAAAATCTACTTTGACTATAAAAACAGGTGATAAATATAAAATAGAAGCACCAGAATATGTTAAAACAACAGTTCTTGATCAAAAATTACAAATTAAAGAAAAGAAAAATGTTTATAAAAAAAGCAATATAGTTTTATATATACCAGATACTTTATATGATGACATTTATATTAATGCTGGTATAGGTAAAATTGATATCACTAATTTATATACTACTAATCTTACATTAAAAGCAGGTGTAGGTGAAATTTCAATTGATAAATTAAATGTAATGAATAAATTCATTCTTGATGGTGGTGTTGGAGAAGTAGATATTAAAAATGCATATATCAATTCATTAGATTTAGATAGTGGTGTTGGAAATATCAAATTACAAACTATACTTAAAGATACTTCATATATAGATCTTGGTGTAGGAAATGTTGATTTAGATTTAGATAATGCTTTAGAATATTCTTTTTCAATATCAAAAGGTATAGGAAGTGTTTCTGTATTTGGAGAAAATGCAACTGGTAATTTTGGTAGTGGTGATACATTAATTAAAATAGATGGTGGAATAGGAAATATTTCTGTTTACTAGGAGGAAGTATGTTAAAAGAATTAGAAAAAAACATGTTAATTAGCAATGTAGTATTATTAGTTGTAGGCCTTATATTGACAATATGGCCAGATGCAACTTTAGATGTTGCAGTAAATTTAGTTGGTTCATTAATATTAATATTTGGAGCAGTTAATTTATTTGTTGCATATAAAACTAAAAATAATAATTATTTAAATTTATTTTTAGGAATATTATCTATAATGTTAGGTATTTATGTTATTGTAAGATCTGACAGTGTTATTTCAATTATTCATATATTAATTGGTATAGCTATTTTAGCAGATGGTATTACTAATTTAAAAACACTTATTGATATAAAAAATAATAGTAAGACTTGGATGATATTATTAATAGGTGCAATTATAACAACATTACTAGGAATATTATTAATTATAAAACCATATTGGATAGCTAAATTAGCAACAAGAATTGGTGGAATTATAATATTAATATCTTCAGTAGAAGGATTATGGCTTACATATAAAATTAAAAAATAGGAGGTAGATTATTATCTACCTTTTTGTTATAATTAGTATATTACAAAGAGTGTAGAAAGGACATTTATGTTAGAAATTAAAAAAATTAAAAAAGTATATATAACAGGTGACTTTAAACAGGTTGCTTTAGATGATGTAAGTGTTAGTTTTAGAGAGTGTGAATTTGCATCTATTCTAGGACCTTCGGGATCTGGTAAGACAACACTTTTAAATATAATAGGTGGATTAGATCACTATGATTCAGGTGATTTAATAATCAACAATATAAGTACAAAAAAGTATAAGGAATCAGATTGGGATAGCTATAGAAATCATAGAATTGGTTTTGTATTTCAAAATTACAATTTAATATCTCATCAAACTATTTTAGCTAATGTAGAACTTGCTTTAACTTTATCTGGTGTATCTAAAAAGACAAGAACAAGAAAAGCTAAAGAAGCATTAACTAAAGTTGGTTTAGCTAAGCATATTCATAAAAAGCCTAATCAATTATCTGGTGGACAGATGCAGAGGGTTGCAATTGCAAGAGCGTTAGTAAATGACCCGGATATCCTACTTGCAGATGAACCTACTGGTGCATTAGATTCAGAAACTAGCAAACAAATAATGGATATATTAAAAGATATTAGTAAAGATAAATTGGTTATTATGGTTACACATAATCCAGAACTTGCAAATATATATTCCACTAGAATTATTAAACTTAAAGATGGAAAAATAGTTGATGATTCAAATCCTTACGATTTAAAAGAAGAAGAAACTATCAAATCTAAAACTTCTAAAACATCAATGAGTTTATTAACAGCTTTATCACTTTCGTTAAATAATTTAATGACTAAAAAAGGTAGAACATTTTTAACCGCGTTTGCAGGTTCTATAGGTATCATAGGTATTGCTTTAATATTATCTTTATCTTCTGGTATGCGTGAATATATAGATAAAACAGAAAAGGAAACATTATCAAGTTATCCTATTACTATTGATAAAAATACTTATGATTTAGGAGATGCAGTCACATTTAAATTTGATAATAATGCATCTTGTGAAAAATGCGTTTATGATGATATTACAAATTCTAGTATGATGGCACTTACTAATGAAGTTAAAAATAATTTAAAAGATTTTAAACTTGCTTTAGATAATAACTTTTCTAATATTAAAGAATATGTAACTGATATAAGTTATTCTTATAATGTTAAATTACATATATTTTCATCTAAAAATGATAAATTATATGAACTTGATAGTTCCAATACTTTAAGAGGAAGTGTTTTAGAACAACTTATTGACAATAAAGCATTATTAGAAGGTCAGTATGAAGTATTAGAAGGAAGAATGCCTGAGAATTATGATGAACTTGTTTTAATCTTAGATAAGGATGGTAATATACCTTTGTCATTATTATATGGTATGAATGTATTAGATTCATCTAAATTACCTGAAGAGATGCGAAGTGTAAAATCAGGTAAGAAAGATTCATTGGATACTCCAAATTATACATATAAAGATTTTATTGGATTAACTTATAAATTAGTTTTAAATACATCTTATTATGAAAAAATAAATGGTGGTTGGACTAATATCGCAGTATCTAAAGAAAAAATGAAGGAATTAGTAGATAATGGTGTAGAATTAAAAATAGTTGGTGTTATGAAAATGTCAGATTCAACACAAGCTGCTGCTACTAATGTCTTAGGTTATAAAAAAGAATTAGTTGAATATGTAATTGATAGGAATAATAATTCTGAAATAGGTAAGGAACAACTTAATAATTTATCTATTAATATAGCAACAGGTTATCCTTATGAAAGTGATTCTGAACTAGACTCTATTAAATATATTTTAGGTATTGCATCTATTGATGATCCTACATCGGTAAATATATATCCTAAAAACTATGCAGCAAAAGATGAAGTTAAAAAAATTATTTCTGAATATAACAATACTAAAGATGATGCAGATAAAATTACTTATACAGATTATGTTGGTGTATTAATGGGAGGTATTACTAGTGTTATTAATGTAATCACTTATGTATTAGTTGCTTTCGTAGCCATATCACTTATCGTATCTAGTATAATGATATCTATAATTACATATATATCAGTATTAGAAAGAACTAAAGAAATTGGTATATTAAGAAGTATTGGTGCATCTAAAAAAGATGTTACAAGAGTATTTAATGCTGAAACGATTATCGAAGGATTTGTAGCAGGGGTATTTGGAGTATTAGTAACACTTTTATTATGTATTCCAATTAACAAAGTTATTGAAAATTTATATGGTGTAGAAAATATTGCTAAACTTCCATTAGGTAGTGGATTAATACTTATTTTAATAAGTGTTATATTAACTGTAATAGCAGGTTTAATTCCATCTAGAATGGCTGCTAAAAAAGATCCAGTTGAAGCTTTAAGAACAGAATAAAAGATATAGAAACTATATCTTTTTTTGTGATATAATTTTATTAGGAGGATGTTATGGAAACTCTTAATATTGAAATACTTAATAAACGTATAGTCCAATTAACTGATAAGGTTAAATTAGATAAAACGATGCTTGGTACTTCTTTAGGTGCTAGTGGTATTTTTGGATCTTTTATGTATTTTAATCATAATGATGTATGTAATTTTTGCTTTGCATGTACTATAACTTTATCAGCAATAAATATAACTAAATTGATAAGGGATAAGATTAATTTAAAAAAATATAAAACTATGCAAAATACTGTTTTAGAAATTGGTCAAATTTTACTTGAAGAAGAAAATTCTGTTGTCAAAAAATAAATACTATGATACAATTATTGTGTCATTTTTATGGCCTGCTGGTGAAGTGGCTTAACACATAGCCCTCTCAAGGCTACATTCATGGGTTCGAACCCCATGCAGGCTAC
>Ga0129307_1003141_pt1 | contig 11002 bp, 13 predicted proteins | sample P1105metagenome_FD_94437 | JGI IMG/M metagenome (GOLD analysis project Ga0129307, IMG submission 94437) | Capybara group fecal microbial communities from Wisconsin, USA - P1105 metagenome | ecosystem: Host-associated > Mammals > Digestive system > Large intestine > Fecal | place: USA: Wisconsin... | reverse complement strand
TGGTTGCCAATCTGGCTACCAATCAATGTGATATCGGATATTGCAGTGCCTATATCAATGTCACTTCGTTTGTTTGCAAACGTTCTTTCAGGAACAATTATTATGGGTCTTGTATATGGATTGCTTGGAAAATTCGCCATAGTATGGCCTGCAGCATTGCATGTGTACTTTGATATTTTCTCAGGTGCAATTCAGACTTATGTATTCTGTATGTTGACCATGACATACATAACACAAAGCTACGGAGATTCTTAAAAATTATTACTTTTAGGAGGAAACATTTATGAATATTACAGGTGAAGATTTAATTAAGGCTTGTTCAGCAATCGGTGCTGGTCTTGCAGTTATCGCAGGTATTGGTCCTGGTATTGGACAGGGTATCGCAGCTGGTCACGGTGCAGCAGCCGTTGGTCGTAACCCTGGAGCACAGGGACAGATTATGTCAACTATGTTATTAGGTCAGGCCGTTGCCGAGACAACAGGTCTTTACGGTTTGGTTATTGCCCTTCTGTTACTCTTTGTACAGCCATTGGTAGGAAAATAAAAATCATCAAGATTTTTATTTTCCGTACTAGGACGCTTTTTGAAAACTTGATTTTCAAAAAAGCAGTCTGACTTGAATGGAATGAAAGTCAGATTTAATTGAAGTTATCCTTGGCTTCAATTAAACCTTAGTAAATTATTAGAAAGAATATAGATAAGGAGGGCTAAAAGTTGGAAAGACTATTTGACTTGGACTTACAGTTGCTTAACGATGCTGTACTTTTAGCCATTGCAGTATTCTTCCTATTCCTTATAATGTCAAATCTTTTATTCAATCCTGCTAGAAAGTTACTCCAGCAGAGAAAAGAGGGCATTGCAAGGGACATTGCAGATGCAAAGAAAGATAAGGAAGAGGCAGAAAAGCTAAAGGCAGAGTACGAAGCAAAGCTTAAGGACATCGGCAAAGAAAAAGATGCCATCTTAAGTGAAGCAAGACAAAAGGCCTTGAAGAATGAAACCAAGATTGTAAGCGACGCTAAGGATGAAGCCGCAGCCATCGTTGCAAGAGCAAGCGAGGAGGCTGAGCTTGAAAAGAAGAAGGTTGCTGATGATATTAAGCAGGAGATGATTTCTGTTGCTGCCGTTATGGCACAGAAGGTTGTTGCTGCTAATATGGACACAACTATTCAAAACACCTTGGTAGAGCAAACGCTTAAGGAAATGGGTGATAAAACATGGCTAAATTAGTCTCAAACGTATACGGTGATGCGTTGTTTGAGTTAGCTGTGGAAACAGGAAAAGTCGAAGACTTCCTTAAGGAAGCGGACGGCGTAAAGGATGTTGTAAAAAATAACGACGGCTTTTCTCAGATGATGAATCATCCAAAAATCAATAAAGAAGAGAAGCTTCAGATAATCGACCAGGTTTTTAAAGGTAGAGTAAGTGATGAAATGGTTGGACTCCTTCGTATGCTTGAGGAGAAGGACCACACGAAGGATATTGTTGCAGTACTGGATTATTTTGTAGAGAAGGTTTACGAATACAAAAAAATTGGACGAGCAACAGTTTCCACTCCATTAGAGCTTACAGACAAGCAAAAATCTGATGTCGAGAAGCGTTTATTAGAAACTACCGAGTATGAATCATTTGTTATGACATATAAGGTAGACCCTGAGTTAATCGGGGGTATGGTAATTCGCATCAAAGACAGAGTTGTTGATAGTTCAATCAAAACTCAGATTAGTAAACTATCACACGAGTTATCAAATATTCAATTGAAAGTAGGTGAATGCGCTCCATGAATTTAAAACCAGAAGAAATTAGCTCGGTTATTAAAGAGCAAATGAAACGCTATGCAGCGCAGCTTGATGTGGCAGACGTAGGTACTGTTATTCAGGTTGCCGATGGAATTGCACGTATTCACGGATTACAGAACGCTATGCAGGGTGAGCTCCTTGAGTTTCCTGGCGAAGTTTACGGCATGGTCTTAAACCTTGAGGAAGACAATGTAGGTTGTGTTCTTCTTGGTAACGATAAGAATATCAACGAAGGCGACCAGGTAAAGACAACAGGACGTGTTGTTGAGGTTCCAGTTGGTGACGCAATGCTTGGACGTGTAGTAAATGCCCTTGGTCAGCCAATAGATGGCAAGGGACCAATCGAGACTACAAAGTTCCGTCCAATCGAGCGTGTTGCTTCAGGCGTTATCTCTCGTAAATCCGTAGATACTCCGTTGCAGACAGGTATTAAAGCTATCGACTCCATGATTCCTATCGGACGTGGACAGCGTGAGCTTATTATCGGTGATAGACAGACAGGTAAGACTGCTATCGCTATCGATACAATTATCAATCAGAAGGGGCAGGGCGTAAAGTGCATTTACGTAGCAATTGGCCAGAAGGCATCGACAGTTGCAGCCCTTGTTAAAACATTAGAAGAATACGGTGCTATGGCGTGGACAACAGTAGTTGCCGCTACAGCATCAGAGCTTGCTCCTTTGCAGTATATCGCTCCATACTCAGGATGTGCTATCGGCGAGGAGTGGATGGAGAACGGACAGGACGTACTTATTATCTATGACGATTTGAGTAAACATGCTACGGCATATCGTACACTGTCATTGCTTCTTCGTCGTCCACCAGGACGTGAGGCTTACCCAGGTGATGTATTCTACCTGCACTCAAGACTTCTTGAGCGTGCAGCTAGACTTTCAGATAAGCTTGGAGGAGGTTCACTTACAGCTCTTCCTATTATTGAGACACAGGCGGGCGATGTATCGGCTTACATCCCTACAAACGTTATCTCAATTACTGATGGTCAGATTTATCTTGAGACAGAGGCCTTTAACGCAGGTTTCAGACCAGCGGTTAACGCAGGTCTTTCAGTATCCCGTGTAGGTGGTTCTGCTCAGATTAAGGCTATGAAGAAAATTGCAGCTCCTATCCGTGTAGAGCTCGCCCAGTACAGAGAGCTGGCAGCTTTTGCGCAGTTTGGTTCAGAGCTTGATGCAGATACAGCTGAAAAGCTCGCTCAAGGTGAAAGAATCAAGGAGATGCTTAAACAACCACAGTATGCTCCAATGCCAGTAGAGTATCAGATTATGATTATCTATGCTGCTACCAAGAAATACTTGCTTGATATTCCAACAGCAGATATTCAGGCTTTCGAAAAGGCATTGTTTGATCTTGTTGATACCAAGTATCCAGAAATCCCAGAGGCTATTAAGTCTACTAAGGTTCTCGAGGATGATATGGAACAGAAGCTAATTAAGGCTATCGAGGAGTGTAAAACAAGCTACAAATAAGGAGGGTGATCTGTTATGGCCTCAATGAGAGACATAAAAAGAAGAAAACAGAGTGTAACTAGCACTCAGCAGATCACTAAGGCCATGAAGCTTGTATCTACAGTAAAGCTCCAGAAGGCTCGTGCCAAGGCAGAGCAGACCACGCCGTATTTCAACGCAATGTACAATACAATTTGTGGAATGCTTGCAAAGGCAGGCTCAGTAAACAATAAATACCTTTCTGATAACGGTTCAAATAAAATTGGCGTAATCGTCATTTCGTCTAACCGTGGTCTTGCAGGTGGTTACAATTCAAACATTGTAAAAATGATTACTGGTGCTGATATGAAGCCCGAGGATGTGAAGCTTTATGTAATTGGACACAAGGGTGGTGAGAGCCTTATACACAAAGGTTACGAGGTGGTAAAGGATTATTCTCCAGTGATGGAGGCACCAACCTATCCAGATGCAATGGTAATATGCGAAGACGTTCTTGAAGCTTATGCAAGCGGAGAGATAGGTCAGATTTACCTTGTATATACACACTTCAAAAATACAGTTAGCCAGATTCCAAAGCTTATGAAGTTGCTTCCAGCAGAGATTGACGAAGCGGATGTTGAGTCAACAAAGACTTCAAACGCAGAGGCTCTTATGAATTTTGAGCCAAACGAGGAAGAAGCCTTGGAGCTTATCATTCCAAAGTACGTTACATCTTTAGTATATGGTGCGTTAGTTGAGGCAGTTGCTTCAGAAAATGGTGCCAGAATGCAGGCGATGGATTCAGCAACAAATAATGCAGAGGATATCATTAGTGATCTATCATTAAAATACAATCGTGCCCGCCAGGGATCAATCACTCAGGAATTGACTGAGATTATCGCTGGTGCGGAAGCATTAAGTTAAAAGCAAGTAGGAGGGACCCGCGAAGAGGGAAGAGCCTGCTTGCCACAGCACATCCCATTGCCGAAGGCAATTATAATGATGTGCTTTCCCGATAAAATTAAGGAGAAAAAGTGATGGCAAAAAATAATATAGGTAAAATCACTCAGATTATCGGTGCCGTACTTGACGTAAGCTTTGCTAATAGCGAGCTTCCAGAAATCAACGATGCTCTTGAGATTAAAAGAGATAACGGTGAGAGACTAGTTGTCGAGGTTGCACAGCATTTGGGTGACGATACAGTTCGATGCATTGCCATGGGTCCTACAGATGGTCTAGTTCGTGGAATGGATGTAGTTGCAACAGGGGCGCCAATTACAGTTCCTGTTGGTGAGGCCACACTTGGTCGAATCTTCAACGTTCTAGGCGAGCCTATTGATGAGCAGCCAGCACCAGAGGGTGTTGAGCACAGCCCAATTCACAGAAAGGCTCCTACATTTGAGGAACAGGCTACATCAACTGAAATGCTTGAAACAGGTATTAAGGTCGTAGACCTTCTTTGCCCTTATCAGAAGGGTGGTAAGATTGGATTGTTCGGTGGTGCCGGTGTAGGTAAGACCGTACTTATCCAGGAGCTTATTCATAATATTGCAACTGAGCACGGTGGATACTCAGTATTCACAGGTGTAGGTGAGCGTACTCGTGAGGGTAATGACCTTTACTATGAGATGAAGGAATCAGGCGTTATTGATAAGACATGCATGGTTTTCGGTCAGATGAACGAGCCACCTGGAGCCAGAATGAGAGTTGGTCTTACAGGTCTTACAATGGCTGAGTACTTTAGAGATAAAGGTGGAAAGGACGTACTTCTTTTCATCGATAACATTTTCCGTTTTACACAGGCTGGTTCTGAGGTTTCGGCCCTTCTTGGTCGTATGCCATCAGCCGTTGGTTATCAGCCAACACTTCAGACGGAGATGGGTGCTCTTCAGGAGCGTATCACATCTACGAAGAATGGTTCTATCACATCAGTTCAGGCTGTATACGTGCCAGCTGATGACTTGACAGACCCTGCTCCAGCTACAACATTTGCTCACTTGGATGCTACTACAGTTCTTGAGCGTTCTATCGCCGAGCTTGGTATTTATCCAGCGGTAGACCCACTTGGTTCTACATCTCGTATCCTTGATCCACGTATCGTTGGTCAGGAGCACTTTACAGTAGCACGTGGTGTACAGGAGATTCTTCAGAAATACAAGGAATTACAGGATATCATTGCAATTCTTGGTATGGACGAGCTTTCAGAAGAGGATAAGCTTGTAGTTAACCGTGCCCGTAAGATTCAGAGATTCTTGTCACAGCCATTCTTCGTTGCTGGTCAGTTTACTGGTCTGGAAGGAAAGTATGTGCCAATCGCTGAAACTGTACGTGGCTTCAAGGAAATCCTCGAAGGTAAGCACGATGACATTCCAGAGAGCTACTTCCTAAATTCTGGTACAATCGACGAGGTTCGTGCCAAAATGAACGCAAAGTAGGAGGTGGCTTATGGCAGATAACACCTTTAAAGTTTCAATCATTACGCCTGAGCGAACATTCTATGAGGGTGAGGCTACTATGGTTGAATTTAATACTGTCGAAGGCGAGATTGGTGTGTATCCGAAGCACATTCCTTTGACAACAGTTATTGCACCGGGAATCTGCACAATCCACGAAGCAGAGACTGAAAAAAAGGCAGCGATACATGCTGGACTTGCAACAGTAATGCCGGATCAGGTTACACTTTTAGCGGAGATTGCAGAGTGGCCGGATGAGATTGATGTAGATAGAGCCCGTAGTGCAGAGGATAGAGCTAGGGAGCGCTTGGCAAGTAAGGACGAAAACATAGACGTGCTAAGAGCAGAAATAGCTCTCAAGAAAGCTTTAGTTCGACAAGACATAAAGGCCTAATGATCTATTAGAGGTTGCTCAATCTTTTTTGAAAGGATGAAACTATGATAGATGCTGATACAAGGAGAGATATCGAAGATCTCAAAAGACAATTAAAAAGTTATGAGGACGACGAGGCTCAATTACTTAGAGAGCTAGAGGTGTGCCGTGCACGTAAAAGAGAGATAAGCGACAAGCTCAAAGCGTTAAGTAATGACGATAAGTATCAACAGGACATGTTGGCTATGGTCTATCAGCAACGTCATGGCAATAAGGCAAAGTCTTCAGATAACAAATAAAGATCGGATATGTAATGATTATGGCACCGCTTAGGCGGTGCCTTTTTGATTAGATAAAAAAATAAAACCATTTACTCCAAAATAGATACCGTTTATTCCCAAAATGAAAAAATACCAAAAAATGTATCATAATAGAATCAACAAAGGGGTTAGTAAAATTTTTAAAAAGGAGGAGTAAGTTATGTTATTTGATTGGTGGGTATTCGGCGGAGGCCACTAGAACAAAGATGGGAGGTGCTCTTTATTAAAATAGCTGAGCATGAAGAATTGAGCTTTGAATATAATAGAATTCTTACGGTAAGTAAGGATTCTTTATATGAAAAGCTTACTGGTATAAAAAACGAAAAAAGTAATGAAGTATTGATTGTTGAAAAGAAAAATGATTATACCATATATTACAAAGAAGAAGGTCGAGGAGATGTAGATTATATAAAAATATGGCCTGCTTTAAAAATGAGAATAGAAACGGGATGGAATGAAGTAAAAGAAAAGTTAAAAGAACTAAATCAATATTTATCTGAGAATAAAGTTAAAAATGATGGCTATAAATATTATGATATGAAAAAAATATTTTTCAATGAAGACTTTTTCATAATTGATATTTATGTAAAAAAAATAGTCAACTAAAAACTTAGCACCATATACATATGTGGTGCTAAGTTTTTTTGTAAAAAAGTTAAAGGGACAAATTAAATAATATAGAGTATAAAAGTATGATTAAATATGATATATTAATGGGGAGTGTAGTAAATAATAAGTTAGAGAGAGTATTGGATTTATGGGAGAATCTATAGGGCTTTACATTATTATTTTTTTATGGAGTGTACTTGAAATATTATGTGTTAACCTCTTATTCAAACACTTTATGGTTCTATCGCACAAGCAATCAGGAAGAAGTGTTCAAATTGTAAAATGGCTGATATTTTTTTTAATAGTGGGCGGATATGCTTATAGTATTAACAACAATTTAGGACCGGCAAAAATAGCTTTAGAAATATTAATGTTTATAAAGACGGCTGTTTTGTTGTCTTGCTACTATAAGTTAAAAATAAGGAATGCAACGTTCGTTATTTTTTTTGTATCATTTGTTTCATTTATAGGTACAAATATTTATCTTCTTATACCTCAGATTGATTTGAATATTGGGCATGAAGAGTCGTATTTTACAGAATTAGTTGGTGCAATTTTTACATTTTGTTTAATACTTGGACTACACATATTTCAAAGAAAAAATATAATATGTTTTTGGATTTCAGAGTTGTCCACATTTGATTTCTTGCTTTTTTCTGTTGTTCTCTATACAGTTGGAGTATGGGAAGTTGGGGCATTGATGGTAATAGATATACCAAAGAGATTTAAGCTGCTTTATGTAATAATGATTGTATCAATAATCATAATGATTATTAGAACGATTATAATTACAAACAGAAAAAATTCATTAGAAAATATTAATGATTTGCTTGAAGAGCAGATGATTCAGACAACAGAGTATTATAAACAATTGATAGAAAAAGATAATCAACTGAAAAAGTTTAGACATGATATAAAGAATCTATTGATTGGTCTTTATAGTATGGTTAAAGAGAATAAAAACGAGAAAGCACTTGAATATTTAGGAGAATTAGAAGATATATGTAATCAGTCTAAACCACGGTATGACACGGGTAATTTTATAGCGGATGCTATATTAGATACAAAAGGGAAAAAGGCGGAGCAATTAAATATTCGTTTAGATTTAGAAGGGTTTATACCGGCGGAAAAAGTAAAAGACGTAGATATGGTTATAGTATTATCAAATCTAATTGATAATGCCATAGAAGCATGTGAAAAAATAGATGGGAATAAAGTTATTTCTATCAAATCTATTTTGAAGAAGAATATGTGGATTTTACAGGTGGAGAATCCGAGTGTACCAGTTTATATTTTCAATAATTTATCGCAAACAAGTAAAGCGGAAAAAGAAATACATGGCTTTGGACTGGTGAATATAAAACGAACAGCACAAAAATATGATGGAGACATGCAATTGAAGTACGAGGAAGGAGTATTTCGATCTATTACATCTTTTAAGTTTTAATGGCAAAACGGGGGAATTTGGATGATTAAAATTGCGATATGTGATGATTCTGAATATATACGAAAACAAAATGAAAATTTGTTAGTGAAATATTCAATCCAGAAGGGATTTGATTTTGTTATAAGTCAATTTGAAAATGGGGAATCTTTATTAGAAAAGATAGATGATTTTGATTTAGTGTTCTTGGATTATCAATTCGAAGACAAGGGCGCTGATGGAATGGAAATAGCAAAGGCTATAAGAAAGAAGAATAAAGATATAACTATTGTTTTTTTAACAAGTTATACCGGTGTTGTTTTTGAAACTTTTGAAGTATCTGCATTTAGATTTTTAATAAAGCCTTTGGATGAAGAAAAATTATTTTCGACGATGGATGACTATGTTAAGACATTAGTTGAAAATGATACTTTTATGGTTAAAGTTTCTGGTGTTAATCACTATATAAAAGAAAAGTATATAACATATATAGAAGCGTCTGGGAAGAATAGTATTATTCATTTCATAAATAAAAGCGATACATTGGAGTGTGGAGAAACATTGTTATCTATAGAAGCCAGAGTTTCAAAAAAGCACTTTTTTAGATGTCATAAATCTTTTTTAATAAATATGAAATATGTAGAATCCTTTAGTCACAATGATATTGTTTTGGAAAACAATGAGATTGTAGCTATAAGTAGGCAAAAGTATAAGTCTTTTAATAACGCATATACGGACTATCTAGTTAAAATTTAATGAATGAATTGCAATAATCCGGAGTGAACGGTGATTCGCTCCGGATTATTTATTTTTTAAGCCTTAAAAGCAGTTAAATAGAGAAAAAATAAAAAAATAATGAAATAGATAATAAAATATAGAAAAACAAGCAATAAACAAAAAATGGATGGAGGAAAACATGGGTAAAAAATTAGAAATAGAGAACTTATCATTTTCTTATAAAGAAAAAGACATACTAAAAAATGCAAACTATAGTTTTGAAGAAGGAAATCTATATGTTGTAATAGCAAAAAATGGAGAAGGAAAAAGTACATTATTCAAATTAATAGGTGGAGAATATGCGGATTATACAGGAGCTATAAAAGGAAACTCTAATACTATTTTGCATAGGCAGATGCCAGTATATTTTGAGGATATGACCGTTTTAGAAAATATTCAAACGTTTATCTACTGTCTCAATTCTAATAGAGATGCAAATGAGGTGATAGAAGAATATGGCCTTAGCGAAATTAAGAACACAGTAAGCAGATTACTATCTGGAGGAGAAAAGCAAAGATTATATATTGCCATAACTAGTATTAAAGAAGAAGACGTATATTTGTATGATGAGGCAGATAGTGCTTTGGATGCTATTGGAAGAAAATTCTACTACGATATTTTAAAGAAAAAAGCACATGAAGGAAAAATTGTAATAGCAATTACGCATCATCTAACAGAAGCAATAAACATTGCTGATGAAATATGCTTTATGACGCATAACGCGCTAAAGAAGGTGGATATAAAAAGATTACCAGAAGACTTTTTGCAGTACAACGAAAACACAATGTTGGAATATTTAGGAAACGAGGTGTAGATAATGAAAAAAATCATACTAAATTTTTTAAAGGCAGATGTTAGGATGCCACAATTAATGTTTTGGGATTGGATGTTCCCAGTTATATTAATTACTGTTATAGGAATTTTTGCTGGAAAAGGTAATTTATCTACGTTTCTATTTCCAGGATTTGTATCACTGTTTTTGATGCAAAGTATTGTATTTTCTATTCCATATAGGTTGGCCCAATTTAGCGAAACAGGAATTATGAAATTTATAAAAGAAAAAGGTAGTATACAGAAATTACTAATAGGTTTTTATGGAAGTAGATTTTTTATAATTATAATTCAAACTGCAATTGTTATGGTGGTTGGAAAGTTAGCAATGAAGGTAGAATTTAATATCAATGTAATAGCATTTATTGTAGCATTTTTGATTACTTTAGTTGTGTTTATTTTAATTGCAACGGCTATTGGATTAGTGACAAAGACTCAAAATGCAGCATTAGGATTTTCACAGGCTATATATTTTATTCTTTTAGGTGTATCTGGAATAGTATATCCATTAGAGAAAAGTCCAAAGCTATTGGTTGCAATATCAAATATATCACCACTCAAATATATAAATGAATTGTGGAGAACAGCTTTATATAACGATAATACAATTGACTTTAAGAACATACTAGTATTGGCAATATTCTGTTTATTAGTTGGGGGAATTGTAGTTAAGTTATCTAGTTCGAGAGGGGAAAAAGCCGTTGAAAGTAGTACATGAAGTAAACGCATATGATTTCAAAAATGCATCGAGTGTAAAAGATGTATTTGCAGATAAATCAAATATTAAAGACAAATACAAAGTCGCAAATTATATAAGTGTAAAAGAAATATCTAAGGGAATAGTAAATATTAATATCAAAACAAGTTTGGATAAGGATAATAGTAAGCCTATAAGGATTAATATTTTTTTTCCAGAGCGAAAATATTTTATCGAATACATTATAGAAGGAAATAATTATAATTATGATTTTT
>Ga0129307_1003139_pt1 | contig 11005 bp, 12 predicted proteins | sample P1105metagenome_FD_94437 | JGI IMG/M metagenome (GOLD analysis project Ga0129307, IMG submission 94437) | Capybara group fecal microbial communities from Wisconsin, USA - P1105 metagenome | ecosystem: Host-associated > Mammals > Digestive system > Large intestine > Fecal | place: USA: Wisconsin... | reverse complement strand
TGTGGCGCCAGAGCGAAAAGGAAGTCACCGAAGAACAGTACAAGGATTTCTACAACGTCATCAGCCACGAAGCCGACGAACCGGCCGCCTGGAGCCACAGCCACGCCGAAGGTTCCCAGGAATTCTGGAGCCTCGTCTATATTCCGTCGAAGGCCCCGTTCAACATTTGGCACAACGACGCTCTGCATGGCCTCAAGCTCTACGTGAAGAAAGTCTTTATCATGGATGACTGCAAGGACCTGCTGCCGCCGTGGCTCCGCTTTGTGCGCGGCGTGGTGGATAGCGAAGACTTGCCGCTGAACGTGTCCCGTGAAATCTTGCAGAACAACAAGATCATCACCAACATCCGTAAGCACGTGATCAAGAAAGTGCTCGACTCCCTGCAGAACATGGCCGACAAGGATGCCGCCAAATACAATGCCTGGTGGCGCGAGCTCGGCATGGTGTTGAAGGAAGGCTTCTACATGAACTGGGAACATCTTGACGAACTCAAGAAGTTGCTCCGTTTCGAAAGCACCAAGACCGAAGGCGACGCTCTCGTGGGCCTCGATGAATACGTGAAGCGCATGCCGGAAGGCCAGAAGGAAATCTACTACCTCATCGGCGACAAGAACGCCGTGAAGTCTAACCCGATGCTCGAAGCCTTCAAGGCCAAGGGCTACGAAGTCTTGCTCATGAGCGATGGCATCGACGAGTTCATGATGTCGAGCCTCCAGGAATTCGGCGACAAGAAGTTCCACGACATTGCCCGCGGCGATGTTGATTTCGACAAGACCGAAGACGAAAAGAAGGCCGAAGAAGAAAACAAGGGTATCTTCAAGGGCCTCTGCGAAGACTTGCAGAAGATTTTGGACGCAGACATCAAGGAAGTCCGCGTGTCTAGCCGCCTCAAGGATAGCCCGTGCTGCCTCGTGACCAGCGAAGACGCCATGAGCGCCCAGATGGAACGCATGATGAAGGCGATGGGCCAGAAGAACTTGCCGAAGTCCAAGCGTATTTTGGAAATCAACCCGAACCACCCGATTTGCGAAATGCTCAAGAAGAAGGCCGAAGCGAAGGAAGATCTCGGCGATTGGCCGAAGGCCCTTTACGGACAAGCTTTGCTTGCCGAAGGCTCTCCGCTCCCGAACCCCGCTGAATACGTTTCTGCAATTACGAAGTTGCTGACTGCTTCTGTTAAATAACAACATGTCACCCCGGACTCAGTTCCGGGGCCGCCTTCCCCTATCATAGAAAAAGACCACGATTCACTCGTGGTCTTTTTTTGCGTACCCTCCATATTTTCATATCGCCTAAGCCTTCATCAAGGCCGCAAAATTCAAGCCATGTTCACGAGCATATGAAATGAAATCTTTTTCTTCTTGACTCACCCGCATCTGAATTTTTAGCGGCTGAGAATATTTCGGTTTTCGCCCCGCGTTTTCCCTAGCGCCGCCATGGCCAAATTCTTTTTCATAAGCTGCTAAACCGGAAGCTTTCAAATAAGCCTTCTCCGAGATAATTTTTTCACCTTTGCAGACTTCTGACTTGGGTTTCTTGAAGACATAACCTTCGGAATCTTTAACATAGACATACGACATAATTACATCTCCTTTAGCCGTTGTTTGGCAAGTTTAATTTTGTCTTTTGGCGTTTTTTGCGTCTTCTTTACAAAAACAACACCTATAAGAATAATTTTTCCTTCTTGATATCTAAACAGAGAGCACAATTCCTTCGATTTTATTTCGAATATTTTTCCTTGCAAATGCTTGACACGAACAAACTCAATACCTTTAGTTTCGATCAACTCATACTCTGATTTTAGCAAATCTTGTTGTTCTTGCTGAAGTTCTGCAATTTCACTATTTACAATATCAAGGATTTCAACTTTAAAAAACATAATCAATATACATTTAAAATTTGAAAACGTCAACAGAATCAAATTTTATATTTTTCAACACTTCATTACAAATACATCTCTTCATATTTACTCCTTGAAAAAAAAGTGGCTCTACTTTATAAACACGCAGAAAAAGCGTTTTTGTCCAGATAATTTTTATTTACAAGGATTGTACAGAAAAGACCACGATTCACTCGTGGTCTTTTTTGCGTTTTTGCAAATCCAGTCTCTAGTCTTTTACACAACGAACAGAAAACCCGTAGCTTTTGCGTCCGCAGTCCAGATACGTGTTGTCCTTGTTGTAGTTCAAGTACATGCCCCACGCGCAAGTGGCAGAAAACTCTGTAGAACTCCAAAAGTACGTGTCGTTGCCCTCGTTGTTGAAAACCACATCAGCATCGCGCCTGCCAGAAGTTTCCCTGTCACCGGCAGGAAGCGCCGAAAACCCGAAGGCATCGGTACCGTAACCTTCATTATGCCAGCCTTTGGTGTACTTAAGGTCCATACCAGCAGTGGGTTTGCCGCCCACAGCCTCAAACAGGGTTTTGAATTCCAGATTGGAAGGCAGATGCCAGCCCTCGGGGCATATTCCGCGCACCGGGTATTTCGGCGAGCACGTCATCATATTGAGGCCACAGGCCCTACCATTATTACTCCATGATTCCGCACTATCCATCGCAGCAGCCCAGGTGTAAAGGCGACCGTACTTGGCGCAGTATTCTGCAGAATCATTATAGCAGTAACTATTTAGTTCTTCGTAGTTGAGGTTCTCAGCCATCCAGATCTGTTCGCCGATTTTCACGGTCTTGTAAGTCTGACCATCGCGGTCGTCGGTCAGCGAACCGTATTCGCAATTGTCTTTCTTTTCGGTTTTGCACGAAGTCGCCACAGTCACCGAACTGCTTGATTCTGCACTGCTGCTGGACTTTTTGATGGCACTGCTAGACACCGGCTCGTCTGAATCGGCGTTGCTGCCGCTATCGCCACCGCATGATGCGAGAGCAAGAGCAATCGCTAGAATCATTATGGATCCTCGCATTCGCGAGGATGACGTAAGAGAGCCTTCGACTTCACCATTCAGTCGAGAATGACTGCACTGAGCGACATGCGTATTTTTCATCTAATCCTCCAAGAACAAGTTAAAAGCACAATTCCAATATAAGAAAAAAAAAGCAGTTTTGTCACAGAAAAGGCGGATTTTCAGGCTGATTCAGTGAGGGTCATCCACAAAAACGAAAACACTTGCATAACAACTAGCTTTTAGTTATATTCTATGTGTAATTCACACATTTTTCACTAGAGAGGCAAAACATGGCAAACCTGACAATTACGCTTGACGACGAAGACAAAAAAGGACTTTCCGATTTCTGCGAACAAGTCGGGATGACCATTTCGGGCCTTTTTAACGTTTTCACCAAGCAAGTGCTTCGCGAAGGGAGAATCCCTTTCGAAATCGCCGTGGATCGCCCGAACCGCACAACCATCAAAGCCATGAAAGAAGGCGACAAGCTCATTGAAAAGTACATGAAGGATCCGTCCTCCGTCAAGACTTACAATAACGTTGACGAATTGATGGAGGCTATGCTTAAATGAACAAGCTACCCACCTCAAAGACGAAATATGCGGTAAGCTATACATCCGTGATGAAAAAAGATATGAAGCGAGCCCAAAAACGCGGCTATAACATGGCCGAAATCGCCAAAGTCATTTCCAAGCTCGCTAACGACGAACCTCTAGAAGAACGTTACCGCGACCATTCCCTTGACGGAAACTGGTCCGGGCACAGAGAACTTCATATCCGTCTGGATTGGCTTTTAATTTACCAGAAAAAAGATAATTTGCTGATTCTTGAACTCGCCCGTACGGGAACTCACGCAGATTTGTTCAACAAGTAAAAGACCGCGATTCACTCGTGGTCTTTTTTGCATTTCTGCGACTTTCGACACTCGTCTGTAGCCCGCATAGCGGGCGTTCTTTCGTCTAATCTTTTACGCAGCGAACGGAATAGCCGCTATACTTGTAACTGATGTCCAAGACCAAGCGATCGTAGTTGAAATCCAGTCTCACATAGTACGCAGAAGACCCATCAGAGAAGTATGCGGCGGTCCCTTCAGTAGAACAACTCCAGAAGAACGCTTGGCTACCATTGGCGTAGAAATTTTCGTAATAGTTCCTGTAGCCAGCAGGGAACGCCGAGAACCCAAAATCATCCGTGCCATTGCCGCTCTTCTTATCCCAGTTTTCCCAGCCACTCGTTGACTTGAGCACCTTGCCCGCAGTCGATTTGCCACCAACTGCTGAGAACAAAGTATCCCACTCCGCCCTACTAGGCAAATGCCATCCATCAAGGCACACACCACGCACCGGATAGGTTGGCGAGCAATCACTGTCATAATATCCGCAACCCTTGCTGTTCTCGCTCCATTCGCCCACACTATCCATCGCAGCACCCCATGTGTAAAGGCGACCGTATTCAGCACAATACTCAGCGGAATTTTTGAAGCAATAAGAGTTCGTCGCTTCAAAATTCAGGTTCTCAGCCATCCAAGTCTGATTACCGATTTTCACAGTCTTGTAAGTCTTGTTGTCGCGGGAATCCGTCACGGAACCTGTAACTACAGTTGAGCTATTCGATTTTGCTGTAGATGACGAAGATTTTTGAGTTGAAGATGACGATGCTTTAACACTGCTACTGGACTCCGCACTCGAACTACTCGACTTCACGCTTGACGACGATTCAATCTTTTTGCTGCTAGAAGACTTTGCAGAAGAAGCGGGTGTGGAGTCCATAATGCAACGAACCGACATTGCGTTATCCATGTACTCTCCCATAAAAGCAGCGTCCGCATAAACATTCTTCATAAACAAACTAAACGCATGATCGAGCAGAATTCCACCGTCATCAAGCCTAGTCGAAGTTTTTATATCCTCCGTAGATGTCCAAAAATATGCAAGAACTTTATCACCGATAAAATCGTACGATTCAATGTTTCCAGTGACAACTACGCCGCTTAAATTATCTTCTTTTCTATAGCCTCCGGGGAGCGCGGTAAATCCGTAATCATCTGTTCCGACAGTTTCCTTTTTCTCGAATTTCCAGCCGTCAACAGACTTGAGCTTTATCCCAGCGCTGTCTTGGCCGCCAACTGTTTTCAACAAAGTCTCAAATTCTGCCTTAGAGGGCAAGTGCCAGCCGCCGGGGCAAACCTGCGTTGCCACATCCCACTTGTAAAGGCGACCATACGTACTGCATAAGCCTGGGTTACGATTTTGTTTGGACGAAGGTTCTTCGCCATAGCAGTAGCTAGAGTTCGTATTAAGGTTTAAATTTTCCGCCATCCAAACCTGGTCGCCGATTTTCACGGTCTTGTAGGTCTTGTTGTCGCGGGGGTCCTTCATGGTGTTGTTTTTCTCGTCGTATGTAGCCTTGCCGCCATTCGACGTTGCACTTGAAGACTTTGCGCTTGAAGAAGATTTTTTTGTCGAAGAACTGGACTTCGCACTCGACGATGACTTCGCCTTGCTGCCGCTCGATTTTGCGGAAGGAGTTCCCATCACGCAGCGAACGGAGAACCCATTATCTACGCCAATGCTGAACTTATTGGCCATGTCCACTTGTTTTAGGAAAAATATGCTAATAGCACCATCGGAAGTGTATTCTGTTGCAGTCCAGAAATACGCCCTTTTGCCCTCGTCAGAGAATGTTCCGTCATCAAGCATGTGACCCGCCGGAAGAACCCTAAAGGAATATTTATCCGTCCCCCCGCCATCGTTAGCCCAGCCACTCTCCGATTTTAGGTATAAGGCCGCTTTTGACTCTCCCCCGACATTCGTAAAAAGTTCAATCCAATTATTTTCCGTTGGCAGCTGGAATCCATCAGGACAAGCTTCGTTAGCTTCGGCCCAAGTGTAAAGGCGGCCATACTTGTCGCAATTGCTTGACTTATCGTTGTAGCAGACGCTGTTCTTCGTTTTGTAATTGAGGTTTTCTGCCATCCAGACCTGGTCGCCGATTTTCACGGTCTTGTAGGTCTTGTTGTCGCGGGGGTCCTTTAGGGTATTGTTCTTGGCATCGTATGAGCTATTGCTAGACTTCGCCGAACCGCCCTTGCTGCTGCTCGATTTTTTGACGGCACTGCTGGACACCAGTTCGTCTGAATCGGCGTTGTTGCCGCTGTCACCACCGCATGCGGTAAATACGGACATCGCAGCAAATGCGACCACACACAGAATTTTTGAGTAGTTCATCCTCGGCTCCAAAGATTCATAGAAAGTTTTCCCCATACAATTAGTATAAATATAGGAAAAGGTTTAACCGTTTCACCCCCCCGTGTAAAATTTCACAAACAATCAAAGCAAACTTTTTCGCAAACTTTTACTTCTCAATTTTTTCAAGCAGCAAAACAGCCTTCTTCATTTGCTTTTCGGGCACGGAGGAATAGTTGATGACAAATTCATGTTGTGAGGGTTCGGCCATCGTGTAATAATCCGAAAGCGCTCCGATGCGTACGCCTTTTTCGAGAGCCCGATTGCAAAATTTTTCATCGGAAAGCGTAGTTTTCACTTTTAGAATAAAGTGCAAGCCTGCATCTTGTTCAGCGATTTCAACGCGGTCATGAAGCGGACTGCGACGGATGATATCGAGCAAAGTATCGCGACGGTGACGGTAAAAATTGCGCATACGGTTGATGTGTTTTTCGTAATGACCGCCGCTGATGAATTTTGCGAGTACGTACTGTTCAAGGTTCGATACAGTGCAAGTGTAAAATGAAAATTCTTTGTGAAATTTTTGCGCAAGCGGTTTCGGGAGAATCATGTAGCCCACGCGCACCGTAGAGGCAAGCGTTTTAGAAAATGAATTTATATAAACCGTCTTGTCTTGCACGTCAATGTTCTGCAACGCAGGTATCGGGCGGCCCACCATGCGGAACTCGCTATCGTACTCGTCTTCGACGATGTAACGGTTGCTCGATTTTGAAGCCCAGCTCAAGAGTTCATAGCGACGGCTCACGGGCATTACCTTCCCTGTCGGGAAATGGTGCGATGGCGAAAGATGGACAACGTCCGTGCAAGTTTCTTCAAGCTGGTCTATGCGAACGCCATGCTCATCAAGCGGGATAAAATTGCAAACAACATTTAGCTTTTGGTAGATTTTAGAAATCTTACTATAGCCGGGATCTTCAACGCCATACTTTTTGTCAAAGCCCAAAAGTTGCACAAGCCAAGTGTAAAGGCAATCAGTCCCTGCTCCGATGACAATTTGCTCTGGATCCACATGCATTCCACGAAACCCCAGAAGCATTTTGGCAATCGCTTTTCGGAGAGCGATAACGCCGGAATTTGGCGAACGCGTGAGCAGTTCATCTTGCTGTTCGCAGAGGACTTTTCGCGTAATCTTCGCCCACGTCGAAAACGGGAACGTAGATGCATCGACCTGATTGTTGACAAAGTCTGCGATGTAATGCGGAGCCTTCGGCGGTTCTACGCGTTGCGCTTCACGGGATTGCTTGGCGGGAATGGGCTTGGGCAAAATTTGCGGATTTTTAGATTGAATCGCCGCAACGAAAAAGCCCTTACGCGGAAGCGAGTAAATGAAGCCTTCCGCTAAAAGCTGCTCGTAAGCATTTTCCACAGTCACCACGCTCACGCCCAACGCATTTGCAAAGGGACGTTTTGACGGGAGCTTCGCATCCGCTTCAAGACGCCCCGACAGAATATCGTCCTTTATGGAACGATAGAGGAAATGATAAAGAGTGTCATCACCTACTTTTGAAATATCGTATGAGAGCATTTGGGAAACCTCACGTTAAAATAAACTCAAAAAAAAGAATCACTGGATCCTTCGCGGCTATCGTCACTCAGGATGACAACGGAAACACAAAAGTTAAAACAAAAAAGCATACAGCACCGCGAGCGAGGACCGTTTCGAGTGTTTTTACGATGCGAAGTTCTTGCATTATCAAGCTTTCCTTTTGAAAAAACTGACCACAAACTGACATTAAACTGAACCTATTAAAATAATAGAAATTTGAACATTTGATAAAGTCAACAAAAAGCCTAAATTATGCCTCGAAAACAGCGAAACGCCCTGGATCCTTCACCTTACGGTTCAGGATGACGAAAAAAGTTCCGCACAAACCACAAGGAGTCCCCAATGTCAACAGAAAACCGCTACGAATTGAACAAGAATCTCGCCCAGATGCTCAAGGGCGGCGTTATCATGGATGTGACCACACCGGAACAGGCAAAAATCGCCGAAGCCGCCGGTGCCGCCGCCGTCATGGCACTTGAACGCATCCCTGCCGACATCCGTGCCGCAGGCGGCGTCTCTCGCATGAGCGACCCCAAGATGATCAAGGGCATCCAAGACGCCGTTTCCATCCCCGTCATGGCCAAGTGCCGCATCGGCCACTTTGTCGAAGCACAGCTTTTGGAAGCCATCGAAATTGACTATATCGACGAAAGCGAAGTGCTCTCCCCCGCCGACGACGTTTTCCACATCAACAAGCACGAATTCAAAGTGCCGTTCGTGTGCGGTGCCCGCGACTTGGGCGAAGCACTCCGCCGTATCGAAGAAGGCGCTTCCATGATACGTACCAAAGGCGAACCGGGAACAGGTGACATCGTGCAAGCCGTCCGTCACATCCGCCTGATGAACCAGGAAATCGCCCGCATCACCTCCATGCGCGAAGACGAACTTTTCAACCGTGCCAAGGAATTGCAAGTTTCGTACGAACTCGTGAAATACGTTCACGACCACAAGCGACTCCCTGTCGTGAATTTTGCCGCAGGCGGTGTTGCAACGCCTGCCGATGCTGCCCTTATGATGCAACTCGGTGCTGAAGGAGTGTTCGTCGGCTCCGGCATTTTCAAGTCCGGCAACCCGGCCAAGCGTGCCGCCGCCATCGTGCAAGCAGTCACGAACTACAAAGATGCCAAGCTCATTGCCAAACTCTCCGAAGATTTGGGCGAAGCCATGGTCGGCATCAACGAAAACGAAATTGCACTGCTGATGGCAGAAAGGGGAAAGTAAATGAGCGAATACAAAACAAACAAACGAATTAAAATCGGCGTACTCGCCGTACAGGGAGCGTTTGCGGAGCACCGCCAGATTCTCGAAAAGCTCGGTGTCGAGACGTTTGAAATCCGCCAGTTGCGCGATTTAGAACAAGATTTCGACGGACTCGTTCTCCCCGGCGGCGAAAGCACCGTTCAAGGAAAGCTTCTGCACGACCTCGGGCTTTTCGAACCTTTACGCGAGCGTATCGAAAGCGGATTCCCCACTTTTGGCACTTGCGCAGGTCTTATATTGCTTGCCGAAGAATTGAGCAACGATAGTCACACGTATTTCGCGACAACGCCCGTCACCGTGGAGCGTAACGCCTATGGCCGGCAGCTCGGGAGTTTCTACACCGAAGAAAATTTCGAGGGAATCGGGAAAATTCCGATGACGTTCATCCGCGCTCCGCTTATCCAGCGCGCAAGTAAAGACGTACAAATTCTCGCGACCGTTCAAAACCAAATTGTCGCCGTGCGATACAAGAATCAACTCGCTATTTCGTTCCACCCGGAACTCAACAGCAATTTAAGCGTTCATAAATACTTTGTCAAAAATATTGTCCAAGCGCATGCTGCAAATGCTTATAAAAAAGGAGATTCCGCCTCGGAACACTTTACTTCGGCAAGCTCTGAACAGACGCCGGCCGGAAAAGCAAAGAATCGGAGCGGTAATGACGCCCTCTACAAAGTAAAACTTAGTGCGTAAAAAGAGCCACAATTGCAGCAATGAGACCGACTATTGTGGCGGCGGCAATCACAAGCACAGCGACCATCATCCACTTGACGTATTTCGCCAAGCGAACCGTCAAAGCGGACTGGTCCTTTGCAAATTGATGGTAAACGTTAAGTGCAGCAACCAAAGTGATACCGGCATCGTCAAGCCAGCCCAATACAGCGTCAAGCCAGCCCAATACAGGAATCGTATCAGGAGATAAATCAAGGGGCGATATATCATAAGCAAGAGCCATCATGGCGATAATCACAGAAAGAGCCTTCCAAACGACAGGAGCTCCGTTCTGGACTTCTTTTGCACTAGAACCTTCGCGGCTAGAGGCATGTCCCATGTCGTTCATGTCGTGAACTTAGGCATCTTCATAAACTTTTTCTTGAGGCATAAAATCGACCTCAAAATAAACCATTTACATTTTTAATATATACAAAGAAGACTACCGACTTAGCGATAGTCTTTGTAAAAAGAGTTTCTGTAAGGTGATTCCGTCCCCATTCGCGGACCATGACTACTAAGCAGCATAGCTGCAAGTAGTCAAAGTGAACGGGGGCCGGGATGACAATGCAAAGGCGGGAATAAAAATGCAAAGCGGAATGACAATGCAAAATTAGTGCGTAATGAGAGCTACGATTGCGGCAATGAGACCGAGTATTACGGCGGCGGCAATCACAAGCACGGCTACCATCATCCACTTGACGTATTTTGCCAGGCGAACCGATATCGCATTTTGGTCTTTCGCAAATTGCTGGTACGCATTGAGGGCTGCCATCACGGTGATACCGGCATCGTCAAGCCAGCCCAATACGGGAACCGCATCAGGAGATAAATCAAGCGGAGAAATATCATAAGCAAGAGCCATCATGGCAATAATCACCGACAAAGCTTTCCACACAACAGGAGCACCATTCTGGACTTCTTTCGAACTAGAACCTTCACGGCTAGAGTTTTGTTCCATGTCGTTCATATCATGAACTTCGACATCTTCATAAACTTTTTCGTTAGGCATAAAATCGACCTCAAAATAAACCATTTACATTTTTAATATATACAAAAAAGACTACCGACTTAGCGATAGTCTTTGTAAAAAGAGTTTCGTGTAAGGTGATTCCGGCTCGACGGCCAGAACGACAACGCTCTGGATCCTATCGCCTCTTCGAGGCTTCAGGATGACGGGGCTCAAAGGGCGAAGCCCGACCTCAAACCTCATTCGTTCAGAAAAAGCCGGATAAGCGAGCAGAGCAAGGTCACAATCACAATCTTGAAACGAAAATAAATTTTCGACAAGATTGGATTGCGACATCCTTCAACGAACAATGGGCAAAGCCCATTTCCCGTAC
>Ga0129307_1003136_pt1 | contig 11020 bp, 4 predicted proteins | sample P1105metagenome_FD_94437 | JGI IMG/M metagenome (GOLD analysis project Ga0129307, IMG submission 94437) | Capybara group fecal microbial communities from Wisconsin, USA - P1105 metagenome | ecosystem: Host-associated > Mammals > Digestive system > Large intestine > Fecal | place: USA: Wisconsin... | reverse complement strand
GATATTAGAGCAAAGGCAAGGCTTGCCGTTGAGGACGAGGACGCACTCCGTGAAGCCGTCCGCAAGCGCAGACAGGCTACTGCCGATGCGGAGAGCCAGCGCAACATGAGAGAACTTCGTGAGGGTGAGAAACGGCTTGCACAGCTTGAAACGCTTATCAGCAAGACCTATGAAGAAAAGCTCCTCGGTACTGTACCCGAAGAACTTTGCGTGAAAATGCTGAATCAGTATCTTGATGAACAGAAGATGCTGAGAGAGAAAGTCGCTGTACTGAAAGAAAAGTGTGAAAGTGCTGAACAGGCTGAAAAAGATGTTGACAGGTTCGTGGAAAACATCAAGAAGTATGTCGATATTCACGAACTTACCCGTGAGACCTGTCTGGAACTTATTGAGTACATCGTGGTCGGAGACCGTCCCGAAAGTAAGGGCGAGGACAGGCAGATACACATCTTCTACAAGTTCCTTGATAAGGGGCTTACGGAAAAAAGAAACATTCTGCTGCCGCAGAATGTGGAGTAAAAATTATTTGGGTGTACTTTTATGGGGGTCTCCTCACGGAAACCAAGCTCACCGAACGGGACATTGCCGACAGCCACATCAAAGCTGCCATTCTGAAAACGGTTCTGCTCAAAACCCTGAATTGCAATATCTGCATCGGGATAGAGAGCCTGAGCAATCCTGCCGGACAGCGAGTCGATCTCCACGCCGTAGAGCTGAGAGTGTGCCTGCATATCTTCGGGCATACGACCGAAAAAGTTTCCGATACCCATTGCAGGCTCTAAGACATTACCGCCTTCAAAGCCGAAATTGCCAAGAGCCTCGTAGATGCCGTCAATAACCGTAGGAGAGGTATAGAAAGCGTCATTGACCGTTGAACGAGCCTGAGCGTACTCCTGCGGAGTCAGCAGCTCGGAAAGCTCCTTATACTCTGCGGCCCACTTCGGATCGTCCTTATCAAAAGCCTTTGCCAAAGCACCCCAGCCGACATATTTCGACAGGGTTTCCTTTTCCTCAGCAGTCGCAGGACGATTCTCCCGTTCAAGTGTTTTCAGCGTTTTGATTGCATCGACATTTGCACGGAATTTCGCCTTTGCACCGCCTTCACCGAGAGCATCATCGGTGATCGTGAAGTTTTCTCCCTTATCGGGTGAAGTAATCTCCTGTGTAGTAGCTTCAACCACAGGCACAAGCTCAGGCTCTTTCTCAGCCTGAACTGTCTGCTCACGCTCCAAGCTGTCAATGAAATGAAAACTCATAAGCATATCGCCGTTGTCAAGCCGAGAAGTCAGCTCACCGCCGTCAAACGTCCAGTTCTTCGCACGGTCAAACTCCATGTGGAGGTCTTTGCCCGTAGGTTCTCCGTTTTCATCGAGCTTTCGGGAAGTAAAATCGACCGTAGTGACACCTGTGACCACTCTGCGCTCTCCGATACATTCAGGACGGAGATGATCGCTGATTTCAAACATCATACCCGGCTGGATAGCCTTTTTGAGCTGAGACAGGTTCTTGACAGTAGGAATTTCGGGCTTTTCTGCTTCGGGAGCGACCGTAGAGTTTTCGGGTGTAACCTCTGCCTTTTCGTGCTTCATGGGTGCGGACTGCTCCTTTTCAGGTTCAGCCTTGCCGATATACTCATACATACCGCTATTCAGGAGCTTATCATAGGAGATATTCTCCGTCACATCAAAACCGCCGCTTTCACGCTGAACGGTGCAATCGTCCGTATAGAACGGTAACGCACCTGTCAGCGAAATAACCTCAGAAACCTCGCCAGTAATCTTGTGACGAAATCGGTCACCGACTTCGACCTTATGGGGTTCAGCCTGTTCTGCTTTGAGTGCAGCCCTTTCTTCTTTCTGTTCAGCCGAGAGATAAGTATCGTCCCTGAGCCGTGATTCTGTCATTGTTGCGACATTGTACCACGAATGACGGAACTTTTCGCCGTTCTCAAAGCTGAATGTGATACCTTGAGAATTGTAGTCAACGAGTGAGATCTTGCCCTCACCGCTGTGTCCGCCTGTGCCGTATTCCTTTTTCAAGAAGTCGGCAAGCTGCTGGATAGTCGGGTGCTGTTCCTCATAGAAGTCCTGCACACGGAGCTTGCCGTGAACAAAACCTGTTCCACGGTCGATCTCAGCGGCAAGTGCTTCATAGACCTGAACACCGTCCACTACCGGACCTTTTGCAAATTCGGATTTGGGCTTCTGAGGTGCAGGCTTTGAAACTGTCAGAGGTTCAGGATCACCGAACAAAGAAAGCTGTTCGCCCTGAATATCGGGCTTCTCCCAAAAAGGAACATCATCTTTCTCACTCCGCTGGATTTCCTCGATAACATCAGCATCGGTGAACAGGGGCTTGTCAATATCCTCTGAAACCGTAGGAGCATCATCGACTGCCATAAGACCAAGCTCATAGGCTACACCGTCGATCTCTGCCTTATGATTTTCATAGGTGTCGATAGAGATAACACCATCGGCATTGTCGATGATAACAGTAGCGCCGATGGAAAGTGCCTTATCCTTGATCTCGTCAAGGCTCTCGGCATCGCCCTTGTATTTCAGCGTTACGGACGGAACATCGTCAGCAGGAGAAAAATCCTGAACCTCAGAAGCATTGCTCATAAGGTCAACTGTCTGTTCCTCCTTGCTGATGTGACGCTCGATCACTTCATCGGGTACAGATACAAGATCACTGAAATCAAGATCGGTCAGACCGTTCTCGATCATCTGCTCAATGCTGTCATACTGCTCCGTATTGTAAACCTCGCCGTCAAATTCATAGGTGATCTTGAAGTCCACAAGGTCAGCCGTCACCTGAATGGGCAGTTCATCATCAGTCAGCGTTGTAAACGCAAGACCGACATTGTGCAGATCGGAAAAGTCAGCACCCTCACGGTATTCCGCTTCACAGAAGTCGTTGATAAGCCACTTTGCCTTATCAAGCGTAGTTTCAAAGGTACGCTGAAAGTCCATGATTTCAACGGGCTTGTCGGGGTTATGTTCAAGCATAGCTGTACGCAGGAGCGCCGGAAATGTTGTCAGCTCACGGTACGGCTCGATCTCCATTTTGTCACCACGGTTATATATACCGCAGACAGGATCACCGTCATAGAACAGCTCACCGACCTTATCGCCGTCAGCGATAGCCAGTTTCCATGTACCACGCTCCGTTTCCGCAGACTCGCAGTCAGTGCCGAAGAACTTGTCAACGACCTGCTGTAATGTCTGGAGCTTTTCGGCTTCACGCTTCGGAGGGTTCAGCTCAAATGCCTGTTCGATCAGGACGGTGTATCCTGCTTCACGGAGCTTTGCAGAGTATTCGTCTTTGTCCTCTGCCGGAAAACCGACCATAGGCTGCCCGTTTTTTGAGTGCATTTGCAGTCCGAGGACTTCTTCACCGATCTCCGCATTTTTGCCGTGCATCTCATAGAAGTCACCGACCTTGCGGAGTGATACCGGACCTTTATCTTCGGGTTCAGCCTTTTCAGCCTGCTTTCCGCCCTTGCTGATGATCTCAAAGCCCTTTTCCTCCATATCCTGCTGCCAGCCGTCATAGGCAAGCACATCGGAAGTGCCGAGCAGAATACCGCCGTAATCTGGTGCGTCAAGGTCTTTCAGGGAAATGCTCTTGTCACTGATTTTCTCGACCTCACGACGAGCGCCGTCATACATGATAATGTCACCGACAGCAAGATCGGACACCTTTGCAGTTTCGGGCTTTTCCTGCACAAGCTCCTTTTCACGGAAGAACTCAGGCATTTCGGCAAAGCCGAAGCTGTCACAGAAATACGCTGTATCCTTGCCGTCAACGGAAATGACGATAACATCGGAAACAGAAAGAGAGTGACCGAAGAAATCATCAGGACGGTCATTATTGAACTGAGCGAAAAGTCCTTCAAGAGTGGTATTGCCCTTAAATTCGGCAAGTTCACCCTCATATATAAGCTCATAATCGTCCTTGTTGAGCTGAACGCCGTCAGCTTTCAGCCTGTCCATACTCTCAAAGCGGACACCGTGATACTTTTCGCCGCTGGGAAGCTGATAGATCTTGAACGTACCCTGAGCCTTTTCCACATCATCATAGGTGCGGATCGAGTGCTGTGCCTTGAAATCATCGAAGATACGCTGTTCCTCTGCGGTCAGCTCTGAATGTGCTTCAAGGAAAGGAACGAAAATGTCAAGCATTCTCTGCGCTCTTTCCTTATATTCCGGCTGATTGAACGGGTGCTGTGTATAACCAAGGATCCCCTCATTATATGTGCGGATATGGTCGATCAGTGAACCGCCGCCCGTACCCTTGCCATCGCCAATATCAAAGCGGCCGTCATAATTGAACTCCTCACCGCCGATGACAGCAGTAATGCTGAAATCGGTCTTTTTATACCAGCCTGCTTTCAGCTCAGGGATATTTCTCTCCGAGTGCTGTTTCTCATCGAGGTATTCAAGGACTGCATTGCCGAGAGCAAAACTGCAATCGGGGTGTGCAAGGGCAAAATCGTGAACGATGTCGCTTTCGCTTACCCATTCATCGCCCTTATCCTTGCCGAAATGGAAGGTCAGGCTATCCGGCTGCTTTTCGGGTGTTTCTGCTTCAAAGCTCACATGATACTTTTCCTTTGCGATGATAGCAAAAGCCTTTTCGGTCTGAACTTCATCACCGAGAATATCATAGAGTGCCTTCTTGATACGGTTGAGCTTCGGGATATTATCGCCGTTCTCCCAGCCGTGCAGAGCTGCACCGTCAAACGCTGTCAGAAGGTCAGCGATCTTTTCATCGGAAATATCGGGGATAGAATCGAGTATATCGTCACGAACCCACCAGAAAGCGAGGTCATTGAACTCCTCATGGGTGCGGTCAATGAAAGCCTGCCCGATCTCCTCAAAGGAAACAAAACGCTCCATACCGCCGAAACTGCACATAAAGCCGTCCTCAGTTCTCTCCGTATGCAGGGAGTGGCGGAGGTTTTCAGCATAATAATAGGTGCGGTCTGAAATCTCGCCCTGTTCAAAGATAAACTCAATATCTGCGGCCCCGCTGCCCTCTAACAGACCGAGGGCAAGCTCACGGCGAATATCCTCACCGTCATGATAACGCTGGGCAAGGTCATAGAGTGCAGGCTCAGAAAGATGATAGCCGAAAGCAGCCTTGTCGCTGGGCTTATGCTTATCAAGATAACCGCTGTCAAACAGAGGGTAAGCCATGTCCTCCCACTCATCGCTGGACAGTGTACGCTCCGCAAGGAACTTCGCAAGGTCAGCCTTCGGGAACAGCACTTCTTCCTCAGTGGGAACTCTGCTTGCGTTCTCACGGTCAATGACCGTCTGCTTATGGGCAGTCAGGAAGTCTGCAACATCGGACTCCTGCAAAGCATTATGCAGAATTTCGTCATAAGCCTGAATATCCTCAGCCGTGAAAGTCTCGTCAATGCTGTCGATTTGTCCTCTCGTCACATCACCCACGAACATAGCCGTAATAGCGGCCCTCTGCTCGTCCGAGAAATCGTGCTGAGAAAAGAAATCAGAAAGCTCAATACTGCGGTCAAAACTTGACTTTGCTTCAAGCATATCGGTCAGCTTGCTGTTTTCACCGTAGCGTTCAGCCGGAGCCTGAGCGATGTACGCATTGACAAGGGAAAGCATTTCACCGAACTGAGCTTCATCGTATCTGCTGTCAAAGAAATCAGCAAGATCAAGCTGCATATCCTTGACTGCAAGACGATGAACAACGGGCGAAAGAGCGATATTCTGCTCCATAGGCAGACCGAGGTCAGCCATTTTGCGGAGCATATTCGTCTCACGGACAGCGTTCTCCAAAGCTCTATGGAAAGCAGGAGAATTTTCCTTATCGACCGCAAAAGCGACCTTGCCGTCACGGACAACAGCATGATAGCTCACACTTGTTTCAAGGAAAGGCTTGACCTCTCCGAACTGTTCAGGTGTGAGCTTGCTCATATAATAATGAGTATCACGGTTTGCACGATAGTCACGGTTGCCGACTTCCTGCGCCTTATCTGGACTTGCAAACTGCTTACGCATATTCACAACCTCGTCCCTGATGTTGCGGACAGCAAAGAGGTCAGCGTGAGAAACCGTCAGCGTACCCTTGCCGGACGGATAGACTCTGCCCGAAAACTGCATACCACGCTTCGCCATGATCTCAGCCATTTTTAGCACAAGGTCACGGTCTTCCGTCAGATACTCTTTCTGCGGGATATAACGATACTCCGCTGAACCGAAGATGTTCTTTTCGGGCGGAGAATAAGGTCTGTTTGATTTGGTTGGAACAAGGTCGGGAGTGCCTGCGATACGCTTGAACCACTCTATATCTTTATCGTTGATCGCCATAATGACGGAATTATCACGGGCATAGGCATAGTAATTGATGCCCGAATTATCAAGCTGTTCCTGCAATCTTGCAAAGTCCGCAGCCTGAATGGTCACAAGGCTTTTATCTCTGTTATCCGTTGCCTTGTTCCACATTTCGTTGCCGTAATACTGCATACTTGTTGTGTCAACCTCCTTTTTCTCAGTCTCATGTTCTACTGCTTTTGGGATACCACGAAGCATATCATTCCAGTCTTTATATGTATCAGGAGTGATAACACGCTTCATGTCGGGGTACTGCTCCATCAGCCTATCTGCAAATTCATTGCCTGCGGTATCGTTATCGGAGCATAAAAATACATTCTCAGGGGAGATATTATGCCGGAGCATCGTGTCAATGACAATGTTCGGCTTCACGCCCATCATCGACACCAAACGGCAGTTATCAAGCTCTTTATCGTGCATTTGCAGATAGGAGAGCATATCTATTGCGGACTCAAAGAAAAAAGCCTTTTCGCCCGAACCTTTCACAACCTCAAAGCCGCGTCCTGCTGCCGAGCCTGTTGCAATGCCCTTGAACTTATGGTCGGTCGATGTACCAACCTTTTCAGCACCGATCACTTTGCCCTGATCGTCATAATACTTGAAAAGCACATTGCCTGTCTTTTCTTCCTGAGCGATACTGTCATCACGGACAAGAGCCGATACCATATCATAGTCAAGCCCTCTGGTCTTGCACAGGTACGCAAATACACGCCTTGCATTGTCAGCTTCGGCAAGGGAAAGCTCCCTCGCCGTTTGCTGTACAGGTTTCGGTTCGTATGTGCGGGACGGAGTATAGGTGCGGTCGATGTGTTCACCTGTGAGTGCTTCGACTGCATCAACAAAGGACATTCCCATGTATTCACGCAGGAATCCGATGTTATCGCCGCCTTTGTTCTCACTGAACCTGAACCATTGTCCACGTTCACCCGGACCGTTATCCTTGATGTGCAGGCTATCGTGATCCTTCCACACATACTCTCTGCCGACTTTCTTCAAATCAAAGCCGTGAGCCATGAGGAACTGAGGAAGATTGACGTATGCCGCCCTTTCTTTCTGTTCATCTGTTACACGCATTTATTCAAGCCCCTGATTCTTTCTCTTTTTGGGTGTTTGTTCTCTCTGCTGAGGCTTCTGCTGTCCTCGACCGCTGATACGCTGTGCATCACGCTGCATCCTGCCGCGGGAGAAGAAAGCTCTCTTCGAGTCCTTCTTTGCGACTGTAACAGCGGACTTTTCACCGCCGAACACCGCAGAATGTTCCACGCCCTTTGCAGTCAGCTCTGCTGACTTCTTCCGAGCCTGCCCCTCGTCCATACGCTGTGTGAAACGCTCCTGCTTCGGGAGTGCCTTGAAAAAGTCCGAGTTTACGAACTCTACGGCACGTTCACCCTTGACGGCACTCTCAATCTGCTTGTATGCTTCGGCATTCGCCTTAGATACCGTGACTGCAACCGTATCATTCTTGCGGACTACCGCAGAATACGGGATATTCTGCTTTTGCAGCTCTGCCACGATCTGCCTTGCCGTGTCGATAGGCTCAACACGGGTGTGCTTATCGTCCTTGCCAAGTGAAGCATAGTATTCGGGGTTGATCGTCTGATACTTGCCCTTTTCGCCCTTACCGCCGTTTTCCTTTGCGGCTTCTGTATGGGCGATCTTGCCGATAGAAGCGTACATCACATCATTCAGGGCAGGAACATCAGCTTTAGAAACAGTAATGCCGACCTTATCCTCACCCTTAGTAGCAGCGGAATATGCCACGCCTGCGGCAGTCAATGCGGACATGACCTCGACCGCCTGAATTTCCGTCATAGTCTCCACATGACGATCATTTCTCGGCAACTCCTTGTAATAATCGGGGTTGACCTTGAAACCGCCGTCATCGGTGAGGACTGCATCGCCGTTATCCACCATAGTCATGAGCCATGACTCGACCTCGATCTCATCGGCGCTGTCAAGCAGTTCAAGCTGTTTCCGCATCTTTTCAAGCTCCGCTGTCGCATTCTTCCTCATATCCTGGGGAACAAAGGGATTCTCCGCAAGGCTCTCCATATTCTTGATACCCTCACGAAGTTCAGCTCTTGCTTTGTCGATGTCCTCCTTGCTGCCGTTGTTGATGATGCCGTCGATCATGTTGTAATCATCTTCAATCTGCATTTCTGCACTTGCAAGCGGCTGGTCAATGAGCTTGTCAGCGATCGAAGCGACCTGTGATCTGTCAAGAGTTTCGACCTCCTGTGCCGCCTGCACAGCACCCTCAGCAAGAGAAGGCATATCCATAGTGCCGTTCTGCACCATTTCACCGAGCTTGTCGCCTGTGAGAACCATAGAAGCATCGAGCTGGTCATTGGTCTGCTCCTCATAGTGCGTTTCGGGACGGGCGAGCTTCATGATCTTGCTTTCCAGTGCGCCGATACGCTCATTCACGCCCTTGAGCTGCTCACCGAGTTTGAGCTTGTCCACGGCACTTGTTTCAGGAGCGTTATAAGTGTCAAGAATATCCTGTCTTTTCGCTTCAAGCGTTGCTTTCTTATCGCTCAGGCAGTCAACGGTCGAGCTGTTCAGCCTTGTCATTGCATCTGCAAACGCTTCTCTGCGCTCCTTGTTGAAATGGATACCGAAGCTCTTGATCGTGTCATTGAGTGCAATAACACGGTTCAGCTTGTGTTCGATACGGTCACGCTTTGCGGTCAGGGTGTCGATCTTCTTCCAACCCTGATCTATCTTTTCCTGCCGCTTCGGGATCTTGACCTCACGGATAGCCTGAATACGCTTCTCGTTATTGGCGATCAGAGTGCGGATACCCGGCAAGTTTCCGATAGTCGCTTTCAGCATACGGTTCGTATCTTCGAGCTTGTCAGCCTTAGCAGACAGGGCTTCGATCTTCGCCTTGTTGCGGTCTATCTTATCCGTCTGATTGGCGATCTTCTCATCAAGGGAGTCGATGCGGCTCTGATGATGCTCCGCCTTTGCGTTCAGAAAAGGAAGAAGTTTGCCCGACTTCTGAGCGCCGGACTCGTCCTGCTGATGTTCCTGTGCCTGCGCCTGTTTTCTTCTCAGTTCTTCCTCCGCATCGACCGCAGGCTGGTCGGCGGTTCTCTTATCGTCATTGTCCTGTACGGGCATAGGCTACCTCACTTTCTCTTTCTCACGATGATGATAACCGCTGTGGTCACAGCCGTAACAACGGCACTTCCGATGATGATAAACTTCTTCATGGTCTGTTCTTCCTTTCTCTTTCTTCTGTCTGAATGATACGCTCCTGTTCATTCCGCTGTCTGCGGCGGGCGATCTCAGACAGGTGTTTATGGGCTTCTCTTGTAAAGTGGTCATTGGAATGACGGCGCTGGTATTCATCGTAAAGCTCCGTAAATGAGCGAACTTTGTCCGCCGTCTGCACAGGTTCGGCAGGAGCTTTCGCTTTAGTCTTGCCAAGCTCATACTCCTGAATATCCGAGATCGTCCTGCCGTTGAGGGTATGGATACGTTCAAGCTCACGCTGTATCGTGACCTTATCGCAGAGCCAGAAGTTGACGTATGTCTTGCAGAGGGCAAGCTGTACCTCGTCAGGACGGGACTGTAATGTACCGATTGTTGTATTCAGCACCTCTGCGACTTCACCCAAGAGCCGATAAAAGCCGTCAGGTTCGCCGTAGACTTGCAGCTCACGAAGCAGTGCTTCATATTCTCCCGACTGTGCCTTTGCGATAATATCCTCGACCTGTTCCTTGAAACTGCCGTCAAAGGTAAGCACCATTTCAGCATCACCGAATCGGGCAGAAAAAGGAATACCGCCTTTGTCGAGGGCTATGCAGATCGCCTGTGCCTTATCCGTTTCAATGCGGATAAATTCTTTGTTGCGGATAGCGGTAATATCCGTTCCTGCAATGTAGGGAAAGTCCGTCATGGAGCGATCATCTCCCTGATCGTGTCGATAAGGTCGGTGTTGGTGCTGTCGGCGTCGTACTCCATTGCATACGCACCGCATACATTCTCCTGAATACGGCGAGGGAGCGATCTCAGCTCACGAACGGGAGTGCCGATGAGCTTTGCCACATTCGGTAGGTCTACAACTGCAAGCGCCTTATTCACAAGGTCATAGAAACGTGCAGTCTGCGAGCTGTCCATGAGAAACTCATAGACGATAGTCTGCTGAGTCTCATAGTCAAGGCTGCGGAGCGTTTCGGTGGTGATACCCGTGGACTTTGCGACCTCTGCAAGCTCAATGTAGATAGAGCCTTTCTGCCACAGATTGTCGAGGGCTTCAAAGACAGCCTTTTTGTCCTCATCGTTTTTCACGGCGACCTGTTCAAAAACTGCTGTCATGCTGTTTTTGATCTCATCGTCCATAGCGGAAATGCTGTCCTCGGAGACACCGAGGATCTTTGCAACTTCCGCAAGCTGGTTATTGTTCATAAAGATTATCCTTTCTGCTTTAAGCCAAATAATTGACTTTTCAGCGGTAGTTTGGTATAATAAGGGTTAAGTAAAGGGCGGCTTGACTGCCTAATTACATTTGATTATATGGGAGAACAGTCATGGATAAAGGTACAAGAATATATCAGGATATTATTGATGAGCTTGTAAATAAGTCACAAAGCTGTGTAGATGCGAATTGGGCAGTTAATGGCGAAGCGAAAGGCACAGGCGAG
>Ga0129307_1003135_pt1 | contig 11021 bp, 14 predicted proteins | sample P1105metagenome_FD_94437 | JGI IMG/M metagenome (GOLD analysis project Ga0129307, IMG submission 94437) | Capybara group fecal microbial communities from Wisconsin, USA - P1105 metagenome | ecosystem: Host-associated > Mammals > Digestive system > Large intestine > Fecal | place: USA: Wisconsin... | reverse complement strand
TGAGCCTTGCGCTCTTCTCGCTCCTTCTTTGCGCGCTCGTATGCGGCGCAGTTGAAGGTCATCTCGTCAAAATAAGTAGTGTTCATGCTCGTTTCCTCCGTGTTGGTTTGAATTCCGGTGGGCATTGCCCTTGCCGTTGTGTAGCATATTACCATACTCTCGCCGATAAGTCCACGCCTATGTGCAAAATAAATCGTAGAAGAATCGCCGTTTTCAGCGGTATGAACAGGTACATATTCACAATGCCCACAGGAGGCCCACATCTGCCCTGTGTCGCGCCCGGTATTCGCCCAACAAACAAGCGGCGCAGAGCCGTGAAGCCCCACACCGCCCGCTGTGCGCCCCTTATTCGGGAATATACTTGTCGTGGATGATTCCCAGGATCTTATCCTGTTCCTCGATACTGATGCCCATGCTTTCAAGAGCTTCTCTTGTTCCGCAGTCGGGGCAGATCAGCGTATCGTTATCGTAGCGGGAAAGGGCAGGTCGCTCGGTGTAGGTGCGCCCGCACTTGGGGCAGGTACGCTTTTCAAAAACTCGTTCTTTCATTTTCAGTCCTCCTTTGTGCTTCTCAGGTATGCTCTGTCAAGGTACTTTATGTCGAATCCGAAGTTGCGGTAGCCCTCCTCGCAGGTGCGGATGTAGGTCATGGACGGGATCGCAATGCTGCGTTCCTCGTGCATGATGTAGACGAATGCGGTGACCTTTCTGATCTTGCCGCTTGCCAGTTTGACAGGCAGGCGAACATCCTTCTTGTAGTAAAAGGTCGGGTAGCCCTCGTAGATGTCGAGCCGCTTCTCATCATCGGCGGTCACTTCCCACACGGCGATTGGAACCAATCCGCCGTTCTTTGGCTCGATGGTGAGGTAGGCTCCCGTCTTGCTGCCCTTGTAGAGCAGCTCGTAGTCGGGAATTGCGGAAATGCCTATGGGCTTTGCACCGGGGCAGCGGTACCTCATCTGGCGGATGTTCAGGTTGCTGCCGTAGGCTATGTAGTACCGTTTCTTATTCATCGTACTCCTCCTTTCTTTCATTGTGGCTGAGGATCTCTGCGGCGCTGCCGGATTCTGCGTATCCGTTGTCCCAGATGGCGAGCAGCATCTCCTCATCGGTTTCGGGAACCTTGATGCTGTAGGTGATCTTGCGTGCGCCGTTCTCGCTGAGGAACTTGGTGGTGGTTTCGAGGAAATCTTCGGGGATCTCCTTGGCCTTGCCGTCCCATCCAATCAGGCGGACTCCGTGGCGGCGTAGGCTGTCGATGTGTTCTTTGCTTGTCATGTTCAGGACTCCTTTGAGTTGTTTTCCTTGCGGTAGTGCTATATTAACTCTTTTCGGGACCGATTGCAAGCGGCTAAATGTACAGATCATTGAGGGCGATTTTTCGCCATTCATTGTTCATTTTATGCCTTGCCCACAAACGCGCCGTGTTGCCCCTGTGCGGTTTGGTTGACTGAGGTGGGATACCGATTCGGAGGATACCCATTCCGCCCCACACGGGGCGACGTGGCGGCTGTGTGCGCCGCCGTGCCGTTCCGTTTTGAATCCGCCCCGCAGGGCAGACCCGTCAAGGTCTGCCGAAGCGGAATGCGTTGTCGCCTGTAAGGTTCTCGGTGAGGGTTTCCCTTGCGGTTGCGAATTCGTCCCCGATGAAGCCCATTCTCATTAGCCAAGTCCTCATTGCGAACTTTTTGTTTTCCTTCTGCTGTTCCTTGGGGCTTGCGCTTCTGAGGTCCTTTGCCATCTGGCTCATTGCGAGGCAAAGCTGAATGTAGCTCTTGAGCTTGCCTGCGTGGAGGCCGTTCTGCTTGCCGTTGGAAGGCGGTGCGAACTGGAAAAGTCTGAACTCGACCGTGCCCTTTGTGAAGGTTGCGTGGAGGTTGAGCATGTGGTATCGGCTGTCGTTGTAGTGGTGGGTTCTGCCGTAGGTGCATCCCTGTGAGCCGTACCAGATGTCTGCAAGCTGTGCCATCGTGGTGGGCTTTTTGCGGTTGAGCTGCTCAAGGAAGCGTGGGTCAACCGTTCTGCAGTAGCGGTTCATTCTGCTGCGGTCAACTCTGATTGCCTCGGCGATCAGGGTTTCGTGGCTTGCCATGATGTTTGCAAGGTTTCTCAGGCTCTGCGGTGTGTGTCCCTGTGCGCCGATGTGAATGTGGACTCCGCAGCCTCTTGTGTAGTCGCTCTTTGCGCCTGCCTTGCGAAGTCTTCTCACAAGCTCCTGCAAGTTCTCAATGTCTGCGTAGTGCAGGATCGGGGTAACCAGTTCGCACTTCTCATCATCGGGGCCTGCAATGCTGCAGTCGCGCTGGAACTTCCACTCTCTGCCCTGCGCGTCCCATGCACTCCAAGTGGAGTAGCCGTTGCGGTGGTCGGTGTACTCGGTGCGGTTGGTGCCGAAGAACTCGGCGGCAATCTTTGCGGCGGCCTTGCGAGTGATGTGGTTCATCTCGATCTCCACGCCGATGGTCTGCTCCTTCATTCTTGCAATCTGCTGTGCGGTCTTCTCAGTCATTTTTGTATCCTCCGTTTCGGTAATTCCGTAGGGCTTCGCCCTTCGTTGTGTCACATATTAACTCTTTTAGCAAAATATAGCAAGCGGCTAAAAGTACAGTATTACACGGAAAATACATTGCTCATATCTGGTGGATGTACATACTTGATAAACTTGCAATTCTATGGTATAATTGGATACAATGGAATAGGGTCTCTTATTTTTCGGAGCCCCCAGTGCGGTCAGAAATGACCACGAAATCATCCACACTATCTATAAGGGAGAGCGTTCTGCCGTTCTCCCAGACCATGTGGATGTTGCCCGCAGCATCGACGTACTGGACTTCGCCGACCGTTCCGTCCGGAACAGGTGCATAGGGATCGTCCATGTGGTTCAGGCGGATCTTTGTGCCTGCGGGATAACGCTCCCGCAGGGCTTGGAGCTGTCGTTCATTCGGGAACTGCATCTTCGTTGTCCTCCTCGTTCTGATCGGCTTTGGCGGCTTCACGCTTTGCCTTCTGGCGCTCCATCCACTTCGCCCTTTCCTCATCGTTGCGGAAAGCGGAATGACCGGTCAGATGCTCCAGAAGAATGCGGCGGTCGGTTTTGTGTTCTGCTCCACCAAAGCCGATGCGTACCAGCCACACGCGCATTGCGTACTTCTCATTGCTGTCATCCACATCCTTTGCCTGCACCCGTTTCTGCGTGAGCGCCATGTGGTTCATAGCTGCGGCGAGCTTGGTGAATGCCTGTGCGTGCTCGGCATCTGCCGCCTGACCGAATCCGTCGAATATCAGTTTGTCATCGGTGAAGCGGATACCCTGCAATTCAGGATTTGTTTCCTCCCACTCTCTGATAAAGGCGGTCAGCTCAAAAATGCTGCGGAACTCGTGCCCGCCGATCTCATCCACCAGCGTCTTGTCTGCGAAGAACTGTCCGCCAGTCGCCTTGCTCAGAAGTGCGCCTCGTGAGTGGATCATGCAGATGAGGTTCGTGAGGCTCTGCACCGTATGGTCGGTCAGCGGAAGGGCGACCGTTACTGCGATTGGGAATCCGTCTGTTTCGGTCTCAGGCTCATCGGCGTCAGTTTTCACATCGGTGGTATCATCGTTGTCCGGCATAGCTTCCTCGGTATCCGAGATAATAGTCACATCGATCTCCACATAGTCCTCTTCAGTGTCAGGGGTGGATTCTGTTCCCTCCGGCGGGGTTACCGTTTCACCGATGTAGCCCGCATCGGCAAGCCCATCCAGCACCTTCTCCACGATCTCAGTGTCACTGCGGTCGGTGAAGCTGAGGACTGCATCCTTGCTCAGTGTGAAGATGTCAATCTGGTAGGCGCAGCTCGGAACGCCGAGGTACTCGACCTCTGCTCCAATGATGTCTGCGATTCTCTGCGCCAGTGCCTTGCGCTGGCTCTTTTCGATGTTGTACTTGATTTCCATATGTTAACGCTCCTTTTCGTTTCTCGCCTTGTCTGGCGGTAGTCACATATTACGCCATGTCGGGAAAATAATCAAGACTGTAAAACGGAGAATGTACGGGGGAATTATCCGCCGATGTTTGTGCATATCACGGATATTCCCCAGAAGAAGTGTTTACATAGTATCACTTCGTTCACAATTTGCTGCAAGGTGTATCTGAATAGAGTAGTACGCGCACAGAATCGGCATTTTCCGATGCTTTCAGAACGGGCACGTTATGCGTTCACTTTTGTGTATCTCTCTGCACCGCCCATGCGATGCCGGAAAGCACAAAATAAGTGCAAGGAAGCGCCACGCCATTTCCCCAGAGCTTGTACTCTGCGGAGTCGGTGTACGGATCAGCCAGCCATTTGCGGATCTGCTTTTCAGTTTTCGGCTTGCCTTTGGGATTGGTGACCTTCCGCCAAGTTTCCCAGACCTCAGACCAGAATACAATATCCGCATCGGTCGGTTCGGGAATCGCAAGGTCGGCGCACCACCAGTCCGGGAATCCCTGCAAACGGGCACACTCCACCGGAGTCAAGCGGCGAACGATATACACCGGCTCGTCATTCGGAAGGTCGTTCACAAGCGGAGGATCCTTCCAGTCAGATGCGACCAGTGTGTTTGCTTGTTCGTGCGCCGTAACCGTATGGTGGGAATTTTTACTGGTGCAGTAGTGATCGGCAGATGGCGCTGCAACTGTTGCGGGTCCTCTCGCAACTGCCGTGACGGATACATCTTCCGAAACGGCGAAGTGATTGTCGCGGGATATTGTGAAGGACGGTTCCGGCGCAGCAACTGCGTGGCGGTCTGTCGTATTCAGCGTAAAACACACATCCTCGTTGATGCCGTCACCCTGCGGACCGTTTTCATCAGCGCGTCCGATCATCGAGCCTTGCAGCGAATATGTCTCCGGAGCAACAACGGCAATGCCGCCGTGATTGCTGTCAGGGTTTGCTTCACTCGTATCAAGACATCGGGAGATTTCGGTCGGATAGCAGTGACCTCTGGCATTTTTCGTACCGTCCGATGTGAAACGCACATCGAAAGTCTCCGGCGCAGGTGCTACCACGCAGATGCCGCCCTGATTGGATGTCACAGAATTGCCGCCGCTCTGATCGAGCGTCCTGCTTGTGGTCGCTTCATAGAATCCGCTGTGCGGATTGTCCGACATCATCGCATTGGAATGCTTGCTGCATACACCGAAAGCCTTAACCTCCGGCTGAAAAAGCGTCTGGTCGTTGTGCGTTCCGAGTGTCGCTGACATATCCCTCTGCCAGAGTGCGCCCTTTCCGCCCCCCTCGCAGCCTGACCTGATTTTCAGCGTAACGGGTTCTGCCACAAGCGGTACATTGTTGCCGCCAGTGCCGGCTCTGCTGCAAAGCGTCTGACAGGTGTCATCTTCACGGATCTTCACCCGACCGTCTGTCGGATGATTCTCCACGGAGAGTGCTGCCGGAACGACACCGGCTCTCAGTGTGGGAGATACCTCTTCCTCATAGCCGATGCTCCTGGCTTTTGCACTGTGTTCCGTGGAAAAGCCTGCTGCAAGAACGGCGGGATGATTGCCGTGATCCTGTGCGACCAGTGCGAGAGCCTTGTCCTCTGTGATACCGACACCGGAAGTACCCTGACAGTTTACGCAGAGGGTTCCACCTCCAGTGTCAGACCGCCCGCCTGTCTCTCCAGCGCCTTCTTCAGCACCTCCGGCAGCTCCTTGCCACGCACGGAAGCCCTGCGGAGTATACCCAGACACGCCTTCGGACTTAAATAATACTTCTCCGGCACTTCCGCCAGCAAGATCTGCGACAAGGTAGATTCTTGCCCTTCGCTGGGGGACGCCCCAGTATTGAGCGTCGAAAACTCGGTAAGCCACGCTCCATCCGTTTCCCAGATATACGTCTGATTTTGGCCATCGGTGATTTTCAGGCGAAGGCACCTCGATCCCTTCTTCTTTAATTCCGATAACTGCTTCGAGGACAGCTTTGAAATCGTCTCCTCCGTGGGAGGAGAAAGCGCCGGGAACATTTTCCCAGACGCAGTATCGCGGGTATCGTCCATTTGTTGCATCCCTCATTTCTTTGATAATACGGATCGCCTGAAAGAACAGGTTCGACCGATCACCGTCATGGATTCCGGCACGCTTGCCGGCGATCGACAGGTCCTGACACGGACTGCCGAAGGTGATGATATCCACCGGCGGCACCTCTGCACCGCTGAGTCTGGATACATCGCCGTAGTGTTTCACGCCCGGAAGCCGCTTGTGGGTAACAAGCACCGGGAACGGTTCAATTTCTGAACTCCACTTCGGCTCGATCCCTGCGAGGATGCCACCAAGCGGAAAGCCCCCGGAGCCGTCAAACAGACTGCCGAGGGTCAGTTTTCTCTGTTCCATTTTACCTCCGATCTCAGGCGTACTCGATGCGCCTGTTATTTTTTTGAAATACCCAGAAATAACTGTGATATTTACGGCTGTTCCGTTGATTTCTTTTCTGCCAATCAGCTACTAGACGGCTTTTGGCAAGCAGGATAAACAGGTCTTTCGGGTAAAAGCCTATCCGCACAGCCTCATTCATGATATACACATGGCTCATATACTGCTTGCCGCTGCTGACTTTGTCCTGACATTTGAAGATCAGGATGCCGTCCGGTTTCAGAACTCTGTATGCCTCGGTGAGCATATCTGAGTAACATCGGTGCAGGCTCTTTTCATCGGGGTAGATGCCGAAGCGCCTGTTGATGATATTGCCGCCATTGCTGTTCAGCGATTCCCCTTTGGTCGCCAGAAACGGCGGATCAAGCATCATGCAGGATATACTGTTGTCTGCAAGCGGAAGATGCCTCGCATCCGCTTGTATCACATCGCTCCGCTGCGGGGAAATATCAAAGCGGTACTCAGGTAGAGCAATGCCAGTTCCGTTGTAAAAAGCCCCTGTGCTGAAGGTTGGATCGCAGTCGATCTTTTTCTCCGGCACATGGAGCTTCAGAATATTCCGGATGATCTCTCCCTGATCATAGCCGATGCTTTTTACAAGATCAGTCATCAGTAGCGTTCCTGCACATGGTCAGGAAATCTTCTCGTATTTGTTCCCTGTAGCTTTCAGCGACCGCAGGAATTTCGTGTGAATACACCGGTCTGCCGATGAAACCGGAGAGATAATTGTACAGATATTTCAGGTCGCTGCCTTTCAGCATAGCGAACCCTGTGTATGCTGTCACAATCGCACATTCATGTTTTGTCATTGGTGACCTCCCCAAGCATTTGCTCACAGGCTTTGGTATAAAATTCTCTGCTGACCTCAAAGCCGTAGCTGTGTCTGCCAAGTTCTCGTGCCGCACGCAGCGTAGCGCCGGAACCGGCACAAGGGTCTATGACAACATCGCCCTCATCTGTAAATATCCCGATCAGGCGTTTTAGCAGATTCACCGGCTTCTGGCTCGGATGTATCTTCGGGATATCCTTGCCGTCACGCACCCAGTCAAAATGGTCGAAGATCATGTGCCGCTTGCCGTCCGCATCGGTATTGCGGAACTTCGGCAGCTTGCCGCGATACAGCACCAGTGCATATTCGGTGGCACCCACGATCCTCATGTTTGCCTTCAGCACCTGCGGACTGTAGTTTTTCATAAAGCACAAAAACTGGTAGTGCTTGAAGCCATATTTCTCCGCCTGCCGGATAACCTCCGGTATCTGCTGAAAGGCACAGAACACGATCATGCAGGGAGCGTCCTTTTCACCTTTGGACGGCTCTTTTTTGAGCATTCGATTACAGAATGCGAAATACTCAGCAATGTTGAATGAGTAGTCGGTGTGGAATGCCGCCTTGTGTGCTTTGCTGCTTTCGCCGTTCTGGTTGTCACCGTCCACATACCAGTCGGGGCGGCTGGCGTAAAAGTCGCCGCCAATGTTGTACGGGATATCCGCTATAACGAGCTGTGCCCTCGGAATGCTGTAGCATTTGAAATTCTGGAAGTTGTCGTGTATGAAAACGCATTTCACATCACTCAACTGCATCACCATCCTGTGGCATTGCTGCGATTGCTTCCTCGTAGGTGAGCTTCTGACCGTCACGGATGACATACACATCATCGTACTTGCCCTCGCGGAATTTGATATACCGCTTCACCTGAACGTCCACAAACTTTTCGTCAAGCTCCACAGCTCTGCATTTGCGGTCGAGCTGTTCACAGGCGATCATGGTAGAACCGGAACCGTGGAAACCGTCCAGAACAATGCCGTTTGTCATGGTGGACTGCTTGATGAGATATGCCATCAGCGGCACCGGTTTCGCTGTAGGATGCCCTTCACCCTCGGCTTTGGAGCTTTTCGGACGGTCGAAGTCAAAGCAGGTGGTCTGCTTGCGGTCGCCGTACCATGTGTGTTTGCCGTCCTTCTTCCAGCCGTAGATTACAGGCTCAAAGTTCTGCTGATAATCCGTTCTCGACAACACCAGCCTGTCCTTGCGCCAGACCAGTCCGCAGGAGACACGGAATCCGGCATCCTCGAATGCATCATAGAACACCCTCGACTTTGATGTCGCATAGAACACATACACAGCAGAATCGTCTGCAAGGTTCTCTTTGAAACAGGAAAAAGCACTTTTCAGGAATTCGTAGCCTTCCTTATCTGAGAGGTCATCGTTCTTGATGCTGCCAGAGGTGTTACTGTATGCCACGAGGTACGGCGGATCGGTCAGAAGTAAGTTTGCTTTTTCACCGCCCATTAGCTTTTCGTAGGTTTCCGGCTTAGTGCTGTCACCGCAGACGATGCGATGCTTGCCGAGAATCCACAAGTCACCAAGTTTTGAGAAGGCGGGCTGTTTTAGCTCCTCCTCAACATCAAAATCATCTTCTTTGATGTCCTTATCGTGTACCTGATTGAAAAGCTGCTCGATCTCTGGTGGGTCAAAACCAGTTTTGCCGAGGTCAAAATCGCTGCTCTGAATATCCTCCAGAAGTTCAGCGAGAAGGTTCTCGTCCCACGCACCTGTGATCTTGTTGAGTGCGATGTTCAGTGCCTTCTCACGGACTTTGTCGATATCCACCACCGCACACGGTACTTCCGTGTATCCGAGTGCCGTTGCTACGGTCAGTCTCTGGTGTCCACCAATGATCGTCATGTCGGCATTGACAACCAGCGGATCGGCAAAGCCGAATTCCTCGATGCTGTTTTTGATCTTCTCGTATTCCTTGTCACCGGGCTTCAGCTTTTTTCGCGGGTTGTATTCCGCAGGCTTCAGCTCGGAGACGGGGATCACACGCAGTTCTGCTGTTTTCATCTCATTCCTCCCGTATATACATCTGCCGCAGCTCTGCGGCTCTTTTTGTGTTCGCATCCTTCAGCGCCGTGACCTCACGGAGCGTATCTTCACTCAGCGGTTTGCTCTTCAGCTTTTCGGCAAGCGTCCGGTACTTGCGGATGCTCCGGCGGAGTGCCGCATCGGTCACAGACACGATATATGCCTTGCCGCAGTAATCACAGTTGAAGAAGCTGTATTCGATCTCGCCCTCACGCTGCATTTTCGGCTCCGGCACAAAGGCACATCCGCAGGCATCGCAGCGGACAGCATCTCCCGGCGGTTTCAGTCTGGCTCTCATACACGCACCCCATTTCTTAATCGGAGGATTCGTTGATTCCGACTGCCCCGGAACGCAAGTGAGATATCCTTCTGCTCCAGCAGAAAAGGACCGTCCACAAGAATATCAACGTATTTGAGGATCTGCCTGCCTTGCAACTGCTCATAGGTGTATCCGCTGTACAGCCAGATATCTTTCTCCGGCATCTCCCACCAGATCTTTTTCAGCAGCGGCAGCAGCACACGCTCGTTTTCTTCCTCGCAGGGTTCACCGCCGAGTATGGAAATACCCTGTATCCAAGAAGGACGCAGGGCTTCGATGATCTCATCTTCTGTTTCTTTGGTGAATGGCTGTCCATAGTTGAAATCCCATGCTTCCGGGTTGTGACAGCCTTTGCAGTGATTCCGGCATCCGCTGACGAACAGCGACACACGGACACCGTCACCGTTTGCGATGTCATTTTTATTCAGACCGCAGTAATTCACAGGTGCATCACCCGATCCTTGATCTCAGCGGTGCGTCCCTGATTCCAGAACTGCGTTCCGAGGTAACCGCAGGTGCGGCGGCAGACATTCAGTGTGCGCTGATCGCGGTTGCCGCAGTTCGGGCATTCCCAGATCAGCTTGCCGTCCTCCTCGGTGATCTGTATCTCACCGTCATAACCGCAGGCTTGACAATAATCGGATTTTGTGTTCAGCTCTGCATAGAGGATCGTTTCGTAGATATGCCGCATCAGCGCCAGTACCGCAGGAATGTTGTTCTGCAGGTTCGGCACTTCCACATATGAGATCGCACCGCCGGGAGAAAGCGTCTGAAACTCCGCTTCAAAGGTCAGCTTTGAAAACGCATCAATCGGCTCGGTGACATGGACATGATAGCTGTTTGTGATATAGCTCTTGTCGGTCACATGAGGAATGATGCCGTGCCGTCTTTGCAGGCATTGTGCAAACTTGTATGTCACAGATTCCATCGGTGTGCCATACAGCGAGAAGCTGATATTTGTCTCGGCTCTCCATTTGCTGCACTTGTCGTTCAGGAATCGCATGACCTTCAGTGCAAATATTTTTCCGTCCGGCTCTGTATGCGAACAGCCTGTCATCCGATAGGTCATCTCTGCGATGCCTGCATAGCCGAGGGAGATGGTGCTGTAATTGTTGTACAGCAATTTGTCAATGACCTCGCCGTCCTTCAGCCTTGCCAGAGCACCGTTCTGCCAGAGGATCGGTGCAACATCGGACGGTGTGCCTTTGAGCCGTTCATGTCTGCACATGAGAGCCTTACGGCACAGTTCGCAGCGTTCATTCAGAAGCTGCCAGAACCTCTCCTCATCACCATCGGAAGAACACGCCACATCCACCAGATTGATTGTCACAACACCCTGATTTTATGCGAACAAAATAATAATCCGAATAAATGTTATTTATGAAAACATATTTCATTATATTTTCGTATAGGACACACCATAATATTCGGATAAGTACACAAATGGA
>Ga0129307_1003133_pt1 | contig 11022 bp, 8 predicted proteins | sample P1105metagenome_FD_94437 | JGI IMG/M metagenome (GOLD analysis project Ga0129307, IMG submission 94437) | Capybara group fecal microbial communities from Wisconsin, USA - P1105 metagenome | ecosystem: Host-associated > Mammals > Digestive system > Large intestine > Fecal | place: USA: Wisconsin... | reverse complement strand
CGTATAGATTTATAATGTAAATGTGCAATGCCGCAATATACTGCACATTTTACAAATCTATACGGATTATTATTTTGTTCGCATAAAATCAGTTATACGAATATTCGCATAACTGATTGAAACAGCCAGGCTGCTGATAGGTGCAGTTTCGGAAAAAGTCATAGTGATACGTTTTGCAGGCGATGAATTCATCCTCCTCTTCCCCGGCGGCAGCAGAAACGAACTCGACAGCGCTGTGAAATCGCTCAGAGCAGCGGTAAACGAATTCAACAACAGCAACAAGAAACCCTATGCAATTTCGTTTTCCATCGGTACAAGCATTTTCGACGGCAACTCAGACGCCGACAGCTTTCTCAATGAGATGGACGAAAATATGTACGAAGAGAAAAAAATCAAACACAAAAAAGCAGCGGCGGTGTAACTGCAATACAGTCAAATTCTCCATACCAAAATGATTTTTTCAAAAAACCTATTGATAAACCTCCCCAAACCCGATATAACATTAAAGCAGTCAAAGCGCTCAGCTTTGACTGCTTTTTATACAAGCGCATAACCGAAGTGTATAATCTTACGTGAAATATACTCCTCGTCCACAAAAATGTATATTTTGTTACCAAACTGTCAAAGATTTTGCATTATTATTGACATATCTTTTTGCAGCAGATATAATATAAACATATTATATGCAACGATATATAATATAACATATTAAATTGTTAATTATATAGGAGGTTTAATAATGAAATTTAAAAATTTAGTCAAAAAATCAGCTGCTGCAAGCGTATCACTCTGTATGCTCGGAAGTGCTATGAGCTTTAACGCCATTATTCCTGACGTGTGCTCTGTCGTTGCTCATGCTGCAGATGCCGAAAAAACGGAAGAAAAAAGCTACTCATTCAACGAGGAAACAGGCGAGCTTACTTTTAAAGGCAACATTGAGCTTCTTGCGATAATTCAGGATAGTTCTTTAGACCTGGAAAAGGTAAAGAGCATAACCGCAGAAAAAGGAACTGTTTTTGATAACGATTTCATAAACATAATTGTTTTATACAGAAATTGTGAATCCATTGACCTGAAAAATGCAGATCTGAGCGGCGTTCAGAATATGTCACATGCCTTCTCAGCTCTGGACAGTTTAGTATCTGTTGACATGAGTGGCTGTGATCTGAGCGGCGTTAAGGATCTGTCACACGCTTTCGCAGGTATGGACAGTTTGGTATCTGTTGACATGAGTGGCTGTGATCTGAGCAATGTAACCGATATGTCAACTATGTTTTCTTATTGTCCTGAGTTGACGAAAGTTGACCTCAGTAATTGTTCAATGGACAGTATTAAGAATATGTCAAATATGTTCGGCAACTGTCCAAAGCTTTCTTCAGTAGATTTCAGCGGTACAGAAATAGAAGGCGTTGAAAAAATAAACACTATGTTCTCGCAGTGCAAAAGCATTAAGTCTATCGATCTCAGCAGCATAAAAACTACAATCGACACCGATAATTTCGGATTATTCTTTAAGTGCTCCAGCCTTGAATCTATCGATCTAAGCAATATGGTGATCAGCAGATATACTCCTCAGTTTATTCAGTTCTGCGACAACATAAAAGAAATAAAACTTGGTGAGGGCGCAACAGAGATCACTGATAACGCATTCCTCAAAAACGGCGGCGGCTGGGTAAATGTCAAGGATAAGACAAAAGTCATCAGCGGCAACGACATATATGCAGTTTTCAAGAACGAAGGAGCTAACACCTATATCCGTCTTGATAGCGACGAAAAAACCGACATCCTCTACGGCGATGCTAACTGCGACGGAATAGTTGATCTTTCAGACGCTGTTATCATCATGCAGGCTCAGTCAAATCCTGCTAAGTTCGGTGAAAACGGCTCTGATCCGACACACATGACTGCTCAGGGCATAATCAACGGCGATGTTTCAGGCAATGGTGACGGCATCACAAGCAAGGACGCTCTGACTATACAGAAGTATCTGCTTGGCCTCCTCTTGGAACTTCCCGAGTAAAAAATAATTCTGATCAGAACAGGGCTGACCACCGCATAATGGTGATCAGCCCTTTCTTTATAATATCATTCCTGTTCCTCGTCCTTATACTGAAGCACTCCGTCAGTCAGCCTTCCGATTATGTCAAGCACCGATTTTATGCCGTTGTCGCAGTACTTGAAGTAGGTATAGTAGCCGCCGTAAATGAGGTACGTCAGCATCATGCGGTCCTCGATGCTCTGTTTATGTCCCGGATAGGCTCGGCTTATCATGCCGTTGAGTCCGTCTTCGAGCAGCTTCACGAAACTGCTGCTCCTGCTGCCCTCAAACAGTATTTTTATCAGCCGCTCATTTGCCACGAAAGCCTCGCTGAGTTCCGCTATGAAGGTTCTTGTACTGCTGAATACTGCCTCGGGATGCTGAATACTGCGGAGACAGGAATCCACCACGTCACGTTCAAGGCTTTCCGACAGCTCATAGATGTCGTGATAATGCAGATAAAATGTCGCCTTGTTTATCTCAGCTTTTTCGGAAAGCTCCTTGACCGTTATCTTTTCCAGCGGCTTTTTCGCTCTCAGTTCAAGAAAAGCATTTATGATACTGCGTCTGGTTTTCTCTGTACGAAGATCCATATCCCCACTCCTTTTTCGACTATTTTTGACAAGTGTCTATTATGCGACTATCGTAAAAAAATGTATGTTGTAAAACGTCCTGTCCTGCGATATAATTAATGTAGAATAATATATTTGACAGCTTCTTCCCCTCTCTTTATTATACCTTTATGATAGACAGCTGTCAATAAAAGGAGTTACACTATGGACATCTACGGATTCTACAAAGGCGAATCCTTTGAGGTTTATGAGTATTTAGGCGCTCATCTCACCGCAAAGGGTACGATCTTCCGCACTTACGCTCCCAATGCTTCAAAGGTATCGGTAATAGGCGACCATACCAAATGGGAGGAAGTCCCCATGAAATCCGTGCTTGACGGCAATTTCTATGAAACAGTATGCCCCGATGCCAAGGAAGGTATGCGCTACAAGTACAGGATATACGACAGAAACGGCAATTTCATCGACCACTGCGACCCTTACGGCTTCGGAATGGAAGTTCGTCCCGGGACCTGTTCCGTTATCCGCAGTATCGAAAACTACCGTTTCAGCGACAGTTCATGGCTGAGTAAGCGTTCGGACTGCCGTGACAAAGCGCTCAATATCTACGAAGTCCACCTCGGTTCATGGCGGAGAAAATCCGCTCCGCACGCCGAGCTTGAAGACGGTGCAAGCGGCGATGAAATAATCGCTAACGAAGGCTGGTACTCCTACGCTGAGATCGCCGATGAACTTATCGCTTACGTCAAGGAGTACGGCTACAATTACATCGAGCTGATGCCGCTGAACGAGCATCCCTGCGACGAATCATGGGGATACCAGAGCACAGGCTTCTTCTCCCCTACCTCACGCTATGGCACTCCGACTGAACTTATGGAGTTTGTAGACAAGTGCCACAGGTCAGGAATTGGAGTTATCATCGACTTTGTCCCCGTTCATTTTGCCGTTGACCACTACGCCCTCACCGAATACGACGGCACAAGGCTTTATGAATTTCCCGACGACGAAGCCGCATACAACGAATGGGGCAGCCGCAATTTCATGCATTCAAAGGGCGAGGTGCGCTCCTTCATCCAGTCTGCGGCCAATTACTGGCTCAGCGTCTATCATTTCGACGGTCTCCGCATGGACGCTATCCGCAACATGATATACTGGAACGGTCAGGAATACCGTGGCGAGAACCGCACAGCTATCGACTTTCTCAAGTCCATGAACAGCGGACTGAAGGCTCGTCATCCCTCTGCTATCATAGTGGCCGAGGACTCATCCTCCTACCCGAAGGTGACAGCTCCCGTATTTGACGGTGGTCTGGGATTCGACTACAAATGGGACCTGGGCTGGATGCACGACACCCTTGAATATTTCCAGAGCGCTCCCATGTACCGCACAAGGGACTACCACAAGCTGACATTCTCCATGCTCTATTTCTATAATGAGCACTTCATTCTCCCTCTCTCCCACGATGAAGTCGTCCACGGCAAAGCTACCATATCCCAGAAGATGAACGGGCAGTACCCCGATAAATTCCCGCAGGCAAGGGCGCTGTATATGTACATGATCGCTCACCCGGGCAAGAAGCTGAACTTCATGGGCAACGAATTCGCTCAGCTTCGTGAATGGGATGAGAAGCGTGAACAGGACTGGGATATGCTGAAATATCCCCTGCATGACTCATTCCGTGAGTATATCAGGGAACTGAACCGCATTTACCTTACTCACACCGCTCTCCATTACGACTACGATCCTACCAATTTCGCATGGGAGGACTGCCGATCCGCCGACCGCTGTATCTACGCTATAAGGCGTAAAAGCGCTGACGGCGATATCCTCGCTGTCCTCAACTTCTCCGACTGGTATCAGGCCGACTACAGTGTGGAGATAGGCGGCGGATATGAGGTGACGCTGCTTCTCGATTCCGATAATCAGAAGTACAGCGGCAGAACTCCCGACGGTGCCTCACGCTATTCCTACTCGGGAAGAAAGCTGGAACTAAGCATTCCTCCGTTCAGCGGCATGATGTTTCTCATTTCAGGGAAATAATTAGCTGAATAACTCTCCTGTTATCATATATTTTCTTAATTAATATTTATTTAAGTTCTGTTTGTGCATGACTTACAATGATGGCTTGCTGTTCATTGTGTATATGACTAAAGTTTATGTACAAATTACTAAAATGATAGCTTTACTCTTGATTTTTAAGCTTAAATAAGCTATAATTAAGTTAGCATCGTACAAAGACTGCCTTACGTCTTTACGGCGCATTTTCACTGCAAGCATTGTGCGGTGATCACAAACATATATAATACTTTGGGAGGGTATTAAAAATGAGAACAAAACTTTTCAGAAAAGCAAGCGCTGCTGTTATGGCAGCAGCTATGGTGTTTAACGGCTCTGCTGTAGGCGTGGGCTCAGTTATCGCCGCAGACGCAAACAAATACGAATTTGAAGACGCTGAGTTCACAGGCGATGTCACTGTTGAAGAGGACGCTAACGCAAGCGGCGGCTCAATGCTCAAGATGACCGACAGCGGTACTATCACCCTTAAAGTCAACGTTGAGACAGCAGGTTCCTACAAGCTTACTTTCTACGCTCTCGGTATCGGCGGCGACAAGCAGCAGAATCTCACTGTAAACGGCGATTCTCAGGGCGCTATCGGTATCCCTAAGAGCAGTGAATACGAGGAGATCTCAGTTCCTGCGATCATGCTCAAGGCCGGTGAGAATACTATCACCATCGAAAAGTCATGGGGCTGGTCACAGTTCGACTATATGACAGTTACTTCTATGGCAGACGCAAAGATAACAGCTACTCAGACAAAACCAAGCGATCAGCTGGCTACTGTTGAAACACAGAGCCTTATGGCTTATCTCGCTGAAGTTTACGGCAAAAATATAATCTCAGGCCAGCAAGAGATCTACAGCGGCGGCCCTCACGGTCTGGAAACAGAATTCGAGTACCTCAATGATCTCACAGGTCACTACCCTGCTATCAGAGGCTTCGATTACGGTAACTTCTGCTGCCCTGCTTTCGGAAGCGATGACGGTTCCACAAAGCGTGTCATCGACTGGGTAAAGAACAGAAACGGTATTGCTACTGCTTCGTTCCACCTCAATGTTCCTAAGGATTTCGAGAAATTCAAGCTGGGTTCAAAGATCGACTGGTCAAATACTACATACACAGCCAAGGATACAGACTTCTCTCCTTCCAAGGCTGCTACAGAAGGCACTAAGGAAAACGAATACTACATGACCGCACTCAAGACACTTGCTGCTGAGTTCAACAAGCTTGAGGCAGAGGGCATCCCTGTTATCTGGAGACCTCTCCACGAAGCTGAAGGCGGCGGCGGTGAGACAGGTTCATGGTTCTGGTGGGGCAGAGAAGGCAGCGCAGCTTACAAGCAGCTCTGGATCTACACTTACAAGGTGCTCACAGAAGACCTCAACTGCCACAACCTCATCTGGGAGTGGAACAGCTATAACTTCGCTACTTCCGAAAACTGGTACCCCGGCGATGACTATGTAGACATCATCGGCTACGATAAGTACAGCTGCACAGACTGGTCTACAGGCAGCGCAAGACTCTACCACAACGACAGCCCGTTCACTTCTACTTTCTACGGTATCATGGATAAGTACAACGGCGCTAAGATGGTTTCTATGGCTGAGAACGACAGCTTCTCAAATCCTCAGAAAATGCAGGAAGAGGGCGCAGGCTGGCTCTACTTCTGTACATGGTATGACGGCGGTTCTATGGATACAAACTTCCTTTCCGAGCCTACTTTCAATACCAAGGAAGATACTATCGCTATGTATCAGAGCGATTACTGCATCACTCTGGATGAGCTTCCTGAGAATCTCTACAGCAGAAGCGATGTAACTCCTCCTGACCCATCAAAGACAACTCCTAAGACCACTACAGCTACTACAACTACAGCCCCAAGAGTAACAACTACCACAGAGGCTGACCCCAACAAAAGCTTTGCAAAGCTTAGCAATGCTGAAGGAAACGTTAATATCAAGTTCCCTGAGGCTTCTCAGACCGTTTACCTGAGAATTGACCTCCCCGATGACTGCACTTACGCTAACGGCGGTCTCGGTGTAAGCATCCCTGTTGACGGCAAGTACTACTGGGCTAACGTTAAGTGGGAAGCTACTGCAAGCGGCGACGTAAAGGTTGACCTTATCGACAATCTTCTCAATGTAACTCTCGGCACTGACGCTGTTGAGGACGAGGATATAATAGCTGCTGTCAAGGAAGCGCTCGTTAAGCAGACTGACTTCCAGGGACAGGTTTGGTACGCTGCAAACGGCGCTGACGCTCTCGATTCAACTGACGGAGTTTATATCTCCGCTGCATACATCAAGAAGGGCGAGGATGCTGAAACTACTACAACTACAGCGACAACAACCACTACTGCTGTAAGCGAAGTAAATAAGGATATCAATTACGGCGACGCTAACTGCGACGGAATTGTTGATATCTCAGACGCTGTAATCATCATGCAGTCTATCTCCAATCCTTCAAAGTATAAGCTCACCGACCAGGGCAGAGCAAATGCAGACTGCTCAGGCAAGGGCGACGGCGTAACTAACAGCGACGCTCTGGCTATCCAGAAGCTCATGCTCAAACTCATCGACAAACTCCCTGAGACTGAGTAATTATAAGATCCCTCCGAGTAGTGAGGATTTCTGAACTTTTATATGGATTTATCGGGGAAAACCTTTCTGAGGAAAGGTTCTTCCCCGAACCCCTTTCCAAAGACTTTTAATAGAATTTTTGCCCATTATAGGGCGCACACAAGTAAAGTAAGAAGTTTTCATTTCTTTCAAGTGCGCCCTATAATGGGCAAAAATTAATACTGAAAGTTTTAGGAAGGGAGTTTGAGGGAGAACCCTTTTTCAAAAGGGTTTCCCTCAATAACCCACATAAAGCTCAAAGATCCTCACACTCAGAGGGATCTTACTAACTGCTGGAAGACTTCGCCGCGCTCTTCAAAGTTCTTGAAGATACCATAGCTTGCGGCGGCCGGAGACATTACACAGCTCTTGCCTTCGGGTGGTATCTCGGATGCAAGCTTTACTGCGTCCTCTAAGTGTTCAACATAGTGGACACGCTCGGGAGCTGAAAACTGCTCGGACTTTATAAGGCTATACACCCTCCTGCCGGAAGCCTCCATGCAGATAATATTCACAGTGGACTTATTAAGATAATCCACCAGCGGCATATAGTCGATTCCTCTGTCCATGCCGCCTATGAGTATAGTCTCGACGTCGGGAACGCTCTTCAGCGCCTCAATAGCTGTAGCGCAGGCTGTGGATATGGAATCGTCATACCAGCTGATACCCTTGAATGTGCCAACGGGTTCAAGTCGGTGCGGAAGCGGATCAAAGGACATCAGCGCCTTGTTGAAGTCGTTTCTTGACACCAGATTGCGGCATACGTCCCATGCAATAGCGATATTGTAGTAGTTGTGAGAACCCAGAAGCTTTATCTTCTTCACAGGTATCTCAAGCTCTCCGTCGTCGGAATCGTAGACCTTGCTCTTGATAATGAACACATCGGCGTTGTTGAACTTATCCGATACAGTAACTGTTACCGACGGAATATCATCAGTTACCAGCTTACTGTTTATCCAGAGAGTGTCATATGGGTTCTGATGGAGGTAGATGTTCTTCTTTGCGTTGTAGTAATTCTCCATGGTGCCGTAGTGGTCGAGGTGCTCCTCATAGAGATTGAGGAAAACTGCCTTTGCAGGAGAAACTGTCATGTACTCCAGCTGATGGCATGAAAGCTCACACACAACTATTGTATCATCATTCACGCCCTCAGCGATATCGAATACAGGTATGCCAATATTTCCTGCGATACGTGTATCTCTGCCCGATTCGTGGAGAATGTGATAGATAAGCGAAGTTACTGTGCTCTTGCCCTTTGTGCCGGTGATACCGATTATCTGGTCACGGAACACTGTGAAGAAAACCTGTGTTTCGGAGGTTATCTCGCATTTATGCTCCGATGGCTGTTTCTCCAGCACGATACCGGGGCTTTTGAACACGATATCAAATCTGTCCAGTTCCTTCTGGTAGTCCTTGCCGCAGATAAGCTCAACCTCTTCGGGAAGCTCATTTGCGCTGCGGTCAACGGTGTTAAGGTCAGCTACGGCAATTGCCGAGGGAGTGCAGTACTTCTGCAATATCCTGTAAGTTGACTTTCCCTCTCTGCCGAAGCCGAGTATGCAGACGGTCTTTCCGTCGGTGTATTTCTTGATATATTCTGCAAAGTTATTCAAAGCAGACGCTCCATTTCTTTAGTAAGTATGCTCCTGAATTCCTCAGGCAGCAGATTTTCGTCATTGAATGAGCCGCAGTATCTCTTGTTGATACTGTCGATAGTCTCAGGATGATAAAGTCCCCTGTCCTTATACTCCATGAAAAGCAAAGGAAGCGGAACATCGTTTGCTTCGTATTTTTCAATGGCGAGAGAAACTGCAAGGTTCACCTCGTCGATACTTCCCACGCATTCAAAGGGCTTGTGCAGTGACTGGCCGATAAGCTCGATGAAGTATTCCTTCATATTCTCATCGTTAAGCAGGTCCTTTCCGAATACGAGCCTCAGCTTTGAAGGCGAAAGGAACGGTGAAAGGATAAGGCAAACGAACAGGCACTTAGGGCACTCTCCGCACCATATATCAGGCGATACCTTGCTTCCAAGGTTGCAGCTTCTGAATACAGGCAGGTATTTTTCGTGGGATACGAACATCTTTGCTATCTGGAATTCCGAAAGCGGTCTGAGGAAGCTGAAATAATATACTCCCGAACGGAGGTATTTCTCCTCATAAGAATGGAAATCCTGCTCGAATTCAAAGCTCTTGGAGTACTGGTGGTTAACGTCCTGACCTGCAACAGTGCTTTCGTTGGCACTGGACTCATTGGAAAGAACAACGTATTTCAGGCCGTTAAGGTAGGCTGTTATCTCTGCCGAGAATGCAACTATGGACGAAAACGGCGTATGACCGTTAAGGTAGCCGTCGTTGTTCAGCTTGATAAGTGAACGGTCGAACTTGCGCTGAGAAATGATAAGTGCATCTTCGGGGAGACCTGCCGCCTCCACTGTGGCACTTATGGAACAGCGCTTGTTTATGGCGTAACAGCGGCAGTTCATGCCTGCCTGTGTGAGAGTCTCGATAGTGAGGGCTGAGTCTTTGCCTCCGCCGATAGGCACAAGGCAGCCGCCCAGTTCACGGTGTGACTCGTTTTTGCTGCTGAAGCTTCCCACGGGAACGATGTTCACGAAGCTTTCAGCATCGGCGGAAATGCCGTTCACGTAGAAGAATTCGCCAAGTCCCAGATAGTAAAGCTTCTTCCACCATTTTATCTGCTCACTGTCAAGTTCTCCGCACTCTACCCTCATTTCGGGGGAGCAGACAGCTTTCCAGTAGCTTACTGCTTCAGCCATGCCCAGTGAGAATGCCATTCTCTCAAAAGTAAGGTCATCAGCAACTGTAACCCCCTCAGGCTTTGCGAATACCCATGACGGGCTGAAATCCGCAAGTCCGGGAATAGAAAAGCTATAGCCGATCTCTATCTGATCTTCTGTTTCGTTTATAGTATATGATCTGTAGATAAATACAGGGTTTTCCGCCCTGAATTTTTCGTATTTATTCATCAATGCCTCCGTGGATCTGTCTCATTCGCCTTTTTTTTCACCTGAGATCTTCAGATAATGCTCTTTCAGCAGTCTGAATGTGGCAGGAGAAAGATCATGCTCAACTTTGCAGGCATCCTCAGCCGCAGTATCACGGTCAACCCCGAGGAACTCAAAGAATGCTGACAGGATCTCATGTCTGTCATAGATACGCTCAGCTACCTCAAGGCCGCTGTCGGTAAGACGGATATGGTTATCATTATCAACAGTTACAAGCCCCTCATCTTTCATCTTTTTCAGAATGATGGAAACGGTGGGACGGGAATATCCCAGATATGAGCAGATGTCGATAGCGTGGACATCCGGCTGCTTCTTTGAAAGAATAAGTATAGTTTCAAGATAGTTTTCTACTGCTTCTGTAATAGCCATACGGATTCTCCTTTTCAGGTAAAATATATACTGCACCATCGTTATAAACGGCAGTGTATAATTAGTGGTATTATATTATTATATCATATTGCCGCCGAAATTACAACCACTTTTCAGCAAAAAAATCAAAAACAACGTATTGTGTTTTTTCTCAGGGCAACAGCATTTACTTTTTTGGGGCGATTCATAATTCTTGTAAACCATCCGTAAAGCATAGCTACTCTTGCTTTACTACTTCGTCAGGGGGACGCTGTCCCCCTCATTCACCCCCTGCAAGGGAGATAACATCTCCCAACGGTCGCCCGTCCCCTCTGTCACTTCGTGACATCTCCCCACACT
>Ga0129307_1003132_pt1 | contig 11026 bp, 5 predicted proteins | sample P1105metagenome_FD_94437 | JGI IMG/M metagenome (GOLD analysis project Ga0129307, IMG submission 94437) | Capybara group fecal microbial communities from Wisconsin, USA - P1105 metagenome | ecosystem: Host-associated > Mammals > Digestive system > Large intestine > Fecal | place: USA: Wisconsin... | reverse complement strand
TTCGCTGTACTTGTTGGTCAGCACGGAGCCCATGGCTTCCATGACGGCCTTGGAGGTGTAGTTTTCGGAAGCGATGAGTTCGATGCCATATTCCTGGCGTTCGGCTTCTTCCTGGATGATGTTGTAGATTTCCGGATCGGTCTGTTGCAATGTAGATTTAAGCATTATTGCTCCTTGATTTTGTACGGCGCAAATATAGCTTTTTTAGACGAGATACGAGAGACGAGAGACGAAAGATTTTTCTTAAAACTAGCGCAAAGTGCAGTCTTTTTATGGAAGGGGGATGTATCCCCCTGGTTCGCACGTTGTTACTCTCCACCCCCTCTACGGGCTTCAAACGCCAGCCCGTAACGCCCGGCTTAGCAAGATTCTACCGGGGGCCGGCTTCGTTTTTCACGCGAACAGCGAGGTCAGCACCAGACTCATCAGACGAAACCTTGTAATCCGGTTTGAATCCTCTTGCATCGCCCGAGAGATTTTTGCCACTGCGACCGAACCAGTTGTCAATCATATAGACAAATCCCTTCGTTGTCTTGTCCGGCGACCCGTCTTCGTTTTCGAGTCGATAAACAGAGACTGGTGTTTCGTTATTGAAAACGTTGCTTTCGATATAGCAAGCCGCAGAATCGGTACATTCCATTCCCGCTTGCTTTACATCAAAGAAGAAATTGTTGTACGCATGTATTTTACCATGACGAGCAAGGACTCCCACCTTTTCCAGGTTTTCGAAATAATTGTGATGCAACGTCAATGTCTGTAAAGAATCCACGAAAATATCAGGTTCAAGTCCAAACAAAATACCGGACTGACCATTTTCAAAACGATTCCAAGATAACGTAACCGCATACGAACTTCGTTTAACATCCACCAAAATTAGCGGATATTCTTCGAACGTACAATGATCGACCCAGACATGGTGCGTGCGGTTATGTATGGAAAGCGCACGACGACTCGTCGTATCTTTCACCGTAATCGAAGGCGCCGTAAAAGTCAGGTTTTCAAAAATGAGATTAGAGGACTCGTTTGTCAAAATACCCATGCCCGTAATGCGGACATCGCGACCGCGACCATCTATCGTCTTGTTGGACTTGATGCGTAACGGCGATTGCAAATTGTATTTTCCGTTTTTCTTGAACAAAATCCACACTGCACCGTCCTTTTCAGCACATTCACGAAGAGAACCAGGAGCAACAGCGCTCGTCGTCGCAGGTTTGCCTAGAGAGTCCACATTTGCCGAATCGACAACATCGATAAAATCGTCCGTCGTCGTAACAACGCAAATTTCACCTTCCGCCTTATTTACTTTTCCAGTACTGTCCGTGAGGCCCGCAGCCCCCAAAGTCCCTACGGCAAAGCCATTGATTTTCTTGAGCAACGATTCATGAGCATTCCAGTCTTTCTCAGGATATTTCGTCGTCACGCCCATCTTGGAGTTTACAACCTTAATGCTAGACGAGGTATCGGAACCATCCACAAACAACGTATCACCAGCATTCGACTGAACCATTACGGAATGGACCTCTTCCGGGTCGCCGATTTGCACATCGAAACTCCCCTGCGGCAAGGAATCAATAACAAAATGTCCGGTGCTATCAGGAACAACATAACGGTCGAGACCTGCCACGCGAACAATCGGGGACTCGCCAAGCACAACATATCCTTCAATAGAAGAAAGTTCGCCGAGTTTAATCGTATCAATCTTGGAATCTTCGAGAGCAACCGTATGGATAGCCCCCGAAGCCTCGGATTTACTCACGTTGCGCGCTTCAATGGTGTAGCGACCGTTGCGAACTTCAAACGAAACATGCCCATCCTCGTTGGTTTCGTTCCAAGCGTTTTCCGCAGGGCCGCTAGAAAGGTAATCGTCAGGCAGAATCCGGACACGCGCCATTGGTGCAGGCTTTCCATCTGCCATTTGGACATACAAAGCGATTGTCGATTCCGCTTCCGTGCCGCCAGCAACCCTATCGTCGCCACAAGCAACAAAACTTAGAGCAAGCGCACCAAGCAACGCAAGCAAACGCATTTGAGCAATCGTCCTCCAACTAATTTTCATGATTGCCCCCTCGGATTTCAACGGAATTGTCTAAAGCGCAAGCATTGCGCAATCCGACAACATCACAAGATTCGTTTGAGACATCTTCAGTTGCCGGTAAATTCTGAATCTCTGCGCCGCGAATACGGCGTTTGCGCCCTCGCCTCTGCGGTGGCGGATACGGGTCCGAAAGCGGGAACAGTTGCATTCCCAGCTGAAACACGCGATTCGGTTTTTGGCATTGTTCGACTTTAGCGAGAACTTCTCGACGGAACCTGCGAACCATTTCGACCAGTTCGCTGTAAGTTGCCTCGTCACAGCCAAACGCAAGCGTCGAGAGATTGCGTTCTTCGCGACCAAAGCGATCCATCGCCGTCTGCGCCACATCCAAATTTTGCTGGATATAAGCGTTTACCGCCGTGTTGTACGATTCAAAACCGCTGGAAACCAGGCCTTGTGTTTGTTCATAAAAACCGGTCGTCTCGTTTTTCTTGATCATCGAGAGGCGTTCCAAAAGCGCAATCGAAGACTTGACCTGGCTAGCGGAAATCGGCGGGCGCACCATCAACCCAAGTGCAGCATCATCGCCAACATACGGATAGAACGTCACCAACTCACGAACAACAGCATGATACCAGTGGTCAAAATATTCAAACTGATCCTTCGCCAAATTTTCGACCTTGCATTCCTTGGAAGCAACAAGCTTTTCAAGGAACTGGCGGCTTTCAGAGTGCGTTTTCGCCTGATTAAACGCCACCATGTTGGCAAAATAAGACTTTTCACGCTCGTCACTGCAAAAGATAGAAGCAAACGTTTCAACCAGACGGTCCGTCAAATTGCGCTTGCCCTGCAAAATCTTATTGAACATCGATGAATCAAAACCCGCTTTTTCCGCAATATAACGATGACTAAAACGCCAATCGCCTGCATGGCGCTCTTCGTAAGCGTCTTTCAAAAAATCGCGGTAATTCAGATATTCAAAGATGTTAATCATTGGGCTATGAGGTATGAGGTCGGGGCTTCGCCCCTTTGAGGTCTGAGTTTGTGATTGTCATGCCCAATTTAATCGGGCATCTCCTTTTATTAGAACGAGTTACTAATAGTAATATACATTATTGTCCACAGTTTTGCAAATTTAAAGTCCACATTATGTAATAAAACCAATATGGCGGAACAAAACCGCCACACCGGAGTCCTTTATTTTAGGAAATACCGTCCCTTCGGCAATTTACGCAATTCCCCGCGGTCTGTATTCTTCAACACCTTCTGTCCGAGAGCATTCACGGTAAAGCCGTTTTTCTGGGTCGAAACAGGTCTCGTAGTGGCGAACAATTTCGTCAAGTGGTCCTTTTTCCTCACATTCTTGCAACCCGTACGATACACGTCCTTCATGTCAAACGCAATCATATCGATATTCGGGCCTCCATCTGCCGTAGCCGACTGCAAAATCACCTTGAAATCAAGCGCATCCACCCATACGTTATCGACATAGACCGTATCCCATTTGTCCCAACTTCCGGTTGACGGGAACACCACATCGTAAGTACCGTTATCCACGGTGATTTTCATATCACGGCTTGTCGTACCGCTAAACGCATAACGGATCATCATGCGGGCATGCTCTGCCGACTGGTCCGACGTCACCATATACGTTGCCTTGCTATAAGCGGAATTGTCGAGATTAAAGAATCCCCCACCAGTATAGCCTTCATGGTTTGTTTCAGTCCAGCCATCGCCCATTTCGGGGTTCGACATATCAAGCACGGACGGCCAAGCATCTGTCCCGGCCTTCAACGAGCAAAGTCCTTCTGCAAGTTCCGTAACGGAAACACTGCTCGAACTTTCTGGGCCGCCCGAGGACGAACTGTTTGCCGTGCCGCTTTCTTCGGAGCCGTGCGTAATCGGCGTGCAAGCGGCACCACCCTTGAACATGGCCGTATAGGTAATGTCACGAGCTTTTGTCTTGAACCCGTAATAAATCATCTTGTTCGAAAGTTCCTTACAATCGTCATCGACCCACTTTTCAAACATCTGGCCGTTCGGCGTCACACGAAGCGTCATCGGAGAACCCGCCGGGAAATACTGCGTCTGCGTAATGAGTCCGTTGTAACTTGACAGATTCGTCTTGACCTTGATGGTATAACGTTTCTTGATAGCTGACACAAGTGTCGTAAGCCCGGCCTTTGCCTCTGCAGACAAATTCGTATTACTCTTGAGATTTTCTTCCAGTTCTTCGCAAATCATTTGCGCATGGCCCATCGATCCCATTTCCTGGAAGTGCGTTGTACCGTCGTTCACGCCATCGGGATAATTCGGGTATTCGCCTTTTTCCAGTTTCTTGTACAAATAACGCGTTACGTAATCCGGCATGCTCTTGTACGTCGTATTGTACGTGTTGTACGATTTCATGTTCAAATCGACAAACGGAATCTTGTTGTTCTTTGCAACAGTCTGCATCATGCCACGGGCATCGTAGTTATTGGCACCCGTCGAGAACACGTTGCGGCTTCCGTTCAAATTCATCGGCGAAATGAGAATGACGTTCACACCCTTCTTTTTGCCAGCATCTACATATTTTTGAATATATCCCGGAAAGTCCTTGGGATCCACATAGCGTGCGGCCTTGCTGTAGTCACGATCATTATGGCCAAACTGCACAAAGAGGAAATCCCCCTTTTGTGCCGACTGCAACGCGCCATCCAAGCGCCCTTCTTCGATAAACGTCCTGGAGCTGCGACCGCCAAGAGCCGCGTTGTTCACCTTGACACGGGCTCCATCGAAGAAATAGCCGATAACCTGGCCCCAGCCTGTTTGCGGATAAACGTTATCCTTGTACGTCTGCACTGTCGAATCGCCCACGACATGAATCGTGAAACTTGTAGAATCGCTCACGGCGACACCCGTGAACAGGGCTGCAGCGATAAAGAATCTAAATACACTCTTCATAGACATCTCCTAGAGTTAATAGTTCTAAGTTACTAGGAATGCAGGAACCAAGAACTCGAAACTCTTTTTTATCTCACCTTTGCCCAGTTCACGTTAAACTTCATACTTCCCTGTTTTACAACGATGCGGTAGAGCCCAGTATTTTTCACAAGCGCAGAAAGCGGAATTTCGCTAGTCGCATCAAAGGAACTTTGTACAACCATGCGACCGCTCATATCAAACACGCAAACATCAGCACGTTCGGCACTTGCAAGTTGCAAAACGTCACCACGGAGTTTCAGGCCCCTAGCACTCACGGCGCCATTCAATTTCGTTGTCGTACAATCAATGCCTACACGGCAAACGCCCTCTACGCTGAACCCAAAAGCATCCAGGTTCGGAGCGCCATCGCTCGTCACCGACATGAACTTGAGAACAGCATCACCCTGCGGAGCATCCAGCACCACATAAGCAGTATCCCACTTGTCCCAGCCTCCTGTCGGAGGGGCGCTCAGATAGTAGTCATGGTCAAGATAAGCGTTGAACATGCGGTCCGAAGTTCCGCCATTCGCATAACGCACAGCGAGCGTCACATTGCCCGCGCCGGGGAACTTCACCTTATAGCTAGCATAGGATTCGTTTGTATTGTCCAAATTGAAATAACCGTTGCCAGTAAAGCCCGTCCATTCATTTTGAGTCCAACCGATTCCCGCATTGTCCGGCTTGCTTGCATCAAAAAATTTCTTGATGTCCTTGTCAATTTGAGTCGTTGTTTCCTGACTGCCTTCCATCGGAGTAAACGGGACAAAAGTCACGTCATCGAGGCTCTTCGGAGTCGTCGTCGGGAACGCGGTCAAGGCCTTTCCGTCACCAGTATATTTTACAGCAGAGCCGCCTTCATACACTGCAGTGAATTGCGTCGAAGCGCTCCCCATCTTGAATGTATGGATGTACGGGGATTTTACGTTAGAACGGCTCGGAGCGCCGACCTTGTTGCCATTACCGTCATACCAGCCCAAAAACTTCTTGCCAGACTTCGGGATGGTCTTGAGCATCACAGTCATTCCCTGCGGATAGTATGCATTGAGGGAAGTCGCTTCAGCGGCACCTTCCGGGCTGACCTTGACATCCACCTGATACATAGGAGCCATGTAGTCGCCAAGCTTTTTGACAATCGGATCCTTGTGGGCACGCATCTGTTCGGTGATGATACGGCCAAAAGCATTCGCGCCGTTCATCTGCAAATGCACCTGGTCCGTCTGGTCGCTGCCCAGATTGCTGTATTCCGCCTTCGTGGCATAGTTAAAGATAAACTGTGCGGCATAGCGTTCACCAACAGAAATCATGTAGTTTGCGACCATTTCGCTCATGTCGATAAACGGAACATTAAGTTCAGTCGCAAGTTTCTGGTTCAGAGCCGGGTAGCCACGGTAGCTGTTATGAATTTGCGTCGGGGAATCGTAGTACAGACGACGTATCGGACTCATGATGATGGGATTTGCCCCCTTCGCGCGAACATCGCTCACCATCTTTTTCATGTTGGAGGCGAAAAAATCCTCTGTACTGTAGTTCACATCGTTAATACCGAACTGGATAACAACGTAATCTCCAGACTGAAGTTTTTCTGCAATGCAGTTGCCCGCACTACAGCCCTTCTTGAAGAACATGTCGTAGTAGCCAACAGCCGTGCCACCATTTTTGTCCTTACCACCACCGCCCAGCGACATGCCTCCTTGACCGCGGTTCACAACCGCCGCCTTGTTCACGTCGAACCAGAAATGGAAATCCTGTCCTTGCCCCTGCTTGGGGTAATAACCTTCAGCCCAGTCCTGCATGGTAGAGTCACCACACATGTAGATAGTGACTTTCGCAAGCGTAAGCGGAGCGAAAATCATCGATGCGACGACAACAGACTGCCATATATTATTGAATTTATTCATAACATCCCATATTCCGTTTTTAATTATTCATTTTATTAAACAATCCTTTCTGCATCAACTTTCCGTCAAGTTTGACCTTTACAACGTACATTCCTTTCGAAAGTACGCCACGATCAAGCACAACCTCGTTTTCGCCCGCAGTTACGTGGCTAGAGATTGCAGCCCGCATCGTGCCGGAAACATCGTAGAAAAGAATTTCGACAAAACCCGAAACCGGAGAGAACAGCGCTCCCGTTGCCGGACGATAGTAGAAGCCAGAACCAAACTGCACAACAGGCAAGCTTTCCGAATTTTTATAGGCTTCCACACCGGCAATATCAAAGAGGAAGGCATCCACATTCGCACCGCCGGACTTTACCGTTGACTTGAGCGTAATGGTATTCTTGCCTTTCTTCAACTTGATTTTTACGCTGGAAGTATTCCAAACAGACCAGTTACTAGTCTTGCTCATTTTGACAATCCCGATTTCCTTGTCGTTTACAACAAGTTTCATATCACGGGAAACGCTATCACCATTCGAATAACGTATAGACAATGTTGTCGAGTCTTCTTTAGGAGATTTAACGAGCCATGTAGCATAACTCGATGTCGAATTCTTGAAGTCAAAGAAACCTTTCCCAATGAATCCATCATTCTCCGTTTCAGTTTCGCCCTCGCCCTCGAAGGGAAACGCGGCATCCACTATAGAAGAGCCTGCCGTGACCACCTCAGGGTTGTCTTTCTTCGTTGTATCGACCTTGGATGTATCCTTCTTTGTCGTGTCAACTTTGGCAGTATCTTTCTTGGTTGTATCGACTTTCGCAGTATCGACCTTGGATGTATCTACCTTAGCAGTGTCCTTCTTCGTTGTATCGATCTTGATGGTGTCCTTCACAATAAATTCGCCCGTGAGCGATACGTTTTTCGCCTTGCTGCCTACGGTCGAGAGCGTAAACGCAAACGTCCCGGCCTTAGTCGGCTTGCCCGAAACTTTGACCGTCTGCGATGCAGAATCCACTTTGGCTGTCACGCCAGCCGGCAAGCCGCTAGCCTTGACTCCTGTGCAGAACGAGAATTTATACGTAATATCCGCAATCGGTTTACCCAAAGTAACGGTCTGCTTTTCGCTTGCCGTTCCCGTCTTTTCCAATACTGCATCGGGGTAAACAGCATATTCGTTTTCACCCGCCGCATAAACATTAGGCTTCGTGAGTTTCTTGGCCATGTCCGGCAGGTAGTAGCTCGGATGAGGCGGCAAGTTATACGCCGTATTCTGCCATGCAATCGCCTGACGGTACTGAGCGTCATGCATCAGCGTGTAAAGGCGGTGCGGAGTCGTCACCGGAGTAGAGAAAATGTATATCTTAGAAGAATCGCTATCCGAACGGAAAATCATTTCTTCGCGCCAGTCGCCAAAGAGGTCCGCCACCAAGTTCGGGTAATTTTTCGCACTCTGGTTTCCAATCAACCCAAGCGATGTCTCGCCATCAAAATAGGTTTCGATTTTCCTATTCTGCTGATTAAACTTGCTCACAACCGGACCGTTCAGGAGTTCGTCCTGAAGGTCGCCGTCGAAATAAATCCTGAAGCTCGTCGGAATCATGCGCCCCAGATAGGGATATTCCGGATCGAGGGTATCGGAGAGCTTAATCGGCGTTCCCTTGGCCGAATGCATTTCACTCGGCACGTAAGACCACAACTCGTAACCGCGGCTAGTGGAATCGATATCGGCTGCCATGGCACGGCCATTTTCCTTCTGCATGGGAGACAAGTCACCAAACAGGAATTTACCCTTGTCGTCGCGAAGTTCAGCGACATAGCGGGTACTATCAAAATGCGAGTGAATCGCCCAAACTTCCAGGCCAGCGTGGTCCGGATCAAAATCGCCAACATAGGCGGCGTAGCCGTAACCAAGCCCGGTCGAGTAACGGACGGTTCCATCGCTATTCAGGGCCGCGGCACCATAGACAATTTCATCTTTACCATCGCGATCCAAGTCACCGACAACGATATTGAGGTTGCCCTGGCCAAAGAGCCCCTCGCCCGGTGTTTCAGACTTGTGGAACCAGCGTTGCTTCAAGTTCTTGCCGTCAAAGTCATAAGCCACCACATAGGCCGCCGTATAGTAACCGCGGGCAATAATCAAGCTCGGGTGAACGCCGTCGAGGTAAGCCGTCGCCGACAGGAACCGGTCGCAGCGGTTACCGTAGGTATCGCCCCAGTTCAAGCCCAGGGAATCATAGGAGCCAAAATTTCTGATATCGCGTGACGGAACGTAATCAATCGTCGTAATCTCGGCACCGTCAGAACCCCTGAAAACCGTCAAGTATTCCGGACCCGTGATAATGATGCCCGATGCATTGCGGTAATCCTTGCTAGAATCCCCGATGACCTTGCCCTTGCCGTCGATGGTGCCGTCACCGGTCTTCATGACAATTTCGGCCTTGCCGTCACCGTCGTAGTCATACACCTGGAACGGCGTGTAGTGCGCCCCCGCGCGGATGTTCCTGCCGAGGCTTATGCGCCAAAGCTTTTTACCGTCGAGCTTATAGGCGTCGAGGAAAACCGTTCCCGTATAGGAGCCTACCATCGACTGCGAATTGTCCTTGAAATTGTCCGGGAACCACTTCACGATCAGTTCATATTCACCGTCGCCATCCAAGTCGCCGACACTCATGTCGTCCGGATAGTAACCGCAGACCGTATTTGCAGAATCGGGCATCGTCTGGCTTGCTGGGCGGTCCAGTTTGAGAACCTTGTACGGGAACGACTTGCCGTGATCGACTACGGTCGAATCCAAGACGAGAGACGGGGCACTCTTGGCGCCTTCCTTGCCGCCCACTACGGCAGCTACAGTGTATTTGGAAGAAACCTTCCCGGTCGAGTCCAGATAATTGGTTCCGGCAGTTTTCCCGATACTTGCGATTTTCACGCCATCGCGATAGAGGTTGAATTCCGTATCGGAGCCTTCCGTACCGAGCAGGCGCCACGAGACGAGTACGCCGGCCTTCCCGACGTTCGAAACGACAAGGCCTCGGTCAATGGCCTCCATCTGGCGGGGATGCGAGAAGGATTGGAGCGGCAGTGCTAGCAAAAGCGCCGTGACTACTGTAAAAATGCCAAAACGGGAATGTTTAGCCATAATTTCTCCAGGCTTGATGTTGAACCAGAACTGAAAAAAGTATTCCAGGGACATCCCGTTTTCCAATTAATAAAAATAATCTATTTTGAAAGTTTGGCAACTCGGCTGACGACCAAAGCGCCATTCACCTTAACCTTCACGACATACATACCCTTCGGAAGCATATCGCGATCAATAGCAACCGTGTTAGCACCAGCATTCACATTGCCAGATACACCCATGCGCATCGTACCAGACATGTCATAGAAGTAAACTTCGGCAAAACCCGCGTACGGAGAGAAAAGGACTCCCGTCGAAGGATTAAAGCTGGCTCCATTCTTTAACGAAATGACAGGGAACTCCGTCGTCTGCGATCCGTCGTAAAGAACGACTCCGTCAATGCCGAACGTGAACATATCGATATTCGGGCCGCCATCACTTGTCATAGAGGACAACTTAATTGTATTCACTCCCGCGTTCAGTTTCACATCAATCTTCGCGTTCTCATAGGTAGTCCAACCCGTAGCCGGGAAACTAATCGACCCTGCCGATTTGCCATTGACCTGCACCGACATGCTGCGGTCGCCCGTTCCGCCATTGGCATAGCGAATCGTAAGCGTTGTCTTAGCTTCTTTCTGCGAGAAGACTTCCCAAATGCCATAGCTTGCAAGCGTGTTGTCGAAATTGAAATAACCATTTTCCAGGAACCCGGCATTAGTCGTTTCCGTCCATCCGGCACCATCCTTCGGCTTCGAGGCATCCATCGTCGATTTTCCGTCATTCACGACAGGAGTTGTATCCTTGGGCACAACTACAGTTTCACCGACAACATAAATATCAGGGGCCGTAAGGTTTTTCACGGCATCCGGCAGGTAATAACCGATGTGCGGCGGCTGGTTGTAGGCGGTATTCTGCCAGGCAATCGCCACGCGGTAAGTCGCATCGTGCATCAGCGTATAGACGCGATGTTCGCTTGCAACCGGAGTCGAAATGATGTACATCGTCGTCGGGTCTTTTTCAGAACGC
>Ga0129307_1003131_pt1 | contig 11028 bp, 12 predicted proteins | sample P1105metagenome_FD_94437 | JGI IMG/M metagenome (GOLD analysis project Ga0129307, IMG submission 94437) | Capybara group fecal microbial communities from Wisconsin, USA - P1105 metagenome | ecosystem: Host-associated > Mammals > Digestive system > Large intestine > Fecal | place: USA: Wisconsin... | reverse complement strand
GTCCGCCACGACCTGGATAAAGCTCAATATTGTGAATAAGTGTACCAACTGGAATCTTCTCAAGTGGTAAGCAGTTACCAACTCTGATTTCAGCATCAGCACCGTTCATAACTGTCATGCCGTCTGTAAGACCAGCTGGAGCAAGGATGTAAGCCTTCTCACCATCTGCGTAGCAGATAAGAGCGATGTTAGCTGTTCTGTTTGGATCGTACTCGATACCAATAACCTTTGCAGGAATTCCATCCTTATTTCTCTTGAAATCAATAAGTCTATATTTTTGTCTGTTACCGCCACCATGATGTCTAACGGTAATCTTACCCTGATTGTTACGACCAGCGTGCTTCTTAAGTGAAACAAGAAGTGACTTCTCTGGAGTCTTCTTTGTGATCTCAGCGAAATCAGAACCAGTCATATTTCTTCTTGAAGGTGTATATGGGTTATATGTCTTAATTCCCATTTTGGTTCTCCTTTCATGTTAATCGTTTGTTATCGCACTCGACTGTGCATAAATTGAATTAGTGTGGGCTATATTTTAAAGACCTGAGAAAATCTCGATGTCCTTGCTATCAGCTGTAAGCTGAACGATAGCCTTCTTTGTCTTTGCTGTCTTTCCGTAAGTCATTCCACGTCTCTTTGTCTTGCCATCAGCGTTCATTGTGTTAACTGAAGCAACCTTAACTCCGTCGAACATCTTCTCAACAGCTTCCTTAATCATTGTCTTGTTAGCTTCTGGATGAACTAAGAATGTGTACTTCTTCTCAGCCATAGCGTTCATTGACTTCTCTGTGATTACAGGTTTCTGGATTACGTCATAATATTGTACATTTGCCATTATGCATACACCTCCTGAATCTGATCAACAGCAGCCTTTGTAACAACTACTGTGTTGTACTTGAGGATGTCATAAACGTTGATTGTGTTTGTAAGAGCTGTCTTAACTGTAGGAATGTTCTTTGCAGACATAACTACGTTCTGATCGTTAGAATCAAGAACTACGAGAGCCTTATCAACGTTAAGGTTTGTTAATACCTTTGCGAAATCCTTTGTCTTAATAGCATCGAGCTTAAGCTCGTCTACTACGATAAACTTGTTGTCATTAACTACAGAAGTAAGTGCAGACTTAAGAGCCGCTCTCTTTTCCTTCTTGTTAAGCTTAAATGAATAATCTCTTGGTGTTGGAGCGAATACTACGCCACCACCTGTCCACTGTGGAGCTCTGATAGAACCCTGTCTTGCATGACCTGTTCCCTTCTGTCTCCAAGGTTTTCTACCACCACCAGAAACCTCAGAACGTGTCTTAGCCTTCTGTGTTCCCTGACGGTTATTTGCAAGCTGCTGGACAACTGCCATGTGAACTAAGTGCTCGTTGATCTCAACTGCGAAGATGCTGTCGTTAAGATCCATGGTGCCAACTTCTTTGCCTTCCATATTATATACGGATACTTTAGCCATCGCTAAGTTCCTCCTTTCCTATCGTAAGATTACTTTCCTGCTTTAACTGACTCTTTAATTGTTACAAGAGACTTCTTTGGTCCTGGAACAGCACCCTTTACTAAAAGCAGATTGTTTTCAACGTCAACACGTACAATCTCAAGATTCTGGATTGTAACTCTTGTTCCGCCCATCTGACCAGGCATACCCTTGCCCTTGAATACACGGCTAGGTGATGAACATGCACCGTTTGAACCCTGGTGTCTGTGGAACTTAGAACCATGAGCCATAGGTCCTCTGTGCTGACCTAATCTCTTGATAGCACCCTGGAATCCCTTACCCTTTGATGTTGCTGTAGCGTCAACCTTGTCGCCAGCCTCAAAGATATCAGCCTTGATTTCCTGAGCGAGTGCGTAATCTGCACAATTATCAAATCTGAACTCTCTAACAAATCTCTTTGGCTCAACACCAGCCTTATCGAAGTGACCCTTCTCTGGCTTGTTTACGCCATTGCGATGAATGATTTCTTTGCGTCCGTTAGCATCCTTGTTAACCATCTTTACCTTCTTGTCAACAAAGCCTACCTGAACAGCATCGTAACCATCATTCTCTACAGTCTTGATCTGTGTAACAACACATGGACCTGCAGAAAGTACAGTTACAGGAATAAGCTCGCCGCCTTCACTGAAGACCTGAGTCATTCCGACCTTTGTAGCTACAATAGCTTTCTTCATTTTTCTTACCTCCATTTTCTACAGCGGAACGCTTCTTGCCCAACTAATTATCGGGGTAGCGGAACCGTTCATCCTAGAACAGCGTCATATAAGTGGAATAAGATAATGACTACATTTAACTTATTACTTCTATATAAAACCATCTTGGATGTTTACTAAATTAAAATGAACTCATATGTGACTCGCCATCAAAGATTCGCTTTGCGAATAGGGCTCGTCGCTGTTCACGATTTTAACGCTTTGCTAAAAATCGTGAAACTACTTGTTCTTGATGCTGATTTCAACACCGGCTGGCATCTCTAACTTTGAAAGAGCTTCAACAGTCTTCTGTGTTGGATCGATAACATCGATTAATCTCTTATGAGTTCTCTGCTCGAACTGCTCACGAGAGTCCTTGTACTTATGTACGGCTCTAAGAATTGTAACAACTTCCTTCTTAGTTGGAAGAGGTACAGGACCACTAACCTGTGCTCCGTTCTTCTTAACAGTCTCGATGATTTTCTTGGCAGATGAATCTACTAGCTCATGATCATAAGCCTTGAGTGTGATTCTCATAACTTGTTTTGCCATAAAAAAAGTCTCCTCCTTTTTCGTTTTTCTGATTACTGAAAAATCGAACAAGTGGCGACTGTACACTTACCCGTGTGTTTCATGATTCAAATTTATAAAAAGAACCAAGTTCTCACACGTCGTCTCCGCGAATGCGGACGGTTTTCTGTTGTACAGTGACTTGTCGTCAGTTTCCTAACTTGACATTCGCTCCACGGAAAACCAACCTGAGTAACTAGGTTGCAACCTCACGCTTCATCGCTATCATGTCACAGCAAGTAATAATATACACGAGAATGGGAATAGCTGCAAGAAAAATAATAAAAAGATTGTATTTTATTTAGTACAATTTGAAAAACCACCAAATATTGTGGTGAACAAAGAGATTTTTTACTATTTTACGTTGAAGATTCAAAATCTTCAAGTATAATATTCGAAGTGAAGATAAGACAACAATTATGAAGGATTCCCCTAATCCGCCTCTTCGAGGCACCTTCCCCCCCAAGGGGAAGGCATAATATTGGCCCCCAAAAGTGGAGCTAACAGATTGGGAATTCTTACTTATAAATAATTATTAGGAAGGAATTAACTCAAGATGAACATAGCATCTAATTGGAAAGATTACGAGATAATAGATTGCTCTTCTGGGGAGAAGTTGGAGAGATGGGGCAAGTATGTGCTTCTTCGTCCAGACCCACAGGTAATTTGGAACACTAAAAAGAGCTCTCCTTATTATAAGAAGCTAAACGCTCACTATCATCGTTCAAATAAAGGTGGCGGAGAATGGGAATTCTTTGATTTGCCAGAGCAGTGGACAATTAGTTACCCTATTTGCGGCCACGATTTAAAGTTTAACTTAAAGCCATTTGCTTTTAAGCATACAGGGCTATTTCCTGAACAGGCTGTTAACTGGGATTGGTTTTCTTCTATTATAAATAAGGAAGTAACTGAAAAGAAACGTCCAGTGAAAGTGCTTAACCTTTTTGCATATACAGGCGGCGCTACCCTTGCCGCAGCTGCAGCTGGGGCGCAGGTCACTCATGTAGACGCTTCAAAGGGCATGGTTCAGTGGGCAAAGGAAAATGCTGTTTCATCTGGACTTGCTGATGCGCCAATCAGATGGCTTGTTGATGACTGCCGTAAATTTGTTGAGCGTGAAATCAGACGCGGCAACAAGTATGACGGAATCATTATGGACCCACCTTCTTATGGCAGAGGTTCTAAAAACGAGATTTGGAAAATTGAAGATGACATTTTCCCATTTATTGAATTATGCGAGCAGATTCTCTCTGACGATGCTTTATTCTTTTTAGTTAACTCATATACCACTGGTCTTCAGCCAGCAGTTTTAAACTATATGATTAGCACAGCTCTTCTAAAGAATCATCCAGGGGAAGTTGCTGCTGACGAGATTGGCTTACCAGTCACAGAATCAGGCCTTGTACTTCCATGTGGAGCCAGCGGACGATGGGTTAGAAAGGAAACTTTATGAATCAGACAACTATGAATCCATTGGGAACAGAGCCAATTGGAAAGCTTCTTAGAAAATTTGCCATACCAAGTATTATTGCAATGCTGGTGGGCTCCCTTTACAATATGGTGGATCAGCTTTTCATCGGTAACTTTGTAGGACCTCTTGGAAATGGTGCCACAAATATCCAGTTCCCACTTTCTATATTAAATGTATCTATCGCACTTTTGTGTGGTATCGGTGCCGCTTCCACCTTTAACCTTGCCATGGGAAGAGGCGAGACCAAAAAGGCCGGTTTTTATGTAGGAAACGCTGTAAGCGTTATGCTTCTCGGTGGATTGTTCCTTACAATCGTTACTGAGCTTTTCCTTGAGCCAATCCTTTTGGCATGTGGTGCAACTGAAAATATTTTGCCTTACGCAATGGAATACTCTCGCGTGTGTGCTTTAGGTTACCCAATGTTTATTCTTTCAGCCGGCGGAAGCCATATTGTTAGAGCCGACGGAAGCCCAAATATGACAATGGCTATCAACGTTGTAGGTGCTGTTGTAAACACTATTTTAGATGCTTTGTTCGTTGTTGTGTTCCACTGGGGTATGACCGGAGCTGCTGTAGCGACAATCATCGGTCAGTATGTTGCTGGCGCCATGGTGCTTGTTTATTTAAAGAAGTTTAAGACTGTTAAGCTTGAGAAGGAGCATTTTATTCCAAGCGGAGTTATTATCGCTTCTGTATTGTCTTTGGGTACTGCTCCATGTATCAATCAGATTGCCATGATGCTAGTGCAGATTACAATGAATCATGTTATGGGTCACTATGGTGCCCTTAGCAAATACGGTGCAGATATCCCTATTACCTGTGCGGGAATCATCTCCAAGGTTACCGGTATTTGCTTTTCATTTATCATTGGTATTTCCCAGGGCCTGCAACCTATTGTCAGCTTTAACTATGGTGCTTCTAACTACAAGCGTGTTAAAGATGCCTACAATCTGGCCATCAAGATTGCAGCCATTATAGCAATCGGCAGCTGGGCTTGCTTCCAGCTGTTTCCTAGACAGATTGTTTCTATATTTGGTTCGGGCAGTGAGTTATATTTTGATTTCTGCGAGACCTACTTTAGAGTATTCCTCTTTGGAATCTTTACCTGCTTTTTACAGCCACTTACATCAAACTTTTTTACATCAATCGGCAAACCTTACAAAGGTATTTTCATGTCTCTTACTAGACAGGTGCTTTTCCTTACACCACTTATCATTATCTTGCCATTGATATTTGGCTTTAGCGGAGTACTTTACGCCGGACCTATTGCAGATGCGCTGTCATTTACAATTTGTTTCATATTAATCAGATTAGAAATGTCAAAACCTGAATTTAAAAATGCAAATTAGCACTGCAAAATTTTAGAATTAATCAATTTCAGATTTAAAGTAATCATAAATGGCATCAGCCATCTCTTCTAAGTGCATGGTGTAGCAATGATCGTCGCCACTGATTGTAACTAGCTGCGCATCACTATAAAGCTCGACGGCTTTTTGCGAGTAAGCATATGGCACGACCTCATCTGCATCGCCGTGCACTATAAAAACTGGGCCTTTAAATCGTGCTATCGCGTCTTCTACATGGATTGTTTGAGCTACACGTATGTAATCACCATCCAAACTCCAATCATCTGAAGATACCTTTTCTGGTATATGATTTGGGTCAAAGGAGACGCCAAGCACTTCGCCCTTTCTACAATATTCAGGAATCATCCAAGCAGGTGATAAAGGCAAAATTGCTTTGAAATCGTCTGCACACATTCCCCCAATCAACATTGTTAATAAACCACCTTGTGAGTGACCGCACAGATATAAATCAGTCACAAAATCTAAGGTCTTTGCGTATGCAACCACAGCAAGTGCATTTGTAACCCATTTGTACAGTGTGTGCTTTTCAAACTTTCCATCACTATTACCATGACCATACATTTCAGCACGAAGAACCGCAACTCCAGCTTTATTCATAGCCTTTTGAGCAGCTATAATGTGGTCCTCCTCCATGTGGCCCGTGAATCCATGAATCAATATGCAAAGCGGTCCCTTTACCATCCCCTCTGGGCAATCAAGCTTTGCATGTAACTTGACGCCGTCACTGTCGATATAAAATTCTTTCATACCTTCTCCTTTTTAATTACTAAAAAATCCACCCTCTCTATTGGTATGTTTCCTCTTAACAGGACTACCTGTAAGGCGGTGCATATCCATATGTGAGAAGGATGGATTTATCATATATATTTCTATTTTTAATTATAAAACTTCTTGATATTTCAGCAAGGATAAAATCCCTAGTAATCGTCCTCGTTCATTATCTTGGAGCAGTTAGAAAGCACATCCTGCTCCTGAAGTAAGTCTCCGATTCTGCTATGGACCTCATCTATTTCGTGAATTAGTTGGGTGATTTCTTTAGTCAGGTCATCTTGCGGGTCCTGGCCTGTGTTTGTCTCATCTAGAAAATTAATAAAAATCTTTTTATTTCCTACGGCATCCTGCTTAATGTATTCCTGACCATATATCATATCCTCATATTCATTTATCAGCTTATTAGCATCGAAGTTATTACACATATTCTTGTACTTGTAATACTCCAACGTATATATTCCCTTATTTAAGGCAGCTTCGGATTGCTCCACGGCTTGGATTATTTCCTCTGCCTTATCAATTGCCTGGCGAACGAGTTGCTTAATTTCTGTGTTTGCCATGATTCATTACTCCTTATTACCATATTTCTTCCTATTAATAATTCAAAAAAAAATTATGTTTTTTTCGTTTTTAAGAGTATTTTTTTGTTTTTTATTGCCATAAAAAATCCCCATGGATTTGAAATATCTCTTCCTTATTGGTTGTCCAATAAAGATGGGGCATATCGAATTCATGGGGAGGTATATATATTTACTTCAGCAATCTGCCTCGGGCTCTTGCGCTTCGAATTTCATTATCGTCTATACGAATTTTTACAAGCTGTTCGCCACGCATAATTGCCTTTATAAATATATCGTTTTCACGAAGTATATCATCCCAAGTCTTAGGCATAGACATAAGCAACTCATATGCATGGCGGGTTTTATCAATTATTAACTGATAATGACCATGTAGCATCTTTGGCAGCCTGCCTTCCCTAGCGATGGTATCCTGGAGAGACTTCAACTCAAATTTAGAATCTAATATGGTTAAAATTTCAGCGTCAGTTTCCTCCAATTCACGCTCGTAGTTTGTAATTACTTTATTTAATTCTTTTTGATTTATCCCACCAGTTAGAGATTTATCCGAATCAATAACCTGTCTATATGCATTTAATGCATCGTGCATTTTGTTTAACAGCACATCATGGATGTTAATCCCTACTTCAGGAGAACCTAGGGCTTGGTTGATAACCGCTTTAATTTCTTTTATTTCCCGGAGGATTTTTTTCCTAACATCAAAATTGGCCCAGTTTCTTTTCCATTCGTTTGCTATTTTAACCAACTTATTTAGCCGGTAGTAATCATACCGATACAAGTCAGGTATGCCCTGGTTTTCTAAAATAGCTCCCGCCAAAGCCGTGTACTTATCTAAGCCATTCTTTAAGAATGCTATTTCTTTTTTGAGATATTTACTAACAGCTGCGTCATAGTCATTCATTGGCATGCGCCATCCTCCTTTCAGCAAATATTCATTGGATATTTATAATAGATACCCATTTGCTAATGTTTCATCCTTCTAGAAGGTACATACCTTTCTTGGGGTGTAACATCGGCTTGCTAGTCACTAAATTACTATTTTTATATTCATAACTTCCTCGTTTGCTAAATAATTTTTTCATGCCCTGCGCTAGTTTATCGTATGCTAATTTCTTTATTTTTTTAATCCTGTCTGTTTTTGTACTCTTACTTTTCGATGCATTAATAGTTTTTTTCTCTAATGGCTCCATAGCATCTGGTGATATTGATACTTTGGATTGTAAATCATCAAAACCCACATATTCATCAGGCCCAAGCTCATTAAGTATTTCATTGGAATAATCAGCATGTGTCAAACCATAATCAAAATACTGTGCACCAACTCTCTCCTTTAAATTGTTTAATAATTCATTCAAGTTCTTTATTTCTATGTTTATTTTTCCTCCAAATTTTGATACAGAATTATTCATTTGCATCAATTTTATTAGATTTGACTTTTCGCTAGTGAATAGCTTATTACATTCATTTTCTTTTTTAAAAACATCCTCTAGCAATTCTGAATATTTGATTTTTAAAACTCCTACTTCTTTTTTATATTTTTTACTGATAATATTCTCTTCCAAAATTTCGTTTATTTCATCCAATTTATTTATCAAAACGTCTCTTTTACTATGTAGTTCCGCCACAATGTTGCTTTGTAATTGATATTTAGGTTTTCCAAAAATTGATAATGCCATTTCTAGTTCTCATTTCTATAAGTAATGAAATCTCATTTTAAATTTTATTATTGTTATGTTTATTTATATTTTGTATTGTAGTATTTAATGTATTTCTTGGATTACTTATAATCCTACGACAAAAAGACAATGCTGTCGGATTATATAACTCACTTTGTTTATTTCCCAATAATCTATTCATATATTTGTTTATTTTACTAAGGGATAATTTCTTTAGATTTTTTATACTATATTTTTTAAAAGTATTTTTTTTAATAGTAAATGCTCTATTTTTCCTCGTTCCCTTTAGTGGTACATTATTGATTTGTTTTTTTAATTCATTAAATTCTGTATTAACGCCCTCCAAATTCGATAATTTATTTTTCATATCCAATAATTTTCCAATCTTAGCACCGTCTCTCTTAATAATTCTTTCATAAGCCTCATTATTATTACATATCCAAGCACGATATTTTCTCTGCAATTCTAAAGCATTCATCTTGATATTATCGCTAATATTATTGCTAGATATAACTTCATCTAATTCATCAAGTTTTTTCTCTATTATTTCCTCTTCACCTGATAATTCTGTTAGAATATCACATCCTATTTCGTCTCTAAGTTCATTCAGATTTCTATTAATATATTTTTTTGTATTATCAAAATTTATTCTGGCCGTCTTCACATAGTTTTCTATGTTCCCCTTGAACTTTTTTTCTATGTCAGGATTTTTAAAGTATTCCTCCCAACGTTCCATATCTCGCCGTTTTTTTTCTAATCCAGAACATGCATTAGTTAAATTTATATATGATTGATTATCTTGGGAAAAACCCTCCTTTGCTAATAAGTTTGATAAAGCGTTCTCCAATATTTTGATTTCGTTTTTTAATTCGGTTAATTTTTTATTTTCCATTTTATATCTCCTTTCTCATTAAAAGTAATTTACCAATATTAATCCCTTCTATTTATAATTCAAAAAAATATTGCGTTTTTTTCCACTAAAATTAAAAAACACTAATAAAATATAAAAAAATGCACTTTAAATACTTTGATATAAGTATTAAAGTGCATTTTGGGTATAAGCCAATATCTTTAAGTTTTATGATAACTTTGATTACCTTAATATGTCTTGCTAATAATCTCATGACCAACGGCATCTAAATAAGTAACTACAATAGTTATGCCTTCCCACTTCGAATCAACAAATACAGAAAACTGCTTTTTCCCATCGTTCATTAGTTCTACAGATTCTTCACTATCGAGGCTTGGTTGTATTTCTTTTGCAATACCTGCAATCTGCTCTTCATTGAATTCTTCCGGCATAATATACTTCATAGTTACAGTATTACCATTTGCTTCAAGATCAACCCTACCTTCACCTTCAGGAATTTCAATATCGTCAATTGCTTTCTGTAATTCCTCTGGATGCTCATTAAAATATGACTCTATTGTCGTCATCTGTGGGGTCTCAGTCTCTTCTCCCGAAGCCTCACCGCTTGATGCCACATCTTCGCCCTCATTTGTTTTTTCTTCAAGTGTTTCTAATTCTTCTGTTTCAACCACTTTTTTATTTCCACATCCAACTAAAAGGGTAGATGCAATTACTGTCGCAAATATAATTCTAGAAATATTTTTCATAGTACTTATCCTCTCTATAATAAATAATTACACATATTATTATCTTAATAGGCCTCTCAATCTTTCAATTAATTTTCATCCTCTATTCCCGGATCACCTTGAAGATTAGCATTATTTTCATCCGGTCCAGAGTAAGTTGTTCCATCAGAATAATTTACCTCAAATGTTCTACCACTAATATGTTCTATCTTAAATGTATAGACACCTACTTGTGGTTCAAATATTTCAATTTCAATATTGCCATCTTTCTCTGTATATTCATCCACTGAACCGTCAGGAGCTATAACTGTAATTACAGCCGGTTCGCTATTTACTATACGGGAGACAGTCACTTCAGCTGTAAATTTTTCACCTTCAGGAATTTCACGTGACCACTCAGATGAATCTATTTCGGTCATCTCCTGAAGCATTTCGACTGATGTCTGTTCCTCTTCTGTAGGCAGTTCTTCAAACTCTTCCTCATTTTCTTTTGAAGGGTCAAAAATCACCTGTCCCCTCTCATCATAAAGAATAAGTGGTTTATTCCATTCTATATTCTCATCGTATGGCTCTCCATTATATTTTGCCACATCATTATCATCTACATATCTAAACATTCCAATCCCATTAACATAATAATATCCTGTGCAAAGCCATTCTGGTATTTTTATAGATATGCAGTTAGAATGCATATAATCAAAACCATTACATTCAAATTCCTCGAACTCTGTAAATGTATGTTGATTTGCTCTCAAGATATAGTCCTGATAATACGTTCCCGTATAGAAAACACATTTATAGGCCTTGTCCTTCTTT
>Ga0129307_1003130_pt1 | contig 11031 bp, 7 predicted proteins | sample P1105metagenome_FD_94437 | JGI IMG/M metagenome (GOLD analysis project Ga0129307, IMG submission 94437) | Capybara group fecal microbial communities from Wisconsin, USA - P1105 metagenome | ecosystem: Host-associated > Mammals > Digestive system > Large intestine > Fecal | place: USA: Wisconsin... | reverse complement strand
TCGCTGACATAATCATAATATGGAATATCGATTACAGCCGGAAGTGACAGCGCGGCCGGATCCAATATCAACGCCTCATCGCCTGTGCCGGTTTTGCCCGACAGGAAATCGTAATATGCGTGGACCAGCCCGAACAGCTGGGCTCCCTCATAGGTCGCCGACCGGTTCTTCACCGCATAGATCAGCGGAATTGTGGCCCGCGCCGTTTCCTCAACACAGACAAATTCCACGGTCTCCAGGTCACTCATGCGTGGAATACCGTTCGCCTCAAACTCGCCCCGGTACTGCAACGGGTGTCCAAGTTCGTACTCCAGTTCTTCTGCCATTTCCTCCGGCGAGAGATCCTCTGCATCCATGAAAGCGCGGATACTCTGCATGCCGCCTTCCCTGATTCTTTTCAGTTCTGCGGCAACCGCGTCCTTCTCTTCCCGAAAGCCTTTCACCGCACCTTCCCAGTACATATTCCAGAGACTGTAGAGCAGGTCCGTTTCCATCAGCGGCTCCGCCATCTGCAGGCAGGCGCAGGTCCCCCGGTATCTTGCGATAAACTCATCGTGCAGATGATAGTCCTGGCTGACCTTTACGATGCCCGGATCCCGCCAGCCGGTCGCTTTCATAAGTTCATCAAAGCTGCACAGATGGGAATACTCATGCTGCAGGGTTTCCGCAAATCCAAAGAAAGCCATGAGCTTCAATCCGCGCTTTTCGCACTCCTTATCCGACAGGACTTTATCCCGCAGGGAGCCGGTGTCTTTCTCCCGGATATACTGTTCCGCTCCGGCGGCCATCTTCTCGCCGGCTACGATGATTATGATCATCGTATCAGTATATTTGTCAGGAGCCAGAAATGCCCCATTATAGATTTTCGGATCTTCGAAATCATCTTTCCCCTGAATACGGAGACGCTCTGCTTCCAGCGCTTCTTCGGAAGAGCAGAGTATGATCTCAACATCCGGGGACGGTTTGCCGTAGAGAGCTTCATACGCCCCAATACATTCTTTCACGGCGCGTTCCGCCAGCATATCCGGCATGGCGGAGTGATTCGTTATGATCATAGACAATCCTCGCCGATTCCAATGACGTCCCTTATCCCTTTACCCACTTCAGGCTGTAATAGCTGTCACTGAGATCTTCACTGAATCCCCAGCCGATCCCATCTGTTTCATCCAGAACGGCCTTCAGTCTTTCTTCAAATTGCAGGTACAGAGCTTCATTATCCAGCTTGTTCAGCGTCTCCGTCACCGTACGGTACACGCTGCCCATGCTGTTATAGAAGGATTCATTGATATCACCATACGTGTTCGTGAACTCCACGCCGTTTTCCACATAATAAAGCTGCAGGTCCAGAACCATTGCGGGATCTTTGCAAACTCTTTTGAAGGAGGCGATCACGCTTTTAGCTGACGACAACGAGAGCCGGCCCATTCCCCGGGTCGGAAAGAATTCCTTCCGTACCTTTTCCTTCGCTTCCTCCAGCAGCTTTTCTGAATAATTCTCATCTCCCAGCTCTGCATTGATAAGATCAGCAGCTTCCGGGCAGAACTGATAAATCCTCCCGATCAGGTAAATAAGTTCCTCCTGCGAGAAGTCTTTCAGCTTCTTTTTCAGCTGTGCTGCGGATAACTTTTTTGCCATAGGGCGCCTCCATCGTTCCGGCCTTTTCATGTCGGCCGAGCTCAGGAATAATGCATTTTCTCATCTTGCTGCCGGGGTAGTCTCAGCGTTTCGCAGAAACGCGTCGCCGCACGAAGTGCGATCTTTAAGGGCTTGGGATATCCCAACGAGTCCGTGCCGATGGAAAACCATCCATCGGGACACTGCTCGCCGAAAACTTGGACCTTGAGAAATATGCATGTCTGTCACTTCATTTTTTACCGTACTTGGCACGGTAATAGTAAAACATGTACTGCTGGTAAATGCCGTTATACGGACTGTACTTTTCTTTCGAATATCCTGCGGGATACTCGTTCTCCAGAATCCGGCGGATCCATACGTCGATGGGGAATGCGTCAATGTGGTGCAGTCCAAACAAAGACACACAATTCGCCACCTTCACACCGACGCCACAGACGGCTATCAATGCTTTGATTGTGTCCGGTTCCGATGCTTCTGTCAGCCGATTCAGGTTCAACCGGTCTTCTGCCACTTCTGCCGCTGCTGCCCTTACATATCGGCAGCGATATCCAAGCCGGCATGCTGCGAGCGTTTCATCGCCTAGGGAAAGAATCTCCTCCGGTGTCGGGAAGACATAATAGCTTTCTCCGTCATCCTCCCGCTGATGTCCAGTCGCCTCGCAAAGCAACTCCACGCTCTTTCTGATCGCCGGGATGTTCTTATTCTGGGAAATGATAAAGCTGATCAGCATCTCCCAGGGATCCTGCCGGAGGATCCGGATGCCTTTCCCAAACTCGCAGGCATCGGCCAGAAAAGGATCATCCTCTTTGCCGACGCGTATCCGGATCGACTGGTAATCTTCTCCGAAATCAAAGTAATCGTGCCAGGTGTTTCGATACTCCTCCTCCGAGCAGGAGAGGGTGTATGTGTTTTTCTCCATCGGACGGATCCGGAGGAAATGCTCTTTATGAATGATCCGATATGTGCCGGAATCATCCTTCTGCCAGCGGAAACACTGGCCGCTTTTGGCGATTCGGTCCAGGTCAAAATCATCGGTAATCTGTATTTCCATGGTTTTATTTTATTGCAAAACCGGCTGATAACCTCCGCTTTGCTTTTTCCGGTGATTCGCGCAATTCAGCAAGCATAACAAACGCACCTTCTCCATTGAGCAATGGAAACTTTGCTGCTAACTGCTCAGCGGTGTATCCTTCAATGACCAAACATTTACTGGAGTCCGTAAATTGTTCGTTTTGAATCCAATTTTCGAATTCTGCAGCAATATCCGGATGCCTGCTCCAGAGCTTCTTTTTTCTTTCCGATAAACTGCCAGGCAGCTGAGTCTGCTTGTAATAGCTTTCAATAATCGCCGACATTACGCCACCTCCAGACCACTAACACTGCTTGCATAAGCTCTTGCTTCTGCTTCAATATACTGTTCCATATAATCGACAACAAACAAATACTTCCCTTCACCAACTGGAACCGGAGAAATATACTCTTCAAAATTGCATTTGTATAAAAAATCTTCCAGCGTTTCCGGATTAAGTGACCGTTCCCACTGATAAGCGTGCCTCATTTCATGTGCAAGAGTATCGATCAACTCCTTTGGATTCGACAGTATGTTGCGATTGATCTCAATTCTGCCATCATCTGCCCTGAACGCACCACAATCTTCCTGGCTTTTCTCTACAAAGTCAATTTCGGGAATGGTGGTTAGCCCAAGGTCTTTCCCAATAAGATCAGCCAGGTTTTTAACGAGTTTAACTCGTTCAGGATCGGACAGATCATGCCATGTATCTGAATAAAAAGATTTCAGAATGTCGGTTATTCTAGCGTCCTCCGGAGCAACAAAATCAAAATCCCACTCATCAACACCATAAATCAGGGCAGGAATGTCGTCCCACGTCAGATCACGCCAGAAGGGCTTGGTATTTTCCGGCTTCTCGGAAAACACTTTGTCCCAAAATGTAGTCGTCTCCGATATAGTCTGTCCCGTTACTGGCTTTATCTCTTTATACGCATCTGCACCAGAATATGGATCCTGCAGTTCAGGTCCTTTTGTTTCCAGCATTTTTATCATGGCAGGCCTCTCTGGTTATCAGATCAAATACTTCTTTTTCCACTGCTGACTATATTTATATGATCCCGCAGACAGATCCGTATAATCAAAATCCGTGTGCATGTCCTTATCTTTTGAAACCGTCATAGTCATGTTTGACCAAGGCTCACCATTCATCTTTTTTCTTTCTTTAAGTACAGCCTTATCAATACGCTTAAATGAAGCCATAAGCTTATCTTCGTCAATTCCGGGAAGAGCATAGCATTTTACATACTTTTTATTATTTCTGACATAGAAAGAGAAGGAATAGGAATCCTCGCCGTACTCAAGATAAATAACAAGACGATCCCATTCCTGCGGAAGAAATGCGCTGACCTCGTCAAAGATAAGCTGATATGTTTTTTCGTTTATCATTGTTATTCCTCCCTACCGTTTCTGAAGGTTACCACATCACGTTCGCCATCGATACTATATGAAACTTTGTATTCGGCCGGCCGGTTAGAATCGCCTTCATATTTGGGCTCAACTTTAAGTCTGACATCAGCCCCTCCGGCGACAGCATCGGCAAGTTTGTTCTCAAGTGCGGCATAGTCCTTTTTATTCAGCTCGCTCGCCATCGGAGACAGATTTTCTATGCCACCGCTGCCATCAAATCGAAGAGCAATTAGGTGTCCACGATCATCGCCTTCTTTTTGGTCTCCTTTGCCAACGGCATCCATTTTATCCATGTTTCTCCGCTCTTGCTCTGGATTATGCTCGGGTGCCCTTTCACGCAGCTTCCCTTCAGCGGATGTTACTCTACCCAGCTTATCTGTAGTATAGGTATATCCGCGTACTTCGAATTTGCTGTCCGGCTCCAAATTGTCTCCTTTACGATAAAGTTTACCGTTATCATCGTAATAGGGACGGTCTCCAGCTACTTCAGCATTTCCGGTTTGTTCTTCGCCCTGTCTGTCATTGAACACTTCATTCCAGTATCCTCTGGCATCAGCTGCCGTTGTCCCGTTTTCCGGAGCAATATCACGGAAGTTTTCTAATGCCGGGTTTTTTACTTCTTGTAAATCGCTGAGTTTTATTTCAGGCATCAGACGACACCCCCTTTCATCTGATAAATCTCAGTAAAACGACTGAACAAGTCGTTATATGCCGTATCACGCATTGACTGTTCATAGAGAAGCAATGCCAAAGCCAAGTTAATCTGCCTCTTCGAATAATCTTTGATGGAAGGTCTCAGCGCATCAACTACCGCTGTCACCCAAGAGGAGATATCCGCGTGCTGCCTTGAAGCCTCAATTGCCTTTTCCGCAGAAAGGAAATCATACAGAAGTTTCCTCAACGACTCAATCGAATGGTCATCCTCTGCAGAAAGGTAATCTATAAAATCAACCTTTACTGCCGTATCAAGTTTGGATTTTATGATAGCTTCCTTAAACTGTTGAAGATCCTCTTTCTTCCCTTTCCGGAACAGCTCCTTGTCCATAAGGTATCGAAGCAGAGAATCCGAAACAGTATCGGTTTCCTTGTCTCTGAATGCATCCTCGTCCGGTGTATACTCGTATGCCTCGTCCGTTCCTTCATACAAGTCGACTTTACACAAAACCGGCTGTACCCACTCGTTTTGATAAACTGCTGCGACACCACAGGGTAGTTTGGCAAGCTCAGTTATCTGATCATCATTCAGATTTGCTGCGCGCCCAACCAGTTCCCGATCGCCCTGATCCGGCAAGCGCATAATTATTTTTGTATTGGTGTTCCGAATGGCCGCCATATCAAGCAGTCCGGGAGCCTGATCAACAATGACAAAGCCTTCACCATATGTACGCATTTCCGCTATCGCATTGGAGAGCATCTCTACGCTTTTACCCATAAGATTGGCGCTGTCCGGAGATTGTTCCGTTGATGTTCTGCGTAGAAGATTGTGTGCTTCTTCCAAAACAGTAATATGCTTCAATCCCGAATTCAGTCCGGATCGAGTTGTCATGCGGTACTCCTGCTGTTTCAGCACAAGCATACCCATAATCAATGCTTTCGTTTCAGAAGAGCCAACTCTGCTCAAATCCACAATGACATCCCGGTCAAAAAGATCCTCGGATGGTATTTCGTCCGTTACAAAAATCGTCCCATAAATACCGGTGCTCAAGGACTGAAGACGGGTCAGCAAAGACCCTTTATAGGCTCCCTTGTTTTCTGCGTCATATTCACTGGTATCGATAATCTCTTTGATATTCCGTGCCACATCTGCAAACGTTGGGTAGATGACCTCGCCATACTTATTAACTGATCTCATCAGATCCCAGCCGCAATCAACATATGACTTCTCAATGGCGTTTTTCAACACAGCCGGCATTGCCGCGTACATCGGCCAGCAAACGTTGAATATCTCCACAAGTCTGTCAAGGTGCTCGAATATGTGGATTTTCTCAGGAAAGCTAAAAGGATTCATGCGTAGCATCGGACTAAGATACGGATTGGTCCCATATACATAAACATCCGGTTCCATGCCAAACATTTCCTTGTATTCTCCTTTCGCAGGTTCAATGACAAGGAAACGAATGTCCTTTTCCCTGGCCTCACTTATCAGTTGATAAACCGTATTGCTTTTTCCGGATCCGGTGCTTCCTGTCACAAACGTGTGCGATGCGAGAGACTGACTTGTCAGCTCAACAGTACTGTTTTCCTCGTGATTCATGTGGAAAATGTTGCCGATGCGAAGTCTGGCTGCTTTTACCTGCGGTCCATAACTGACCACGTTTCTCCCAAACTCTGCACATTCCACAACAGGGAATCCCGCAACTGATTTTTGCGGGAAATTGAGAGAATATGCCAATTCTTTTCCGGACAGACTTGTCGCAGCGGTAACAATGGCCGGATAGGCATTATAATCGGAGTCATCTGTCGTCAGGGCAGGGTTTAATCCGAAAATCGGGTGCCGCAGTTCTCTAAGGTAAGAACAGATTTCTTTGGCATCATTACTGTGTTCTCCCATGTCTCCACGCCAAAGGTTTACTGCAGTATGAGACATATAGGAATTCTCTCCCTGCGTAAGGGCCAGGTAGGAATGTGCAACGTTATTGGCTACATTCTGATCCTCGCTGAGAACATATGCAGCAAAATCCCACATGCCGAGAGCAGTGCTCTGTTCAAGCCGTTTCATCTGCTCCTCAAGGATCTCCAGAGTATGTTTGATGCTGTAATTTACAAACGACTGTATAATGCCTTCGTTCTTTCCTACAGTTGCGCTTACATTAGACGATCTGGCAAAATTGGCGCCAAAGTTCCCGCCAAAATTAACCCCCTTATATAGCCCTGAAGCGGTAGTAACTGAATTTGTGACTGCTTTTCCAAGAGTGTTAGCAACAGCCTGCCCTACGTTCTGAGCAACGGCTTTGCCTACACTCTGAGCGACAGCTTTGCCTACATTTTGTGCTAGTGCCTGCCCGGTAGTTGATCCAACTGCATGGCCAGTTGTACTGCCAATTGCTTGTGATACTGTTTGAGATACAGTTTCTGTCACACCCTGACTTGTTCCTGACGTCAAGGCGTCGGAAATAGATGTACCTGTCGAGGAAGAAGTTCCGGCGCTCGAGCCACTTGTATGGCCTGCATTCGCGCCAACAATAAAGCTGGCACCACCTGACACATTATTTGAGCTGTTTGTTTCCGAAGAAGTTCCTTCCGATGTATTTGATCCAGTTGTATGACTAGAACTACTGGATGTTGTATTTGTAGTCCCTGAACTCGAACTGCTTCCGGTCGTATCCGTAGTTGAAGAGCCTGTCGAATCCGTGACGGAACTCCCGGTAGACTGTGTTTCTGTTGTACCTGAAGACTCCGTAGTCGTCGTTCCGGTTGAATCCGTCGTTGTTTTACCCGATGATTCTGTTGTTGTTTTTCCGGTCGAATCAGTAGTACCGCTGGTATTTGCAACTGACGAGTTGCGGCCGGACTGAACACCGGCGCTGACGCCGGCATTCACGCCAAATGTAGCGGTAGAATTCGTCGAATCCGATTCCGTATATGTAAAGTTAGTCTGCCATCCAGCATACGGAGCAAGCCCGGTATACAGCTCGGCAAGATGAAGCTTCCGGTCTTCGACATCATTGATGGGGGTCGCCAGAAGAATCAGCGTATATTCTTTTTCTCTGGAATCCGGAATAATACCATCCAGCAATTTTTCAATTGTCTGGCTGATAAATTTCTCTGATTTTTCACCCGGAATATTGGATGCGCTCGCGACAGAGTAGGGCAGATTATTCTTAAGGCACGGAATGATGCCTTTCCCATTCTTATAATTCCATTCAGCACCCGGGAAATTGCCTCGAATGGCCTCTGCCAATCTCTTTCTGTAATTATCTACGTCAACATTATCACCGGCATTCTGAGTATTGGTGACAGCCAGGTATACCTCGGTTCCTTCCATCGTGCGATGGAATACAAGTGCAATGTTGCATTCCTCGTTTGAAAGGACTTCATATACACTGACCAGTTTCTCCAGACTGTTTTCCTTTTTATCTGACACCCATTTCGTGATATTGAAATAACGGATATTGTATGCCGTTTTGAAGGAGCTGTCGTACTCTGCATCTTTTTTCACCGGAACGTACAGATCCTTCAAATGCTGAAGATATTCGTTATAAATTTCAATGCTTCCTGCTGCCATCAGACGTCGTGTTAGCTCTTCGGCAGCAGCATCATTGAGGCTCGGCATCTCCATTAGGTAGGCATCTCTGCGTACCTGCATTTCCTGTAATTGTTCAGGGCTGAGCACAGAGAGTCTGGCTACAGTATCTGCAGCCTTGCCTCCTGCTTTCTTAATCATTGCCTTAATTCCCATTACTTATCCCTTCCCCTTGATTCTTATGCCGTTTTCCAATCCATCATGGCACAAAGCTGTTCTGTATACTCCTTCAGACGGTTTTTCCGTTCAATCAAACCTTCAATCTGCTTTGTCATACTCTGAATTTGCTTAGCCTGCTTGGATAGCTCAGGGCTGTACTCTACAATGTTTGTATAGATTTCATCCAAGAGACTCTGTATCCAGTTATGTGCGCTTTCCCGATGGCTTCTCTCAATAGAAGCATAGCGCTCGCCAACAGTCTGTTTCATGTTGGTGTTATAAGTCCTGGCAAGCTTTTCAATATTCAGATGGTCAGACTGCCAGATTACGACATCGCCGATTTTCACCTTTCGCTCAAAATGTACCTTATCAAATATTTCGTTTGTCGCGCTCGAATCGAAAGCAATCTGCTGATAGGTGATAATAATCCGCTCTAGTTCCTGCCGCCGATCATCCGTCAGAACCTCTGATCCAGAAACGATTCTTGCAAGAAGTTCCCGAATAAGTTCTGTATTATGAGTCCAGTACTCTCTGGATTTTTCATCCAGAAGCGCATGAATTTCCGTGAGTTTCCTTTCGTATTCCTGAGCCACATATTTCAGGAGATCCTCCGCCGCAGCCCGATCTACATCCCTGCGGGTGTCTCTCTGAGCTTTTGATTTATCCCACACATTTCCAACATCGGAAGCAAACCCTTGAGCCATTGCCTTAACCGCAGCCAGGTCAAGCTTCCTGTTCTTAAATACCTGTCCGGCGTTTGCCTTCAGATTTTCGGATACAGATCCCATTGCACTGCGAACATCCTGCTGCCTGTCATCATAATCCTGTTCACCCTCCTGTGCTTCAGTAAATGCCTGCTCTTGTTCTCTTAAGGCCTCCACTGTAAAGGTTCCTTCAGCTGTTTCAAGATAACCAGACATAGCCCCCGCATAGCCACTGTCATAATGATCGCGCTCCTCGGTTGCAGCAGTCTCCAGTTTTTCAATCAACTGTTTTTTATCCTCTTCCAGCTTATCTCGGATGCTTTGCCGGATTTCCTCACAGCTCTGTTTCTGTTCTTCTATGTCTTCTTCTGTGATGGTTATGACCTTTCGAAGGAACAGCTGTGACTGAAAGCACTTATTATAAGCGGCATACTTGCCAGCAAAGGATTCAATCTCAGTCTCTATTGAAAAAAGCCCACTGTTGGCATAAACCAGATTTGTCTGTTCCGCTGCCGCAGCATCGGAACGTGATTTAATCTGTGACGGCATAATATTGAACAGATAAAGGTTCCGGTAATGCTTATTTCCGGGGTCACTGTACCTTGTGACCTGGGCATCATAAATGTCTTCATAGATATAATCAATGAACTCACCATCCGTTTTTGCCCCCAGTCCAAGAATGGAGGAAACGTAAAACAGTCCACCGGAATATAGATTCCTGGGTACTGCCTGGCTCAGAATACGCTTTTGTTCCTGCTCTGTTGCACCACGTCTCTGTATTCCGGCACTGTCTGCCTTATTGACCACGATCATAGTGAATCTGTTGTCCAGTTCATCCAAGTCACGTATTATGTGGTATAGGTTTTCGTTGTCCGTGCTGTCCAGCGAATCCGGAGTGGAAAGAAAAACCGGCAGACCATTGGTCATATTCGCCATTGCTTCCTTCAGCACCTGCAAATGCTTCGCATTAGAGGCAGAATTGGAACCTGGGGTATCAAATACAACAAACGGATGCTGTGACTTGGCCAGGACTCCATTATGGAAGGGAATTTCCACCTCGATTAGATCCGAGATCATAGTATCCTCTGTATCATTTTCGTATTGGTTAATGATACTTAATGCCTTATTCATGCGAAGAACTAAGGACTCTCCATCCATCTGATCCAATGCGTCGACAAGAAGCGAATACAGCGGGTTTCCCTCTATCCCAGCTTCGATATGTGTTTCCTTCTCTGTAAAGGACAGATGCATGTCCCGGCCAAGAAACTGGCAGTAAATCTGAGCCCTGTCGGAATATTTTGAACGCGAAATTTTATACACTTTCGCAGTGATCGGCTCAATGCCACTCGGAAGAATCTCGCTTCCAATCAATGCATTAATAAAGGTGGATTTTCCGGCACTGTAATTGCCCAGGACACAGATGGGGACTACGTCGCTTGATGCATCTGCAAATCTTCCAAGATCCCGTTGAATCTTTTCCTGGCTGACACTCTGCATAATCAGAGGACTCATCTCCTGGAAAAGCTTTTTCACTTCCGGCAGAATGTCCCTTGCGTTTTCGAGGTATACTGTCGACTTTTCGGGTATTACATGGACATCGAATTCCGAGCTTTCACATACCGACTTCAGCTCTGCAAATTCGTCCGATGAGCCCTCAAAAAGAACTGTAACATCTTCACCTGAAACACCGTATTCTTCAGCAATCAGCTCAATAATCTGCTTTGCCTTGAAAGGGAAGAACCCAGAAGAGAGTTCCTTACTGAGAAGCTTGCTGTTTGGATTATTAGCATAATCAATCGTAATCCAATCGCCGG
>Ga0129307_1003129_pt1 | contig 11037 bp, 9 predicted proteins | sample P1105metagenome_FD_94437 | JGI IMG/M metagenome (GOLD analysis project Ga0129307, IMG submission 94437) | Capybara group fecal microbial communities from Wisconsin, USA - P1105 metagenome | ecosystem: Host-associated > Mammals > Digestive system > Large intestine > Fecal | place: USA: Wisconsin... | reverse complement strand
CTATTTGGTGCATCGGGCTTGCAGCGCCACAAAAAATGCCAAGGAAAGTGTTCCGGAAGACAGGCTCATTGGTGTATTCCTGACTCAGGATTACTTGGATTCAAGCCAAAAATTGTATGCGACAAAAGTTCCTGAAACTTATACCTATGAGGACGGAACTACCTCGTCATCATTCGATTATGTTTTCGACGGAGTCGAGGGTTTCAGATGTCTCACAGCGACCGCGCAGATGCCCAAGTATGTGAGCGATTCTACCGGAGAATTCATAGACGAAACCTATGAATCACACATTTCCATATCTGACATAACGTGTACAATGGTTACGAATGTCGGTCAAGAGGAAAACGGAGCAAAGGTCTCCAAATCAGAAGTTAACTGTTATCTGTATACTTACGCAGGAACAGGTTCCGAAATCGTAGGAATATATTGTAACCCTGTATATCAGGACAGTGAAGGAAATGTATACGCTATCAGCGGTCACAATATTTCAGTTTCCTGCGACAAGGACTCTGTCGGACTTTCCGTAACAAACACTCTTGACTACTCAAATTCCAAATCAAAGCCTTCTGCCGATTCGGATGAAGAAAGTATAACCGTTAATGTACAGTTTAGCGTTATATCAAGACCTGTAAGCTATACCGTTACGCAGTATGATGCTTCGGGAAAAGAAATAGCAAATCAGGTCTTTTATCCGGAAGATGTGCCTTCGGAAATCGAGGTGCTAAGCGATTGCGATTATGCAATAGCCGTCGAAACTCCGGAAAACGGAGACATAAACAGGTCTCTTCTTGATAAGGACAACTCAAGTTTCAGCTATTATACAACCATCGAAGGTTCTTTTGCCTTAGGGAGTGCATGTCGGCTTATATGGCCTTAATAGTTTACAATAAGGACAAATCTATGAAGGGTTTGTCCTTTTCTCTTTTGGAATATATGGTTTCAAGCTCGCTTATGAGCTCGTCTTTGGTGTATAAACTGTCGTCGTGGCTCTTGATGGCGGTGGTAAAATCAATATTCTTCAAGACCTTGATCATATCGAAAGTGACAGATACGTATAACCCTTGATATTGCAATAACACCCGTCACCTAATAAAATGAGTTTTCTGTTGACTAAAATGGTCAAACATCCTTTTGCGTGGCTGCTCGGAAGCGGGAAAATATCGATAATTACGCCATCTTCTATGTGTACGGGTTCTTTAACGACAGTGCCGCCACCGTAGTACTTGGCGGTGTAATCTCCTACATAAAGGTCGTTATTTTCGGGATCGAGATTCTTGAGGTTACCCATGTGATCCGCGTGAAAATGGGTGATGATTATCTTCTTATTCGGTATCGATTTGAGGGTTTTAAGAGCCTCTTCGTTACTGCCTACGTCCACAATGTAGGTGTGCTTTTCGCCTTTGATGATGTAAACGTCCGCTGAGAGGGGATTGTCGCTACATTCAATTTTGGAAATGTAATCGTTAATTTTAATCATAATTCTTCTAGTCGCCGGCTTCGCTGTCGGGAATGCGTTTAAACTGGGTGTTGTAAAGCTCGGTGTATACGCCACCTGCTTTTACCAGGTCTTTGTGCTGTCCGCGTTCTGCAATTTTTCCGTCTTTGATTACAAGTATCTCATCAGCCGCGAGAATAGTCGATAGTCTGTGGGCTATCAGTATGCTGGTGCGGGACTCGATAATGGGGTCGATGGCCTCCTGAATCTTGCTTTCGGAAATGGAGTCGAGGGCTGAAGTGGCCTCGTCAAATATAAGTAATGCAGGGTCTTTGAGAAGGACTCTGGCAATGGATATTCTTTGTTTTTCACCGCCGGATAATTTCAGGCCGCGGTTACCCACCATAGTGTCGAAGCCCGTTTCCTGGCTCTTGATAAAGTCGTAGATGTTGGCTTTCTTGCAGGCGTCGATGAGGTCTTGCTCAGTAGCGTCGGGCTTGGCATAGAGTAAGTTGTCTCTAATGGTGCCGTTAAAGAGGTAGGTCTCCTGCGATACGACGCCGACGTTTCTTCGAAGGTAATCAAGGTCGATGGCTCTTACGTCTTCCCCGTCGAAGAGAACTCGTCCGGCACATACATCGTAGAGTCTTGGAATCAGGTTGATTATGGTGCTCTTGCCGGAGCCGGAGGGGCCGACGATGGCTATGCTTTTGCCGCTGTCCAAGGTGAAGCTTATGTCATGCAAGATTTCTCGCTCGGGGTCGTAGCTAAAGAATACGTGGTCGAACTCAACCCGGCCCGTGGTCTTTGCAGGAATAACGGGTGTTTCTGAATTTTTAATTTCAACTGGCATATCGAAGTAATCAAAGATTCTTGTGAATAGCGCCATGGAGCGCATCCAGTCAACCTGAATGTTAAGGAGCGAATTGACCGGCATGTAAGTTCTGCCGAGGAGTGCTACAAGTACAGTAACGTCACCGATGGTGAGCGAACTGTTGTATTTGATCATCAGGATGCCGCCTGCGAGGTACAGGAGCATAGGTCCGATGTTGGTAACGGTAGTAAGTACCACAAAGAACCAGCGGCCGGCCATGCGCTCTTTGATGTTGAGCTTGACCATGCGGGAGTTGGCTTCTTTGTAGCGGTCGTATTCGTGTCTTTCTTTGCCGAAGAGTTTAACGAGGAGCTGGCCGCTTACTGAAAGGGTCTCATTGAGGATGCCGTTAATCTCGTCGTTGCAGGCCTGCGCTTCGTTGGTAAGTGCCCAACGGGTCTTGCCTGCCCTTCGGGTGGGAATTACAAAAAGCGGGATAACGGCTATGCCGATAAGTGCCATAATCCAGTTCTTGCTGAACATGGCGATGATTGCAAAAACAAGTGTTATCGAATTTGATAATATGCTTCGGAATGTATTTGTAATGACGTTTTCAACGCCGTCGATGTCGCTGGTCATGCGGGTAATAATGTCGCCCTGATTGTTGGTGGTAAAGAATCTCTGGGACATCTTCTGGAGGTGGCTGTACATCTGATTGCGCATGTCGAAAGTAATGTGCTGGGCAATCCAGGTGTTGATGTAGCTTTCGAGTACGCCTATGAGATTGGCGCCGAGGTTGGTAAGAAGGGATGCCACGATGAAGAATACGAGCATCTTAAGGTTTCTTTTGCCAAGACCTTCGTCGATAATCTTACCCGTCAAAATCGAGGGCATCAGGTTAAGAACCGATGACAGAGAAATTGCAACGAGTACCAGTAGCAGTTGTTTCCAATAAGGCGTGAGGTAAGAAATGACGCGCTTTATCAGTGCTCCGGTAATCTTCGGCGCGTTTTTCTTCTCTTCTTCGTCCATAAAGCCCCTCATGATGGGGCCGCCCATTCTTCCTCCGGGTGGCATAGTGTAATCCTCCGATGTGTTTTGTTTTGAGAAAAGGGTTTTGAAGAAGACTCCAAAACCCTTTAATGTTACTTATTTCTTCAATTAATTGAGACCTGAGATGTCGTCGGCGAGGTCGCTTAAACGGTCTTCAAGTCCTTCAACTGAATTGCCTACCGACTCTACGTTGGAATGCAAAGTCTTAAGCGCCTCTCTGTTGGCTTCCGGAAAATTCTTGAATGAATCCGTATCAATGCCATCAAACGCATCTCTGAGTCCGCTTAATACAGAGTTATACTTACCGATTTCATTGCCGATTGCACCTAATTCGTCGGTAAAACTGTCAATTTCCGACTGAAATTTAGAAGCATCGAAATCGTCATCCTCCATAATCTCATGAAGGTCTTCGTCTGCATCCTCAAGATCGCCTGCGATATCGTCGAGATTGTCTTCGATATCATCGAGCATGTCTTCGATTTCATCATGAAGTTCTTCAAGTTCTTCCGCTAATTCGTCACGGTCGTCATCGTCGTCCGAAGAAAAGCTGAAGTGGAAATTCTTTTTGAATTTTTTGTTGAATTTCTCGTTAAATTCTTTGTTGAACTTCTCGTTAAATTCTTTATTGAATTTCTCGTTAAACTCGTCTGCGTCGAAGGGAACTCCGTTCTTGAATCCTTCTTTAAACGATCCTTTGGCTAACTTCTTGCGGATAGCTTCCGTTGAGTACTTGTCTCCGCCGTACTGAGTGATGCTCGGCCAGCCGTCCTGGAATACGATGTTGTGACGCTGCGGTCTGTAAGCTGCGTACTCGTCAGGCTCGTCTTTCATATCGCTGTAAGCTGCAGGTTCTTTGGCCGGCATAACTGCCATGGGTGCCTTAGCTGCGGTAAAGGAAAATGTTACGCTTACGTCGCCTGCGACATCGGGAGTGGTGAAAGGAATCTCGTAAAGCTCCCATCCCTGCTGATGAAGGAGGGGCTTGATGTAGCCTCTGTTGAGTCTGTAAACGTTGCAATTCTCCCAATCGTTAAAGAAGGTGATTTTAAAATTGCAGACTTCATTGGCTGACTCGTTCTCACCGCTGTTAAGCCAGAATACGTAACTGTATGAGGTGTTAGGGGTAAGCATGTAGGGTCTTGAAACTGCTACCGATTCGGCGCTGTCCCAGCTTCCCAGCATAAGTGTCTCGGAAAGTTTACCGTCGAGGCCGGTCATAAAAGAAATGTCAGTGTTGCGACGAACCCATTCGTCGCCTTTGAATGTAATATAGATCATTGATTTAGTCTCCTCCGAAATAATCGATTTATGTTCGGGCGGAGCCTTGCCTGCAGACATTCGAATGGTTCCTTCGTCTACGAAGCTTGCTCGCCCACTCTTAATGAGGCCCTTCGCCCGTTTGGGAAAAGTGGTCCCGATAATGTCTCCATTGGCATCTGTAACTAAAATGTTTTTTGTCATGGGTGTCGTGCCCCGACCTGCGTTTTTACGCTATATATAGGCTATCATTAACGCAGTGCCGTGTCAATTTGATTTGTTGCGATTTTTACTTATTTTTGCGCAAATTTTGAGTAGTTTGGGGTCGATTATTCTGCGGTTTGTGTTATCATTCTTAATAACATATGTTTTTGAGGTTAAATCATGAATGTCATAAATATTTGCGATTGTCGTGACGAGCGACTCAGTATGTATACGGAATGCAACGAAACACAGCTTTTTCACTATTATGAGCCCCACGGAGGGGTGTTCGTGGCCGAGACTCCTATGGTAATCAGGCGTGCGCTTGATAAGGGGTATGAGCCGATTTCTTTTTTTGTCGAGGATAAGGTGTGGGAAATGGGTGAAATGCGGGAATTGGTCGAGTCCTGCGGTGTGCCCGATGTGCCTGTTTTCGTGGCGCCTTGGAAAGAAATGCGCGAGATTATAGGATATAACTTGACGCGCGGGGCGCTTGCGTCATTTAAGCGTAAGGTGCCTGTTCCCGCTGCGGAATTGCTTGCGCAGGTTAAGAGGGTTGTGGTGCTCGAGGAGGTTTTGAATCCTACGAATGTGGGCGCGATTTACAGGTCCGCTGCGGCGTTAGGCGCCGAGGCCGTGCTTATCACGAACGTTTCCGCGGACCCTCTATATCGTCGCGCCGCCAGAGTGTCTGTCGGCACAGTGTTTTCTTTGCCCTTTACATACTTTGAGAAGGGAGCTGACTATATGTCCCTTCTTAAGTCTGCGGGCTTCACTACGGTATCTCTCGCCTTGCGTGATGATGCGGTGCCTGTCTATGACCCTGCAATTAAGGCTCACGACAAGCTCGCTGTAATCTTCGGCAACGAAGCCAACGGTATCAAGCCCGAAACCCTCGCTGCCTCCGACTACACGGCCATAATTCCGATGTTTCTCGGCGTAGACTCCCTAAATGTAGCCGCAGCCTCCGCCGTAACGTTCTATGAACTGTTCTCCAAATAATTGCCGGTGCTTACCACCTAAGCTCGCCGTCGCCGCCCATGAGGCGGGTCATTTCTTCGATGCGCTCGAGGGGGAAAGGCGGACAGGATACGGGCTTCATGGCAAGAGACATTAGCTTCATGGGATTGTCATCTGCCGCGATGCGGTTGGAGCTTAGAGCTCCGCATATCTTGCAGCGATGGACGATGGCCCATTCGCCGTTCTTGCGTACCCATACGGAGATGGGCTCCATTACGCCGCCGCAGTCTGCGGCGCGGTCGCCGGGCTCATTGTCTAAGTGCTGACTCGAAAGGCAGTAGGGACAATGGTTGCGATGGTCGCTGCCGGCGCCGGCAGGCACTACGAGCCTGCCGCAGACTTTGCAGGTAAAGGATTCGTTGCAAGGATGTGTCTTATAGTAATTCTTTTCGTATTGTTTTCTTTTATTTTCTCTGTTCAATTTTCTGTCCTCCAAAAAGATTATGTGTTCAATCCTTTGGGAGGCCTGCGAGACGTTAAGCAAACCTCCCGGTTATGCTACGGTCTCCGATGTCTTACTGTTAAATTTCAAAAAATCCTCCTTATTGTTCAGGCGCTGTGGCCTTTTGATTGTTGTAAAAAGAATCTGTAACGCTCAGAGTTTAGAAATCTTCGAGAGTCTTACCTTTCGCTCTGCGACGCTGGTAGACATACTTGGAGATTTCTTTTTTCTTGGCGTAGTTCTTGGTGTTTTCGGCGTTGAAGTTGCGGTAGAGTTCGAGGCGCTTCGGGTCAAGGCGGCCATCACGGAGAGCCGCCTTGATGGCACAGCCGGGCTCGGTGTCGTGACGACAGTTGCTAAACTTGCACTGAGCTTCCAGCTCAAGTATGTCGGCAAAGGTCTCCTCGAGCCCGCCGTCTACGCCGGCAAGGCCGATTTCGCGCATGCCGGGCGTGTCGATTATCGTCACGCCCCCGCCGAGGTCGATAAGCTGCCTGTGAGTGGTCGTATGGCGACCTTCGCCATCGTCCTCACGAATCGCAGCGGTCTTCATGACCTCACGGCCCGCCAGCGCATTAATAAGCGTCGACTTGCCGGCACCCGACGAGCCAAGCAGGCATATCGAAACACCGGGCACGAGATACTCTCTGAGCTCGTCGAGTCCCCACCCCATGGTGGCTGATACCGCATGCACCTTGAGCCCGGGCGAAATCGTCTCGGCCTCGGCCACATACGAATACGCATCCTCCACGAGGTCCATCTTCGTAAGAATCACCACCGGCGTCACGCCGCCCTCAAGAGCCACGCTCACATATCTGGCGATTCTGTTATAGCTGTAATCCTCATTAAGCGAAGTCACGATGAACACGAGGTCTGCGTTGCTCACCATATACTGGTCGGTCGCGGTCTTGGCCTGGTCCGGGCGCTTAAGCATACTCGTACGCTTGCACACCGACATAATCACCGACTCGCCCCAAGGATTCAATTCAAACGCCACATAGTCTCCCACAATCGGAAGCTCTTCCGCTGCCTTCTCGTAAAAGAAACCCTTAAGCTTAGCCGGAATCTCCGACTCCCAGAACTTAATCGTGTAGATATTCTTCTTAACCGACGCAATTCTTCCGAGTCTAAACTCGTGAAGCGGCTGACATTCAAGTTCCAAAGGCTTCATGTAAGGGAACTTTTTATTAAACTCCGAAACCGCCTCTTCATCCTCGCAATTTGCGAAAAAAGAAGCCTCTTCAAACCTTCCGTGAACCTCTGAAAAGCCCGAATTTAAAGGCAATGCCATGAACGGATCATAATTTTGACCGTTAGAGTCAAAAATACCATAACATGCGCAATTTTTAAACCCGAACTTAGGATAATAACCCGGTTCACCGAAAATAACCACTCCCGGATACCCCGCCTCACGCGCAAGCCCAAGCGTCTCCTCAAGCAGTCTCTTTCCAACTCCCCTGTCATACCGCAAAGGGTCCACGCAAAGCGGTCCGAAGGTCAGTACTTCATGCTCAACATCTCCGTCCACAACTTTGGCACGCGTGTAAAAGATAGCTCCGACTATCTCTCCGTCAGCCTCCGCCACACGGCTTATCTCCGGCACATACTCTTTAGCCTCTCTGATCATATGCACAAGATAATGCTCAAAGCACCCGGACCTGTACACGTTCCAAAAGGCTCGCATAGTCATTAGTTCTGTTTTGTAATAATCTTCTTTTGTTTCCTGTCTGATAATAATGCTCACTGTCTTAATCTCCGTTTCTGTAATAAATAGATTTCTTACCGAAGACCTGCAGCCGCAATGACGCGTTCAACGCGAAAAAGATAAAAAAGACATAAAAAGGCCGTGGACATTACACCACGGCCGTAAAAACGCAAACTCGAATTAGAATCCGAAAGCCGAGGTCTTCGCACTGTTAAAAACTTTTTCAATTGTCATCGCAGTCATAAAAATACCTCGCTTTCTTAATTGATATCTAAATACTACCAAGGCACTCACACCTTGTCAACAATTTTACGTGACACTTTTCGTGTCACACCACTGGTACGCTATTCTCGGAGATCCGTTCTTAAGGTAGATAATCCCGCATCGCTTGAACCCATTCTTTTCCATAGCGCTTTGCATTACCCTATTGTCATGATGCGTATCCGCACGCACACTCGACACAAACTGCCTGCAATAGTCAAAAGCACACTTAAAGATTCCCTTAACCGTACCATCGCCGGCCAGCCTGTGAATAGTCACATAAGGCTCGTCATTAAGCCAAGCGCCATCCTCAATATAACCGTAAGTCGGGTCTTCCCCCGGGCACAAAGCAAATACTCCGTGTATAACACCATCTTCACAGATAACATGGCAAATACCGTTCTCTATATCTTCCCTGATCTGCTCTTCCCGCGGGTTGAAATGTCCCCACTGATTGGGATTGCCGGTACTTATCATAAAGTCCTGCGCAATTCTGTATATCGACATGATCACTTCAAAATCCGCCGGTAAAGCTTTTCGCACACTAAGCATATTTTCTCTAACCGAATCCTATAAATATTTTACATTATTCTCGAGGAAGTACTTTTCACCTGTATAAGGATCTTCTTTTTCCTCCGACAAACTTTCGAATTCAAATCCGCAGGCCTTCTGCAACTCTCGTGAAGCCACATTACCCTGTCTGTTACTCGAAACAATCTTCACGGCACTTTCGCTTCTCGCAGCCTCTTCAAGCGCCTCCATAATCTCACGACCGTAGCCCTTGCGCACATAATCCGGTCCCAGAGCCACACCACTGATTTCAAAAGAATCCGCCTCGCAAGGCACCATATTCGCCCAGCCGATAGCCTCATCCGTCGCCTTAAGGTACACGGTAAGAGCATACTTGGTCTTACGCTGCCACTCTAAGGCATTGCGCATGCGATTCTGCGCTTCCTCTTCCGAGTCAGTAGGCTCCCACAGCATATATTCTGCGGTCTCAGCATGGCGCCACACATTATCGTACAACGCCTTCCAGTCAGTCATGACCGACTTCTTAAGAATCAGATGCTCGGTCTCAAGACGAAGGTTCGAATAATCGTTGATTATCTTACCCATATAATACTCATCCACGTATCGTCCGTTTACAAGCATCGACTTGGGACAAATACCCTCGACCTGAAAGCCGCTCTTTAAATACAGGTTCTTGGCACCTACGTTCTCGCACTCGACTGTAAGACTCAGCCTCACAATGCCATTGACCTCCGCCCAGTTATCAAGATGCTTAAAGAAATCCGTTCCGATTCCCAGCCCCCTGTAAGCCTTGCGAATTCCGACCACAATGTATGCTGTATGCTTCATACGGTTGCAATTCCCTCTTTGCGCCCATATAAAGCCCACTATCTCATCCTTATCAACCGCCACCAGTACCAAATCGCCCCCGGCCACAGCTCCTTCGATACGCGCACGCATCGTACTGCCGCTGCCGCCTTTCTCCGTACGCTCACCGGGCTCATACATCATGTATTCGGTTTCTTCGTCCAGAAGGCACATCATGCCAAAGAAATTCTCCGCATCATCGGGAGTAATCGGTCTGATAGTGATATCCATGCAGTCTCCTTAGCTTACAAAGCAATCAGCGCAAGCACTCCGTACATGGCAAGACCCAGGCTTGCCGCGCAGCAGCTCGGCGCATCTATGAATATTTTAAGCTTTGTCGCTCTGAAAGCAAAGCCCAAAAGCTGAAATACCACAGGATTAAGAATCACACACCACAAAGGCGCATTGATAACACCCGTTATAATCATCACAACCACCGCAATTGCGGGCACAATCACAAGCATCGAATACAGTGTAAAGAACGGCACATAGATGTGTCTGAACGACGCTTCTACAGTCTCAACCGCAAGCTCCGTATCCGCCTTAGCCGTAATTGTCTTAAACACCGTAGGCTGAACGCAAAGGAAAGTGTGTATCATAAATCCACCCATCGCGCCGCACAGGAAGATTATCGTAAAGACGGTTGCAAGAGTCTTGTGACCGACCGCCACCTCCTGCATCAAAGCCACGAATCCGCAAGTGTACATCGGCACCGCAAACATCGCAAGTATTACGGACCACACAAATCTCCAATGAGCCATCACAGCCCATTTGCTCTCTACCGTGCCGCCGCCGAGTTTCTTGTTGTCCGCTCCTTTTAGGTCGAGCAACAAATCGGCGCACGCGCACAGCAGTCCTCCGACAATTCCTATAATTGCAAGTATCTTAGTCATTTTCTTTGTCCCCTTTGTCGATTATTCCCCGAAACATTATCTGTGAATATAAACCCTCGTAGGCTCAGGCTCGCCATCGCCCTGCGCCTGACAGAAATACTCCCAACCGTATCTCTCGTAAAAAGAAGTATGATCGGTAACCAGGTACAACGGTGAAATACCGTGAGTCCTCATATCTTCAACCACCAGATTCAAAAGCTCACCCGCAATGCCCTTGCAGCGGTACTCTTCGTCTGTGTAAACCGCGCAGACATTGGGCGCAAGATCCTTTCTGTCGTGGAAATCATTTTCAATCACTCCGAGACCACCCACAATCTTGTCGCCGTCAAGGCACACATACCAGCCATACTCGGTCGCACCCGAAAGGTAATCGTTCATGCACTCAAGATAAGCCTCCTTGGGCACTCCCCAGTTCTTATGAAACCATTCTGCCGCCTCGTCCTTAAGTTCAGGGCGGTCACGCAAAATCACATATTTTAATTCGCTCATAAAGCCTCCAATCTTCTGTCTATCAATTGATACAGCCACTCTTCGTAAGGAGTGAATCTGTACCCTGTCGCCTCCGCCTTGTCGGTGTTG
>Ga0129307_1003128_pt1 | contig 11039 bp, 12 predicted proteins | sample P1105metagenome_FD_94437 | JGI IMG/M metagenome (GOLD analysis project Ga0129307, IMG submission 94437) | Capybara group fecal microbial communities from Wisconsin, USA - P1105 metagenome | ecosystem: Host-associated > Mammals > Digestive system > Large intestine > Fecal | place: USA: Wisconsin... | reverse complement strand
TTTGATTCATTGTGAACTCTGCAGTTCAAATGCGTCGAGGGGATTCTAACATGATTAGGCTTAAAAGTCCATATAAGCGGGCCCGGAAAAGCGGCTGCAGCCGTATTTACAGGCAGGATTTCCCGAAATTTCCTCTTGAAACCGCGAAGGGAATTTGCTATATTATAAGTCCGTGGCATTTTGTGCTGCGTGACAGTTTTATTCCTTGCTCCCGCAGGGGGGCCGGAGACCGAAAGGAGGTTTTACACCATGAATAAGTACGAAGTGATCGTTATTCTTAGTGCGAAACTCGAAGAGGAAGCCAGAACTGCCGCTCTTGATAAGATCAAAGGATACATCGAGAGATACAACGGCAAGGTCGGCGAGACGGAAGATTGGGGTAAGAAGAGACTCGCTTACGAGATCCAGCGTGAGACAGAGGGCTTCTATTACACCGTCAGCTTCGAGGGAGATGCAGAGACGCCCAACGGACTGGAGTCTCACATCCGCATTATGGAGCCTGTTCTCAGATACCTGGTGATCCGCAAGGACGACTGAACGTAAAGAGAGGAATTGCATGAACAAAGTTATCTTAATGGGCAGATTGACCAGAGAGCCTGAGATCCGTTATACCCAGGGCGAAAACAGCATTGCCGTTGCCAGATATTCTCTGGCGGTGGACAGAAGGCGCACCGGGCAGGACGGACAGAGAGAGGCCGACTTCATCACCTGCGTTGCCTTTGGAAGGCAGGCGGAATTTGCTGAGAGATACTTGCATCAGGGCACAAAGATCGTGGCCACAGGCCGCATCCAGACAGGCAGCTATACCAATAAGGATGGACAGAAGGTCTATACCACAGACGTAGTGGTGGAGGATCAGGAGTTTGCAGAGAGCAAGGCAGCCTCTGAGGGACGTCAGAGCGGCAGCTATAACGGCGGCCAGGCATCCTATTATGAGGGTTCACAGAACCGCTCCGCAGGCGCATCCTCCGTTGGAGAGGGCTTCATGAACATCCCGGAGGGAGTAGAGGACGAAGGACTTCCCTTCAATTAAGCTCCCCGCATCTTAAGAATAACAAGGAGGAATACCGATGGCATTCAAGGCAGAAGGTAAGGAAGCCGGAGCACGCCCCAGAAAGATGGGCGGTTTCCGCAGAAGACGTAAGGTTTGCGTATTCTGCAGCGATAAAGCAAAGCCCATTGATTTCAAGGACGTAGCAACGCTGAAGAAATATATCTCTGAGAGAGGAAAGATCCTTCCCCGCCGTATCACCGGCAGCTGCGCAAAGCATCAGAGAGAGCTTACCCTGGCTATCAAGAGGGCAAGACATCTTGCGCTGCTTCCCTATACCGTAGAATAAGACCGGTCATAAAAGACTGCCGTACAGAACGTACGGCAGTTTTATTTTGCGCCCGATCCCGGATGCGGCTGTGCCGCTTCCGGTGTTTTGTACGTCCGTCTGCATGAAGAAGCTTGAGTTTTCGTGCCGCGTGGACTAAACTGGATTCAGCACAGATCAACACGCACGGGCGGATCACCCGTGCAGCGTTTGGAAAGGAGCATTATGAATCTTTTAGGTCTTTTGTTAAAAGGCATGATCGCCAAAGAATCCGTTCAGGCGGTCTCTCAGCATTCCGGCGCCAACAAGACGAAGAGCACAAAGCTCATCAAGCTGGCGATCCCCCTCTTGCTGAAGTATCTGACGGGCAATGCCGCTTCCCAGAGCGGCGCTCTTTCCCTTCTGGGCGCGCTTTCGCAGCATAACAGCCAGGCCAGTATGGCAGAGCAGATCAGCAATGCCGATATGCAGGACGGCCAGGCCATCCTTGGGCACATACTGGGCAATAACAGCAGCAGTGTCTACAATCAGCTGGCCAATGAATCCGGCATGTCGGAGCAGCAGGTCCAGACTGCGCTGAGCAGTATGGCGCCCGCTCTCCTGAGCAGCCTTTCCGCTGCCACGACCGTGCAGAATCAGGTGAATACAAACCAGCAGAACGTGGACCTGAGCGCACTGGCCAGCCTTCTGGGAAATGCACAGGCCAAGCCTGCAAAGCCGGCCAAACCTCAGAAGCAGGAAGCGGATCTGAGCCAGTTGATCAGCCTTCTGGGCGGCGCACAGGCCAAGCCTGCAAAGCCGGCCAAACCCCAGAAGCAGGAAGCGGATCTGAGCCAGCTGATCAGCCTTCTGGGCGGCGCACAGGCCAAGCCTGCAAAGCCGGCCAAACCCCAGAAGCAGGAAGCGGATCTGAGCCAGTTGGTCAGCCTTCTGGGCGGTGCGCAGGCGCAGCAGAGCCAGCCTGAGGAAGCAGACGGCAGTCAGCTGCTGAGCATCCTCTCCGCTCTTATGAAATAAGACAAACCGGGCTGCCTCCATGGTTTCATGGCAGGCAGCCTTTTTTTGCCTTGCAGCCGTCTTTTCTTTTCTTCCTTTCTTCTGTACGCTGTGTTATAATTTCCTATTATGAAAAAGAAAGTACCCGCCATATCCATAAGAAGCTATTTGAAATGGCCCCTGCTGTTTGTCCTGCTGGCGCTCATTTTCGGCGTCTTCATGGCTGCTGCCGTACCGCAGGCAAGGGGCTATGTCCTGGCCTTTGTCCTGATCCTGGCCGTGCCTGCCCTCTGGCTGTATCTGTTCAGCCGCAGGGGGCTTCTGCAGAGCCTGGCGGATTTCTCCGAGGACTATCAGGCTTCCTCAGACTTTTTTGCGGAAAACCTGCCGCTCCCCCTGCTTTTGTGTGACAGCAAAGGATACATCCTCTGGAGCAACGGAAGCTTCCGGACGCTGATGGAAGAAGAAAAGCAGTTCAGTTCCAATCTGCAGGCGGTCTTTCCGGACGTGGACATGGAGAAGCTGAACGGACTTGAGCGCAGCGCCCGCACAGCCGTGGTCCACAGCTCCCTTGGCGACAGGCGCTACCGGCTGACGCTTCGTTCCGTTCCCGAACGGGAAGGTATCAGGGCGGCGCTCCCAAAGGACAGCGACCGGGTGTTTGAGGTCATGGCTGCCGATGAAACTGAGCTGGTCCGCTACAGGCAGGCCTATGAAGACGGCAGAGCCTGCCAGGGCCTCATCTACCTGGACAATTACGATGAAGCCTTTGAGTCCGTGGATGAAGTCAGGCGTTCCCTGCTGACCGCCTTGCTGGACAGAAAGATCAGCAACTATCTGGGCTCGATGAACGGCCTGGTCAAGAAGCTGGAAAAAGACAAGTATTTCTTCTTTGTCATGGAAAAGGACATGGGCGTGATGCTGGAGGACCGCTTCTCCGTGCTGGAGGACGCCAAGACCGTCAACATCGGCAACGCGCAGTCCCTGACCTTAAGCATCGGCGTGGGCATGGGCTCCGGCAGCTACCGCTCAGATTACGATGCCGCGCGGGCGGCCATTGAACTGGCCCTCGGCCGCGGCGGCGATCAGGCCGTGGTAAAAACGCCTGATGGCATCCAGTATTTCGGCGGCAAGAGCAAGGCGGTGGAAAAATCCACCCACATCAAGGCAAGAGTCAAGGCGGAGGCCTTCAAGGATCTGCTGGACAGCAAGAGCAGGCTCCTCATCATGGGCCACAGCAACGGAGACATCGACTGCCTGGGCGCTTCCATGGGCCTTTGGCGCGTGGCGCAGCATCTGGGCAAGGCGGCCAGCATCGTCTGCGGCTCCTACAATGATTCCGTGACGCCCATGCGCCAGCGCATCGAGGAAAGCGGGATTTATCCGCCGGATATTTTCGTGACCGGAGACAGGGCCCTGGAGCTGCTGGACGATCAGACCGTACTGGCGGTGGTGGACGTGAACCGCCCCAGCTTTACGGAAGAGCCGAGGCTTCTGGAACGGGCGTCTGCCGTAGCGCTGTTTGACCATCACCGGAAGGGCAGCGAGACCGTGACCGGCGCCGTGCTGTCCTACGTGGAGCCCTTCGCGTCCTCCGCATCCGAGATGATCACGGAGCTGATCCAGTTTACCGGCGATGACATCCGCATGAACGCCATAGAGGCGGATGCGCTGTACAGCGGCATCGTCATGGACACCCAGAATTTCATCAACCAGACAGGCGTGCGTACCTTTGAGGCGGCGGCCTATCTCAGGCGCTGCGGCGCGGACGTGACGCGCGTCAGGAAGATGTTCCGCGACGATCTGGAGGAGCACCGCTATAAGGCAGAGACCATCGACAGGGCCCAGATCTACAGGGAGCACATCGCCATCAGCGTCTGTGAGGCGGAGAATTCCCAGTCGCCCATGGTCATCGGCGCAAAGGCGGCCAATTCACTGCTGGAGGTAAAGGGCATCAAGGCGGCGGTGGTGCTGACGCCGTTTAACGGCAAGGTCTATCTGTCCGCGCGCAGCATCGACGAGGTGAATGTGCAGATCATGATGGAGAAGATGGGCGGCGGCGGTCATAAATCCATGGCCGGCGCCCAGCTGGAAGACATCGATACGGAAGAAGCTATCCGGCAGGTCAAGGCGGTCATTGACGATATGTACGAGAAGGGAGATATCACATAATGCAGGTCATACTGATAGAAGACGTAAAAAGCCTGGGCAAGAAGGGGACCATCGTAAAGGTGAACGACTCCTATGCCCGTAACTATATCATTCCCAAGAAGCTGGGCGTTGAGGCAAGCAAGGCCAATCTGAACGATCTGAAGCTTCAGAATGCCAATGTGGAAAAGCTGGAGGCCGCCAAGCTGGCCAATGCAAAGGACATCAAGGCCGCGCTGGATCACAAGAGCGTCAGCCTGAAGATCAAGGCCGGCAAGGACGGCAAGCTCTTCGGCTCCGTCACGGGCAAGGAAGTGGCGGAGGCCATTAAGAAGGAGCTGGGCATCGACGTGGACAAAAAGAAGATCGTCATGGAACCCATCAAGGCGCTGGGCAGCCATCAGATCCTGCTGAAGCTGCACAGGGACGTGAACGCCGAAATGACCGTGAAGCTTGAGGAAGAAGGATAAATGAACGAAACGGGCGAGGCCAAAATTTTACAGAGGGTATCTCCCCATAATCCCGCCGCAGAGAAGGCAGTCATCGCCTGCATGCTGATGGACCGCGACGCCGTCGATACGGCGGCCGGCGTCATCCGCACGGAGGATTTTTACGTCCGCTATTACGGCATGATGTTCGATGCCATCCGGGCGGCCGCCGCCAATGTGCAGAGCGGCGGCATCGTGGACATGGTGACCGTGCAGGAACAGCTGGCCAAGATGGGCGCGCCGCAGGAGATGCAGTCCATGGAGTTCCTGAAGGATCTCTATGAGGCGGATCCCGTGCTGGCCAACGTCAAGAGCTATGCGGAGATCGTGAAAAACAAGTCCGTGCAGCGCTCCCTGATCAAGATCTGCGGGGACATCAGCCAGATGTGCTATGAGGACAGCGAAGAGACCCAGACGATTCTGGAGCAGACGGAAACACAGGTCTTTGACCTGATCAAAACCGGTCTGTCCGGCGACTATACGGATATTTCGGACATTGCCCTGGACGTTTTCAACCGCATCCAGAAGGCCTCCAAGACCAAGGACCACATCACGGGCGTGGCCTCCGGCTTCCCCGATCTGGATTATCTGACCACGGGCTTCCAGCCCTCTGATTTCATTCTGCTGGCGGCCAGACCCTCCATGGGAAAGACGGCCCTGGCGCTGAACATACTGGAATATGTGGCCCTCAAGAAGAAGCGCCCCTGCATGGTCTTTTCACTGGAAATGAGCAAGGAACAGCTGGTCAACCGTCTGTTTGCCATGGATTCCGGCATCGACGCGCAGAACCTGCGTTCCGGAAAACTGACGGATCAGGACTGGAACAGGCTGCTGGATACGGCGGACCGTATAGCCGGGTCCAACATCATCATAGACGACACCCCGGGCATCAGCGTGACGGAGCTGCGCAGCAAATGCCGCAAGGTCAAGGCGGAAAGAGGCCTGGACCTGGTCATCATCGACTATCTGCAGCTGATGAGCGCCTCCGGCAGACGCAATGAGAACCGGCAGCAGGAGGTCTCGGAGATCTCCAGAGCCTTAAAAGCGCTGGCCAGGGACATCCAGTGCCCGGTCATGGCGCTTTCGCAGCTGAGCCGTGCCGTGGAGACGCGTTCCGCACAGGACAGAAGGCCCCAGCTCTCCGATCTCAGAGAGTCCGGCGCCATCGAGCAGGATGCGGACCTGGTGATGTTCCTTTACAGAGACGAATACTATACCAAGGAAGAAAGCAAATACAAGGGTGAGGCAGAGCTGATCATAGCCAAGCAGAGAAACGGCCCTCTGGGCACGGTGAACCTCTACTGGCAGCCTGCAACGACCCGCTTTGTCAGCAAGGAAAAGCGGATGGAGCAGATGTAAAAGACAGCACACCGGTTAAAAGCATAAACCGGCACCTCCGAGACGCTTTGTGTTTGTTTGGGCAGATCCGTCTGGAGGGCGCCGGTTTTTACTTTTGCTTCCCTTTTGGGAATTTGCCTCGAATGAGGCTGAGAGCTGCCATCAGGGCGATGACAGAAAGATGCGGAGCGTGCTCCCCTGCGTGACATTTGTGGGCTCCGGCGGAAGGGCAGCAGCTGGTATGTTGATGGCAGGAACAGACCGGTCGTTTGCGTTGCGCCGCCTCCTGCGCCCGGGAGCGGGGTACGGAGGCAAATGCTGCTCTTCACCTAAAGCATACAGAAAGAACTCCTGAAAATCAAAGTCCTTATTCGGACTCATGCGCCCGCTTATAAAAGTTTTATGCTTTCGTCATGATTCCTTCATTGATAAATGCTTGCTTTTGTAGTATGATATGGGCGTCAAAGAGGCGATAACATATGAGAATAGAACGAATCAATGAAAATTCCATAAGATGTACGCTTACAAGCTTTGACCTCAGTGTCCGGAACATGAACCTGAGGGAACTTGCTTACGGCAGTGAAAAAGCCAGGAAGCTGTTCCATGAGATGATGACAAAGGCCGGAAATGAGGTCGGTTTCCATGCGGAAAACATGCCCATCATGATCGAGGCCATTCCCATGAGCAGCGATTCCATTCAGCTGGTCATTACCAAGGTATCGGACCCGGAAGAGCTGGATACCCGTTTTTCCAGGTTCTCACAGAACCCGGCGGCCGGAAGGCAGATGGCGGAAGACTGGCTGACCAGGCTTACCAATGAGCTTCTGGAGGGCGCCGGCAGCCTTGCCGAGCAGATCCAGAAGCAGAGCGGCGGCAATCTGCAGATCTCCATCCGTCCTTCCAAGGGAGAAGACGGAAGAGGAAAGGGCGGCAGGCAGGAAGACACCAGGCCCGCTTATGTTGCCTATGATTTCCGCACCCTGGAAGAGGTGGTGCAGGCTGCAAAGGCGGCGGCAGGCTTCCCCGGGGAAAGCAGGATGTACAGGAGAGCCGGGGAGAAGAGCTATGTGCTCATCGTCTTCAGCAAAAACACAAGCGTAGAGGACTTTGCGGCAGTCTGCAACGTGCTTTCGGAATACGGCCGGAAGCTCCGCACGGGCGCTGCCAGCCTGGCTTATTATGAGGAACACTATAAGCTGATCACCGGAATCAATGCCATTCAGAAACTGGCGCAGGTATAACAGGGCTTTTTCATTGTTCGGAAGACGCCCGTTATCATAGAAGGAAAAACCTATTTATTACAGGAGGAAATATGGAAATCAACAAGGACATGCGGATCGGAGATCTGCTTATGATGGATGAACTCATCGCCCCTATTCTGATGAGGGCCGGTATGCACTGCCTCGGATGCCCCGCATCCCAGATGGAAACGCTGGAGGAGGCCTGCTATGTGCACGGCCTTGACTGCGACGCGCTGGTAGAAGGCATCAACACCATCCTGGCCACCCGCTGAGCTCGCTGACCGCATAAAACGGAAACAAGACATAAAAAAACCACCGGCATGACCGGTGGTTTGTTTTTCGTTTTTTCAATGCTTATGCTTCGATAGCACCGGTGGGGCATGCAGCCTCGCAGCTTCCGCAATCAACGCAAACGTTAGCGTCGATCTCGTACTTTCCATCTCCCTCAGAGATAGCGCCGGTGGGGCAAGCCTCTGCGCAGCTTCCGCACATTACACATGCATCAGTGATTTTGTATGCCATAGTATCCTCCTTTTTGTGTTCAACAAAAGTTCATGCTCATACTACAACAATTCGGCAGAATTTGCAAGGAGTTCTTTATACGCGCCACTTTTCCCCGCAGGGCCCGAAGCTTTCGCTGCCGCCGGGCACGCGGACACGCCGCGTCCGCCGGGTACGCCGAATCCGCCAGGTACGCCGGGCACGCCGCGTCCTGCCTCAATCGAAACCGAAGGCGGTCAGATAGACCATCACGCAGAAGCAGGCGATGCCGAACCAGACGGCCAGGCTGACGGGCGGGATCACGAAGGCCTTCAGAACGGCCTTTACGCCTTCCCAGGTGATCCTGAACCCGAGCTTTTCCCTGTAGCGCTTCTTACGCCCGTTTTCCTGCAGGATGTAGATCCAGGGGCGGTCGTAGAGCTCCGCGATGGCAAACTTCAGGACGTAGATGGGCACGACCGGGACCATGATGCAGAACCAGACGGCGGAGCCGCCCAGCGTCAGGCGCTCAAAGTCGAAGCCGTTGATGAGCAGCGCCAGCAGGACGGGCAGGAAGAGGACGAAGAGCGCAAGGGCTGCCGTCTGCAGTATCCTGGACAGGCTGGTGAAGCGCAGCACGACCGGCGTTTCCCGGCCCTCCAGGCTCTCCAGAAAGACCGGCGGGGAGAATTTCTTTTTCAGCGTTTCGTCATCGCGTACCAGCGTGTTTCCTTCCCTGCGCAGCGGTCCGCCGGAGGAGCGGAAGATCTTTCTGCCCGACTCGACCCGGAAGGAATTGTGCACGGTGTCGCTGAACAGGCAGAGCGTGATGATGATGGTCACGAGCATGAGCATGCCGGCAATGAGCAGGGCCTCCGTCCTTTCCATGCCGAAAGCCAGAAAAGCGCCTAAGGAGATCAGGCCGACCGCCAGGGTGGACAGGATGGCCTTGCACCACCAGGGGATGAAATAAAAATGGGATTCTTTCGCCGCGCGTACGCTGACCTTTCCGGTCTGCCCGTTGACCGCGGCGATGGTCTCGCCGGCGCGGAGGTAATAGGCCGGAAGCAGGACAGGCATGCGCATGACGGCAGCCGGATCCGTGCTGATGTCTACGGCCTTTGTTTCCAGCGTTTTCTCCACCATTGGCCGGTAGTCGTTTGAGACCTCGGTGTTGATCCTGCCGCAGAGCGTCTGCTCGCTGACGTCGCGGATCTTGATGCGCTGACCAGCCGCATAGGCAAAATCGAAGGGCGCAAGCTCATCCAGTTCATAAGGCTCCATGGCGTCCAGCAGGAGATTGTCCAGCTGGGAAGAGCAGTTGATGAATTCATTGTCCACGTAGCCGCGGCAGCGGTAGGAACGGTAGCTGTCCTTGCGGCTCACGCGGCTGTTCACCGGGCCCCTGATCAGCTCATAGGGCAGATAAAAGCCCTGGAGACCGTCCAGGTGATCCACGATGTCTTTGGATTCCCTTTTGCCGCTGTTTTTGCTGCACCACTCCGTCAGACAGCTGGCAGCCTCTTCCCTGGTGATGCGGAAGGGCAGGATCATCTCCGGCAGGTCCTCGTCGTTCAGCCAGGAAGAACGGGTCAGGCTGCGGCCGCAGAAGGCGCAGTTCGCCATGGCCTCGTTTTCGCCAAAGACCAGCAAAGCGCCGCAGCCGCTGCAGTTTGCCTTCATCAGGTGATACTGCCCGGCGCCCGCCTTCATTTTCTGCTGCTGCAGCGCCCGGAAGCCCTGCTTTTCCGCCAGCGCTTCGCTGATCTGGACCTGGCCGCCGCAGTAGGCGCAGTGATAACAGTGTTTTATGATGTCATATCTGGCCGGTGCACCGCAGTTTGGGCAGTGCACGTCCGCGATGCTTCCCTGCGTCATTGCTGTCCCCCGTAGCGGGCCAGATGCTCTGCTTCCGTGCTGCCATCGTTGGGAGCGGCATCGATCAGAGGACGGGTCTCAGCCTCAACGGCGCCGTTCTGGTCATAGAACAGGGCGGAGGAGCTGACGCCGCTCGTGACGTACCAGCGGTCGCTGTCTTCAAAGCGGCTGAGGGTGATGTTCACCTGGATGCCGCCGGCGTGGCTCTTCACCCAGTAGACGATGTTGAGCCTGCCCAGGTCCTTCAGAGTCTGGGCGTTGATCATCTCCGTGTTGGTGCTGTTGTAATAGAGCTCCAGCTTCAGCGGCCTCTGCGGCGCGAAGCCGTTCCCTGCGGCAACCCCCTCAAAGAAAGCACGCGGGAGCCAGCGGTAGTAGGGATCGCTCAGACGCTCGTTCAGGAAGGGCATCCAGCCGGCCTTCTGCGAAAGTCCGCCCTCGTAAAAGCCGCGCCCGAAGGGCTCGATATCGGCAAAGAGATATTTCATCATGGCCATGCCGTCATCGTAATCGTCGGTCATACGGTTGACTGCCCAGACGAAATAGGCGGCCACGCTGCGGGGATCCTGCACGTCCACGGCCTGTTTCAGCTCTTCAAGGGTCCACGGGGCCGGATCTGCCAGGCTGAAGACCTGATCCGCCTTCCATTCGGCTTTCAGTTCCTTTGCGTCCGTCATGGGGATGCTGAAGTCCTGCTGAACCGTGGCGCCCATGGCCGGAAAACTGAAAAGCACTGCCGCCGCCGCAGCTGCGGCCAGGGTCATACATCTGCGCGGTAAAGCGTTCTCTGCCATTCTCATGTTTTGCCCTCCTTTCGGGATCCGCTTATGCGATCGTTGATCCGATCGTTTAGCCAATCGTTGATCTGATCGTTTATCTGATATCATACTAAACGCTCCGCCTTTTCCAGACAAGGGAATTTCTGCGGTTTCCGATGAAAAATCACTTTGATTCCGGAAAACGCCGCGGCCATGCATCGACTATATCAATTTGTGAAATAACGAAATAAATGAAATACCGGCTGCGCCGCGTGCAATGCACGGACAGCCGGTTCATTTTGCGCCTTTTCCGCTTTGCGGGGGACGTATTCCGCTTCATTCACACCCGAGGAAAGCGTTGGCATGCTTTTTGCTTTTCAAAGAGGCAAAAGG
>Ga0129307_1003127_pt1 | contig 11039 bp, 10 predicted proteins | sample P1105metagenome_FD_94437 | JGI IMG/M metagenome (GOLD analysis project Ga0129307, IMG submission 94437) | Capybara group fecal microbial communities from Wisconsin, USA - P1105 metagenome | ecosystem: Host-associated > Mammals > Digestive system > Large intestine > Fecal | place: USA: Wisconsin... | reverse complement strand
CTTAACAGACCATTTACAATGGCAGAGCAGGTAATCATTTTGGTTGCTGCAAATGCTCATGTATTTAGTGATATTGAGATTTCAAACCTCAAAAAGTTTAGAGCAGATATGCTTGGTTACTTTGCTGCAGAACAAAGTGGTATTATCAGCCAGTTAGAATCTTCAAAGGATTTATCAGAGGATATCAAGGCAGCTATTGTTGATGCAGCTATGGAGTTCAAAAAGAGTCAGGAGTAAGTCATGGCAAGTACAAAGGAAATCCTTAATAGAATAAATAGTATTCAGGATACAATGAAGATTACAAGAGCCATGTACATGATGTCTTCTATGAAGCTTCGAAAGGCCAAGGCAAAGCTTGCTGATACTGAGCCTTTCTTTGAGGCGACACAACGAGGCATTGCTGAAAATCTTGTGCGTATGCCAGATATGCGACATATCTATTTTGATAATCGTGTTGAGGATGAGCATGAGACAATTAAGAGGCGAGGCTTTGTAGTGTTTACTGGCGATAAGGGAATGGCAGGTGCATACAACCACAACGCCATCAAGCTAGCAGTTGAACGAATCGCTGGTATGTCAAAGGATGAATATAAGCTATTTGTAGTAGGTGAGGTCGGCAGAGCTTTCTTTATAAACAATGGCTATAACGTAGATACGAATTTTGTATATTCATCAAACAATCCATCTATGCATAGAGCGCGCATCATGTCAGAGTATCTGATTGATTTGTACAACAAGGAGGAACTAGACCACATTGATGTCATCTATACCAAGATGCTCAATTCTGTCACAGAAGAAACCTGCGTTGAGCGTTTGCTCCCTCTTAAGACTCACAAGTTTATCAAGGAGCAAGTGCAGGAAATCGAGGCAGATGCAGAGGGCGTTAGTAAGGCTGCAACTGAGTTAAAACAAGGCGTAAAGCATGTACATTCAATTAACAATTACGAGCTTGAGGCTTTCACCCAGGGCGGTGATTCCTGGTATCCATTCTATCCATCCCTTTCAACAGTTTTGGAGAGATTGGTACACAATCACTTTACAGCCTTTATTTACGGAGCTTTGGTAGAGTGTTCTGCCAGCGAGGAAAATGCCCGAATGATGGCTATGCAATCAGCTACAGACAATGCCGAGGCAATTCTTCATGAATTATCTATTGAATACAACAGAGTGCGTCAGGCTCAGATTACTCAGGAAATCACAGAGGTAATCGGTGGAGCAAAGGCGTTGAAGAAAAAGAAGGCAAAGAGGTAAAATATGTCAGAGTTAAAAGGAAAAATCGTCCAGGTTTCAGGACCTGTTGTCGATGTAGAATTTAAAGATAATGATTTGCCTGCCATAAGAGATGCCCTATACGTTATGGTAGGGGAAGAAAAACGAGTGATGGAAGTATCTCAGCATATAGGACTTGGAGTTGTAAGATGTATCATGCTTGCTCCTTCTGAGGGACTTTGCAGAGATATGGAAGTTGTTGCCACAGGAGATGGTATTTCGGTTCCTGTTGGCGAGCAGACATTAGGTAGACTATTTAACGTGTTGGGAGACACACTTGATAATGGAGTAAAGCTTGATGATGGAGAGCATTGGTGCATCCACAGAGAGCCTCCAACATTTGAGGACCAGAGCCCAGTAGTAGAGATGCTTGAGACTGGTATCAAGGTCATCGACCTTCTTGCTCCTTACGCGAAGGGTGGTAAGGTCGGTCTTTTCGGTGGTGCTGGTGTTGGTAAGACTGTACTTATTCAGGAGCTTATCCACAACATCGCTACAGAAAGCGGCGGTTACTCAATCTTTACTGGTGTAGGAGAGCGTTCACGTGAAGGTAACGATCTTTGGTCAGAAATGGCAGAGTCGGGAGTTCTTGACAAGACTGCCCTAGTCTTTGGTCAGATGAACGAGCCACCTGGAGCACGTATGCGTGTTGCCGAGACTGGTCTTACAATGGCAGAGTATTTCCGTGATGTTAAAAATCAGGATGTGCTTCTTTTCATTGATAACATTTTCCGTTTCGTTCAGGCAGGTTCAGAGGTTTCAGCCCTTCTTGGTCGTATGCCATCAGCAGTAGGTTATCAGCCTACACTTGCCAACGATTTAGGTGAGCTTCAGGAGAGAATCGCATCTACTAAGAATGGTTCAATCACATCGGTTCAGGCTGTTTATGTCCCAGCCGATGATTTAACTGATCCAGCTCCAGCTACAACATTCTCGCACTTGGATGCTACAACAGTTCTTTCACGTAAGATTGTTGAGATGGGTATCTATCCGGCCGTTGACCCACTTGAGTCTACATCTAGAATCCTTGAGCCAGACGTAGTTGGTGAGGAGCATTATCAAGTGGCTCGTGGTGTTCAGGAAATCTTACAGAAGTACAAGGAATTACAGGATATTATCGCAATCCTTGGCATGGAAGAACTTTCAGACGAGGATAAGATTACAGTTTATAGAGCACGTAAAATTCAGCGTTTTCTTTCACAGCCATTCTCTGTTGCAGAGAACTTTACAGGCGTCAAAGGACAGTTCGTACCTGTAGCTGAGACAGTACGTGGTTTCAAGGCAATTCTCGATGGTGAGATGGATGAATATCCAGAAAATGCCTTCTTCAATGTTGGTACTATCGAGGATGTTAAGAAAAAGGCTGCCGATTTAGCAAAGGAGTAGCTTATGGCATCATTTTTTAATCTAAAAATAATAGCCTGCGACGGTGTCTTTTATGATGGTCAGTGTGAGATAATTGTTATCCCTGGTGCGGATGGCGAGTTTGCAATCATGAACCACCATGAAAAGATGACCGGTGTAGTGGAGGTTGGAGAAATCCGATTCAAGAAGCCTGATGGACAGTGGCAGCAGGCTGTCATTTCTGATGGACTTGTGTCTGTTTATCCAGATGGCTCCGTTACAGTGCTTTCATATTCTTGTGAAAGACCTGAGGATATTGATACCTTCCGTGCTCAAGAGGCACTTGAACGTGCCCAAGAGCAGCTACAGCAAAAGCAGAGTCGCATAGAATACGAGATTTCAAATGCAAATCTCGCCCGCGCTATGGCGCGACTTAAGGGCGCTACACACAAGTAGGCGTATCTTCTGACTTCCCCATACGGGGGAAGCTACCTGATGCGGGGAAAAATATTAATTTCGAATGAGCTATAGATTTATTCTATAGCTCATTCTTATTTTTTGTGTGAACTAAGTATATTGAATACGGTGATATAGTTTGCTATTATCCTATCAACTTAGTAGGTAATAGGAGGGACGATATGGCAAACTATGAAGATACAGAAATCAGACACATAAGTGCAGAGGATTTTAAGGGATTATCAAAGAGTGCAATAACAATTTTGGATTTGCGAGAGCCTGATGAGGTGTTGATTCATCCTATTGAGGGGGCAATAAATATTCCATTTTCAAAAATCTCTCAAGAATTAAAAAACGTCCCTAGCGATAAGCCGGTTTATGTTATTTGTAGAACCGGTGATTTTAGCGAGGAAGTGACGGAGATACTTACTGATAGAGAGTATGATGCCACAAATGTAGATGGTGGATATGATGCGTATAAAAAGGTGCTTGAAAGTCAGCCTCAAAGTATTTTTGTTGACGCCAAGAATCTCAGGTGTCCGGGACCTATAGTTAAGGTGGCAGATACAATTAGAGAGTTAGAAGTTGGCCAACGTATATACGTAGAGGCTACAGAGGATGCATTTGTATCAGATATAAAAGTTTGGTGTGAGCGCACAGGCAATAGTCTAGACGATTTAAAGCTTGAAGACGGAGTTATCAAGGTAAATATAACCAAGTCAAATGGCGCTACGGCAATTTCAGAAAGCCAGCAGTTGGAGAAGCAAGATGATAAAACCTTTGTGGTTTTTAGTGGTGATTTGGATAAAACCATCGCAGCTTTTATTATGGCCAATGGTGCTGCAGCGCTTGGTAGAAATGTTACTATGTTCTTTACTTTCTGGGGGCTGAATATTTTAAGAAAGCCGAAAAAGGTTAAGGCTGCAAAAAACTTTATAGAAAAATGTTTTGGTTTTATGCTCCCACGTGGAACATACAAGCTTGGATTGTCTCGAATGAATTTCTTGGGCGCAGGTCCTAAGATGATTAGAGCGATTATGAAACAAAAGGGAATCTCATCTTTGGAGGAATTAATCGAGGACGCGAAAAATCATGGGGTAAGAATTGTAGCCTGTCAAATGTCCATGGATATTATGGGCATCAGACAGGAGGAACTCATTGATGGCGTCGAACTAGGCGGAGTGGCAACATTCATCGGTTCAGCAGAAAAGTCTGATATGAGCTTGTTTATTTAAAGTTTTCATTAATTGGATATAGTAATAAAGGTGAAAAGTTATGAAAAAGATTTTTAAGAGAATAATTAACCTTACGTTATTTTTGGCATTGTTTGTTGGCGTATCTATTATAAGCCAAGCTGAGGAGGTCGGTGACAGATATTCAGACGTAAAAGTTGAGTACAATAAGAGTGCTATATATAGCGAAGCTAATCCTGCTATTCAAGTTTCTATTAGAACACGTCTTACAGACCTGGATAATAATCCTGTTGAAGGAGTTACATTGTATTTTAAGGATGATATTTCTGAGGTATCATATGTTCAAGCACGCAGAACTGATAAAGATGGGTTTGTGACATTTAAATATAGTTATGGAATTCCAATCGAGTGTGGTAATGACAGCGCTAATTATACAGCAGTTATTTCTAGAGACAGAGACTTTTCGAAAGTGGTTGCTAATGCTGACATTAAATTGAGATTGCAAAAGAAAAAAGACTTGGTTTTATACACTGACCAGATTGTAGGAGCGCACGTTGGTGAAAAAGATGGCAGTGTTCACCAAGTGCCTGTAGACTATGAGTTGTGGAGCGGTGAGGTTCATCAAGGCGCACTCGTAGTCGGTAGTGGTCAATGGATAAAAACAGTTAACGGTGAATTTCAGGGCCTTTCTAGCGGCCAATATGCCATAAGAGCAGCAGAGAGATTTGATGAAAGTGAAGGCGTTTTTTACTTGGCATCTGATTATGAGACGTTCTTTGTCCCAAGAATACGATGATAGCGATAGCATCTGTCATTGAGGTAAAAGTATAGAAAATACTTTAGGAAGAAATTGGGCTTATATTTAAAATTGTAGTATGACTTTCTGCAGAAGAAAGCGGAAAATATCGATAAGAATTCGGATGAGAATGACTTTTTTTCTGATGGAAAAAGTTTTCAAAATGGAAAAAAACAGTAAATATTAATCCACAGGCTGGTTTTATACCAGGGATGTAATAAAGTAGTGTAGTTCTTAATTTCTTATTGCGTAAGGAATTTGGATGTGATATATTAGACAAGTCGATGAGCCGACAGTAATACAAATCTAGCACATAGTGTTAGATTTGTATCACTCAAAACTGATATTACTGAAGGTAATTTTCAGATGTCAGTTATCCTTGATATGCGGGTGTGGCGGAATTGGCAGACGCGCTAGATTTAGGTTCTAGTGGGCGACCGTGCAGGTTCAAGTCCTGTCACCCGCATTTTTAACTGAATGGCTAGATAAAGGTAACCCTAGTAATACAATGTTTACTAGGGTTTTGTTTTGCCTAAAAGTTATTAATTCGTTAGTAAGGAGGTAATATTATGAAAATGGTTATTTTGATGATGCTTGCAGTTATACTAGGATTTGATGGCTTGTTTCTTTTTACTCTAAACTGTTTAGACAAGAAGAACGCGTAATTATATATTATGGGAGACGAGACTATGACATTTAAGAACAGTTGGATTAAGAAAGCTATTTTGATGACTCTGATTATTGTGATGAGTCTAAGCACAATGACAGCTTGCGGCAGTATTGATTCATTTGTAAACGCAGGTGAAGAGAGTGCAGCAAAGAGTGGTGTGAGAATTTATTTTTTGATGACAGACGTGGACCAGCCATACAGAAAGGCTCTTGCGGATGGTGTTGTTAAAGCAGCAGGTACAGTAGGAGCTTACGTGACAGTTGATTTCTGTGGAGAGAGCGTTGTGAAGCAAGTTGAAAAGATTGAGGCTGCAGCAGCTTCAGGTGATTACGATGCTATTATCTGTAGACTTGTAGATATTTCTACAACACTTCAGATTGAGATTGCAGCAGGAGATTTGCCAGTTGTATTTATTAATAACGAGCCATCGGCTGATTATTTAAATGCTGATAAGTATGTATATGCTGGCTCATACGAGGAGGATGCTGGTACATATCAGGCAGAGTATGTATGGAATAAGCTTGGCAAGCCTAGAAGTCTTGATATAGTAATCCTTGAAGGCGCTGAGGGACATTCCGGAACTATTGGTCGAACCAAGGCAGTTAAATATTTCTTTTTAGATAATGGCGTAGATGCAAACATAGTCTTCATGGATTATGCTAAGTGGACTGCTGAGGGTGCCTATGAAAAGCTAGAGATGTTCAAAAATACAAAGCAGAACTTTGATTGTATTTTTTGTAACAACGACACCATGGCGGAAGGTGCAGTTAGATGGTTAAAGGATAACGGCTACAACCCGGCTGACTGTCCAGTTGTTGGTGTAGATGCTACAGCTGAAGGGTGCAAATTAGTTAAATCAGGCGACATGTACATGACTGTTTTGCAGGATGCTGATGGACAGGGTACAGCAGCAGTAGAGGCTTGTGCCAAGATGGCAAAGAATCAGTCTATCTCAGATATTGATGGCGCATCAAAGGATTTGAAATATATCTGGGTTCCATTTGTACCAGTTGATGCTAGCAACGTAAGTAAATATCAGTAATAGGTTGATAGGAAAAATATTATTTTTTTCAAGTAAATTTAGCTCTTTGGATTATGCCAAAGAGCTTTTTTAATGTTTATCGATAAATTATTGTTGACAATCGAATATAGGTGTATTAATATGATTATCGATAAACGATAATTTGTTAATGATAAATATTATGTGTTTGAGATAAGGAGGTTATGAACAGCGGGTTAATTAAGTTTATTTTTGACAGACATCTATGATGGACGGGTTATATAAAGGGGAAGTTACAAAAATTTGGCCGTATGTATATGGAGTGTAAGTATGGGAAAGATTTTTCTAGAGCTGGATGTAATGATGGCAAAGAGACATATTTCTTTAAATGAATTAGCTCAACAGGTCGGCATTACAAATGTTAACATGTCCAAGATTAAAAACAATAAGGTCAATGCGGTGCGATTTTCTACGTTGGCAGGAATATGCAAAGCCTTGGACTGTGAGCCCGGCGACATATTAAAGTACGATGAAACAGCAGAAGAGGATTCTGTATAGTTTACAATTAAATAAAATGGAGGAAGTTATTAAAAATGAAGTTGTTCAAGAAAAAAGATGAGCCTAAGGTCATCGGCGAGAACACTGAAAAGAGTGATTCTAAGGTAAAAGGTTTTTTCAAAGCTATTGGTAGATTTATCAAGAAGCATATCAAGTTAATTATCATTTTGGTAATTATCTTAGCAGTTGTTTTGTATTTCCGTCATAAAGCTAAGGTTGCTCAGCAGATGATGGAGGAGCAAGCAAATCAGCCATACACTGTACAGGTTGAGCAGATGAATCTTAAGGATTCAATTAGTATTACAGGTACACTTACAGCTAACGAGACAACAGCTGTTACATCAACACTTGGAGGTACAGGTATTACTGGTGTCAAGGTTAAGGCTGTTAATTTCGAGGTTGGTGATTTTGTAAAGCAGGGTGATGTAGTTGTTGAGTTTGATGGCGACGATTACAACCGTAAGATTGCAGAGTTAAAGGCGCAGTATGACATTTCTAACACCCAAAGCGGTATGAATATCGAGGATTTGCAAAAGTCAATCGAGGAGACTCAAAAGCAGATTGATGAAAAGCAAAAGTGGTTGGATGACAACAAGAACATCTACAACAACTTAAAGGATGCTTTTGAAAAGTACGAGAAGTATAAGGATACTGATCCATCGGTTGCAAATAGATGGGCAAAAGAGTCGGGTGCGGCTATGGCACTTGCTGAGCCAGTTTCAATTGAAGGCTACGAGGCAGCAGAGAAGGAAATCGATACATTAAAGGAAACAATCAGACAGACACAGAACAAGATTACACTTGCACAGATGCAGCAGAATTACGATGCATCTTATACACAGGTAGATGCTTACAACGATGTATATGAGAGCATCGACAAGACTAAGGTAGTTGCTCCTATGTCAGGTTACATTCTTGCAATGAATGTTGAAAAGGGCAACAACTATACACAGGGTAACAACGTATTTGTTATTGCTGATACAAGTGGATTTATAGTTGAGGCAAAGGTTAACGAGTATGACATTGCCAAGGTATACGAGGGATTGCCAGCAGTTGTTAAGTTTGACGCTACAGGAGAAGACGAGTTCAAGGGTACAGTATCATTTGTATCTGTAGCTTCAGATGATTCAGTGGCAAGTTCATCTGGTACTTCGTCAGCTGCCGCAGCTACAGGCACTTCATCAGCTGGTACTACAGCAAAGTACAAGGTAAAGATTAAGCTTGATGGAACAGATGAGAGACTTCGCGTTGGTATGACAGGAAAGGCAAGCTTGGTATTCAACTCAGCTGACAATGTTTTAGCACTTCCTTATGACTGTATTCAGACCGCAGAGGATGGAAGCAAGTTTGTCGCAGTAGTAAATGATGATGGAACTAAGGACAATGTTGTAGTTACAACAGGTCTTGAGAGTGAGTATTATGTAGAGGTTAAGGGCACAGGCCTTAAGAAAGGTATGAATGTTGAGGCTGTAGTTACAGATGCTTCATCAACAAACAGTATGGACCTTATGCAATACGAGGAGTAATTACGGAGGAATATAAATTGGAAGGAAAGACAATATTAGACCTTCGTGATATTCACAAGAGTTTCTTCATCGGCACTCCAAATGAATTTGAAGTACTACATGGTGTTAACTTTACAGTTAAAGAAGGGGAATTTGTTTCCATTGTTGGTCAGTCCGGTTCAGGTAAGTCTACACTGATGAACATTATCGGAGCCTTGGACCAACCTACAGCCGGAGAATACACCCTTGATGGAGTGGATATCGAGAAGGCAAAGGATCATGAGCTTTCAGCTCTTAGAAATAAAAAAATAGGATTCGTATTTCAGACATACAATCTGATTGCAAGAACATCAGCTCTTAAGAATGTTGAGCTTCCTATGATGTATGCAGGAATGGGAAGACGAGCTCGAAATGAAAGAGCAAAAGAGCTTCTTGAATCGGTTGGAATGAGCGATAGAATGATGCACAAGCCAGATGAGCTTTCTGGTGGTCAAAAGCAGCGTGTGGCAATTGCACGCGCTATGGCAAACGACCCAGCTATCATTTTAGCGGATGAGCCTACCGGTGCTCTTGATTCTGCTACCGGAAGATTGATTATGGATATCTTTCACAAGCTACATGAGGAGCAGGGCAAGACAATCGTTCTCATCACTCACTCTCCTGAGCTATCAATGGAGACAGAAAGAATTATCACTCTTAAAGATGGTAGCATCACTGGAGAGTCCAAAGGTACTTGGCAAGGTTTACAAGCAAAGGAGGTTAAGTAAATGTTATTTTTTGAAAATATCTCCGTTGCTATAGCAGGACTCAAAGCCAATAAGATGCGTTCGTTGCTGACTATGCTTGGTATTATTATTGGTATTACCTCAGTTATCATTATTTTTATCGTTGGTAACTCGGTGACTAAAGGCTTTAGCAAGATATTGACAGAGGCCGGTGCAGACACTATTGAGGTTGTGGTCTTACCTAAGAACACTAAGAACCTTTACAACATAGATGATAATGTCAGAGAAATGAATGAAAAGGATCTTATCACTAAAGACATGCTTAATCAGTTCAAAGAAGAATACAAGGACAAGGTAGTAGGTCTTGTTCAGGCTGAAAGCGTTTATGGAGATTCTATGGATGGAAAAGGCACCGTTACAAGGGACAATGTAGTGTCTAAGGTGCAGATTCGAGGCTATAGCAAAGACTATTATAAATATTTTGGCAATAGAACCAAGATGGTTCAAGGTAGAGGCTTTTTAGATAGAGATTATGCCGAAGGAAAAAGGGTATGTCTTGTGGCAGATAAGCTGGTAGAAAGAGCATTTCGAGGAGATAAAGATGCTGCTATTGGCTCTGAAATCGAAGTCAATATGAATGGCGTATATTATACCTATCATATAGTTGGTATATACGAATATTCCAGAGATGGAATTGATATCGGTGGTACTACCTCTGATCCAGAAAATCCTACTACAGAGATTAGGATTCCTTATGAAACAGCCAGAATTGCAAACCATGCACAAAATGAAGGTACGCAGTATATTGATGTAGTAGTAGATTCAGAAGTTGATGGTCAAGCCTTTGCTCCTGAAATAAGAGACTATTTCAATGTAAAGTATTACGCAAAGAATGATGCATACAATGTTGTGGTTATTTCCATGGCAGACCAGGTACAGGAGTTCACTAGCATGTTTGATATGGTCAAAATTGCATTCCTTGGTGTTGCAGCTATATCACTTCTCGTTGGTAGTATCGGTGTTACTAATATCATGCTTGTATCAGTTACCGAGCGTACCAAAGAGATTGGTACTAGAAAGGCTCTTGGAGCAACCAACAAGTCAATTAGATTGCAGTTTATTACAGAAGCAATTGTTATCTGCTTTATCGGTGGAGCGGTTGGCGTATTCCTAGGTATCACAGCAGGTACAGCCTTGTTGAACTTGCTTCCTATGGACTTAGAGCCAGCTATCGATGCTACTGGAATCATCATATCAGTATTGATTTCTGTTGCAGTAGGTATCATCGCAGGTTACAGCCCAGCTAATAGAGCTGCTAAGCTTAATCCTATTGATGCATTACGATATGAATAAAATGAGATTTCTCCCCGTGAGATAATAAGAAAGGGACCCATGCCAAGCTGAACAGCCCCCTGTCAAGTAGACAGGTCAAATAATTAAAAGTTTTGGCGTCTATCCATTCGGATAGACGCTATTCTTTTGTGCACCTTTATACTTAGCTGGCTTGTTTAGGCACACCACTT
>Ga0129307_1003124_pt1 | contig 11057 bp, 6 predicted proteins | sample P1105metagenome_FD_94437 | JGI IMG/M metagenome (GOLD analysis project Ga0129307, IMG submission 94437) | Capybara group fecal microbial communities from Wisconsin, USA - P1105 metagenome | ecosystem: Host-associated > Mammals > Digestive system > Large intestine > Fecal | place: USA: Wisconsin... | reverse complement strand
TCTGGACGCTGTCTACGCAGCCTGACGGCTGCGGCAACCTCGCTCACGGATAGATCCTGCGGCTCCATCCGTGACCAAGGTTTTTACCACGGGGTGTCCAACTTGTTATTGCAATTTGCGGCTAAAATTTTGGTAAAAACACCGATCAGGAAAGGAATCATCACTATGAAAGCAGCCCGCACCTATCCCAAGTACACTGTCACGCCCAAGGCGGAGTCCGCCATTCTCCGGGGCCATCCCTGGGTCTACGGTGAGGAGGTCACCAGCGTGGAAGGGCAGGCTCCCAACGGCGGTCTGGTGGATGTGGTCAGCCGAAAAGGCCGGTATCTTGGCACGGGACTGCTGTCCGAGCACTCCAAAATCCGGGTGAGGCTGATTTCCCGCAACGCCAACGACCAGTTTGACGAGTCCTTTTGGGAGCGGAAGCTCCGCTGGGCCTGGGAGTATCGGAAAACCGTTCTGCGTCCGGAGGATCTGACTTGTTGCCGGATCATTTTCGGAGAGGCGGACGCCTTCCCCGGATTGACGGTGGATCGTTTCAACGACCTGCTGGTGGTCCAGGTTCTGTCCGTGGGCATGGAGGTGCGGAAGGACTTTCTGATTCCCGCCCTGGTACGTCTGCTGCGGGAGGACGGGCAGACTGTCTCCGGCGTGTTCGAGCGCAATGACGAGGCCCTGCGGGAAAAGGAGGGGCTGGAGCAGGGCAAGGGCTGGTTCCCCCTGCCCGGCGAGGATTTCCCCGCCTCCCCGGTGACGGAGATTGTGGAAAATGGCGTCCGCTATCTGGTAGATGTGGAGAACGGGCAGAAAACCGGCTTCTTCCTAGATCAAAAATTCAACCGTCAGGCGGTGGGGCGTCTTGCCAAGGGCCGCACCGTGCTGGACTGCTTCACCCATACCGGCTCCTTTGCCCTGAATGCCGCCCTGGGCGGTGCAAAGCACGTCACCGCCGTGGACGTCTCCCAGGCCGCCGTGGACATGGCCCGGGCCAACGCGGCGCGCAATGGGTTAGAGGGCGTTATGGACTGCGTGTGCGCCAACGTGTTTGATCTGCTACCGGAGCTGGAAAAGGCGCCGCCCAGGTACGACTTCATCATTCTGGACCCTCCGGCCTTCACCAAGTCCCGGAAAACCGTTCTCAATGCCATAAGCGGCTATAAGGAGATCAACTACCGGGCCATGAAGCTGCTGCCCCGGGGCGGATATCTGGCCACCTGCTCCTGCTCTCACTTTGCCACGGAGGAGAAGTTCACGGAGATGCTCCGGGACGCCGCCCGGGACGCCGGCGTCCAGCTGCGGCAGATTGAGGCCCGGCAGCAGGCCTGCGATCACCCCATCCTCTGGGGCGTGGAGGAGACCAGTTATTTGAAATTCTATCTGTTCCAGGTGATTTGAGAAGGGGAGGCGAAAATACTGTGGATGAAAAGCAGCGGCAGGACGCAAAATATCACCAGATGACGGAGGAGCCAGTGGGCAGCCTGATCTGCCATCTGGCCGTCCCCTGTATCGTCAGCATGATGATCACCGCCTTTTACAATCTGGCGGACACCTTTTTTGTGGGGCAAATGAACAGCAACAGCGCCACAGGCGCCGTGGGGGTGGCCTTCTCCCTGATGGCCATCATTCAGGCCATCGGCTTCTTTTTCGGCCACGGCGCCGGCAACTATATCTCCAGGGAGTTGGGCCGGCAAAACCGGGAGGGCTCCACGGAGATGGCCTCCAACGGCTTTTTCCTGGCCCTGGGCGCCGGACTGGTGCTGATGCTTCTGGGTCAGCTCTTTCTGACGCCGCTGGTACGGCTGTTGGGCTCCACGGAGACCATCCTCCCCTACGCCAAAAGCTATGTGCGCATCATCCTCATCGGCGCCCCCTGGATGACCGCCTCCCTGGTGCTGAACAATCTGCTTCGGTTCCAGGGCAGCGCCATCTACGGCATGGTGGGCATCACCTCCGGCGCTGTGCTGAACATTGCCCTGGATCCCCTGCTGATCTTCTATTTCGACATGGGAATCTCCGGGGCGGCCATTGCCACTATCTTCAGCCAGTTCGTGGGCTTCTGCCTGCTGCTCTTCGGCTGCACCAGGGGCGGCAACCTGCCCATCCGCCTCTCCCGTGTCCATCTGACCCCGGAATATCTGCGGGAGATCATCCGCGGTGGACTACCCTCTCTCAGCCGGCAGGGCCTGGCCTCCGTGGGGTCTATCGTACTGAATCACTCCGCCGGCATCTACGGGGATGCGGCCATTGCCGCCATGGCGGTGGTCACCCGCGCCATGCAGATCGCCAACTCCGCCCTCATCGGCTTCGGCCAGGGCTTCCAGCCGGTCTGCGGCTTCAACTACGGCGCCGGACTGTGGCTCCGGGTGCGAGAGGGCTTCTGGTTCTGCGTCAAGGTCTCCACCGGCTTTCTGGTGGCGGCCGCCGCTGTGGGAATCGGCCTGGCCCCCGCCGTCATCGCCATTTTCCGGGACGATCCCCAGGTCATCGAGTACGGTGCCCTTGCTCTGCGGCTGCAATGCCTGTCCTTTCCCCTGTCCGGCTGGATCGTCGCCAGCAATATGACCATGCAGACCATCAACCGCACGGCCCCCGCCACGTTCCTGGCCATGGCACGGCAAGGCATTTTCCTGATCCCGACTCTGCTGATCCTGACGCCGCTCTTGGGGATGCTGGGTGTCCAGATGGCCCAGCCCCTGTCGGATCTCCTGTCGTTCCTGGCGTCCGTCCCCCTGCAGCTGCGAGTGCTGCGGGATCTGAAACAGGGCCCGCCGGCGCAAAACACGCAGAACTCCTGACTTGACAAAAACCGGCCCCCATCAGGCTTGCGCCTGATGGGGGCCTTCGTTTTACGATTCACTTCCGCTCAGTGGGAGACCTCGATAATCCGGACCACACCGTCCTTGACATAAAGGTTGGATGTGCCGGCGTAGGCGTGGGCGGCGGTGAGGCTGACCCAGGACTTGCTGTCCCGGTTATAGCACAGGACATCATCGGGAACCGTGTAGGTCCGGCCGCCCACGGTGACGGCGGTCTTGCCGCTCCAGGCACTGTTGGAGACACCCTTCAGCTCCGTCAGCTCCACCAGGCTGGAGAAGCCGCTGCCGCTGCGGTTCAGGGTCACTGCCACATAGGCGCCGGTCTGGACGTTGTACTTCATGTTGAAGGGGCCTACCCGGTCGCTCTCGCCGTTGCCGAACTCCACACCCACTTTCTCCTCGTACTCCGTCTCTCCCGTCTCCTCATCGACACCCAGCTTGGTGATCTCCCGGAACACCCGGCCATAGATCACATTGCCGCTGTTGGTGCCCTGTAGCATGATCAGATCCACCTTGCCGGCCCAGTTGGTACGGGCATAGAGAATCTGACCGGAGGGGATCTCGCTGCTGGTCAGCTGGTTCAGGGCCACACTCTCGCCGTTCCGGAAGAGCATCACATTGCCGCTCAGATCCTTGCTTCCCAGCTTTCGGGCGCTGACGTCCAGTGCGCCGGAGACGCCGCCGGACAGAGCGGACAGGGTGACGGTGTCCTTCCTGCTGGAGGAAATCCGCACCAGCTGCCCCTCATATTTCGCCGCGTCGCCCGCCTCGATCTCGATCTGCGCGGTGCCGCAGAGCATCCGCACCTTGCCGTCCCGAACAACGCCCACGGCGTTGCTCCGGGCCGAGCTGGCGCTGGCTTCCACCGCGCCGGCCACCTGACCGCCCTCCGTCAGCAGCAGCGTCATCTGGTCGCCGGGCTTGAACGTGGCCACGCTCTCCATGGCGGTGGGCAGCACCTCAAAGGTCCGGCCCAGGGCTGTGATCTCAGAGGGTTCCTTAGGATTGGGCGAGCAGCTCTCATAGTAGACCGTCACCCGGGTGTCACAGACCCGGATGGAGTTGTCGGCGCTGGAGTAAATGGCCACGTCATACTTCCGCAGATCGCCGATACCGGCCGCCTCGCCGTTTTTGTAGATACTGTAGTTCGTCACGCCGCCGGTGAGGGAATCAAAGCCCGCGGAGGAGCGGTCCTCCCAGACCACCACAGCAGCGCTGGCGGAACCGCCGCCGCCAATCAAGACATATGTCACTTCGCCCGCGGCGTCCAGATACAGCGTCATGGAGGTTCCGGCGTGGAGCCATGCGTAAATATCGCCCCAGGTGGTAGACTCGCCGTTATAATAGGCAGAGGTCTTGCCGGAGACGGCGTACTTGGCGCCGCCGGTGTCCAGAATCTGGGTGGCTGTGGCACTGGACAGAGTCACAGTGCGGCTGCTGCCCATGGCATCCGGTACAAAGGTCAGAACCTTGCCCTGCTTGTTGAGAAGCAGCGTTCCCTTTCTTCCGTTCAGCGAGCCGTTGGAGGTCTTTCCGCTGGCCAGCTGGTAGGTCTGACCCTGATCAGTCTGCAAGGCGTTCTTCTTTCCGTCCGCCCCGGTGGAGGAGGAAGAGACCAGCACCGTGTCACTGACCGGCGTGCCGATGGTGGAGAGGTAGCTGCCGCCCTCCAGGGTATCGGCCCGCAGCAGGTTCAAAAACAGCTTCGCGGCCTGGGCACGGGTCAGCGGCGCGTTTCCATCCGTGCCCACGCCGTCTGTCAGGCCGATGGTGGCGCCCACGGCCATGTAGCTGTCCGGCCACACGCCGCCCACATTCTCGTCCTGATAGCCCAGCAGACGCAGCAGAATGGTTACAGCCTGCCCCAGGGTAACGGTTTTCTCCGGATAGAATTTGCCGTCCGGATAGCCGGCGATGATACTCTTCCCCTTGGCCGCCATGTTGATATAGGCGGAGGCCCAGTGGGAGGGCCTCACGTCCGGGAATACCGTCACGGCGCGGTACATCCCCAGCTCGCTTTCCCCATTCATGGCGTATACCGCCATCTTGCAGAACTGGGCCCGGGTCAGTTTGCTGTCCGGGCGGAAGGTTCCGTCCTGGTAGCCGTCCAGCACGCCCATCAGCCGCAGGGACTCCACCGCCACGGCGGTGTCCCGGTCGCTGACGTCGGAAAAGGTGACGGTTTCCGCCGCCGCGGCGGGGACAATCAGCAGCGACGCCGCCGTGCACAGGGCCAGCAGCAGCGCCAAAATTCTCTTTTTCATACGTTCCTCCTATTCCGCCCGCAGGGCTTCCACAGGCTGGAGCTTGGCGGCCTTTGCCGCCGGATAGATGCCGAATATGATACCCAGAGCCACCGACAGCGAAAAGGCGCAGGCGGTGATCCACGGTGCCGGATAGATGGTCATCTGGAACATCAGCCGGCCCACAATGTAGCTGCCCACTGTGCCCAGGCCGATGCCTACCACGCCGCCGATGCCGCAGAGCATGGCGGCCTCAATCAGGAACTGGGCCACAATGCTGCTGCGCTGGGCGCCGATGGCCCGGCGGATGCCGATCTCCCGCGTCCGCTCGGTGACGGTGACCAGCATGATGTTCATGATGCCGATTCCGCCCACCAGCAGGCTGATGGCGGCAATTCCGCCCAGCACCAGGGAGATCATGCCCATCTGCTCGTTCATGCTCTGCTGCCACTGCTCGTCGGACCAGACGTTATAGCCGCCGGTGCTGGTGTCCACCAGTCCCTTCAAAAAGCCGCCGATGCGGGAGGTGGCCTCCACCAGGGCGTCGCCGTCCTTGGCCTTGACGATAAAGCTGGTGGGCGTCTCGCCGCCCAGAACGCGGCTGGCGGTGTAGGGCAGGACGATGAAATTGTCGATGCGGCTGTTGTCGGCGTTCTCGCCGGTGAGCCGGGGGGCGTAGACGCCCACCACGTCAAAACTCTGCCCGTTGAACTGCATGGTCTTTCCCACCGGGTTGGCGGAGCCGAAGAAGGTCCTGGCCGCCTGGGCTCCCAGGACGCAGACCTGGTTGTACCGTTCCATGTCCAGACGGGTCAGATCCCGTCCCTTTTCCAGGGTCAGGTTGCTGCAGGCGCTGTACTGGTCGCTGACATAGTAGACGGAGGGCGGCACATCGCCGGTGAGATTGCCGTTTTCATCCCAGTTGTACTGCATATTGGCGGAGCTCTTGGTGCCGTAGACCACCGTGGCACCGCAGTACGCCTCCGGCGTCACGCCCACCACATACTCCTTCAGACTGTTGCAGTAGTCGTACAGATCCGGGAAATAGTCCCGCCCGATGCTGTTTCCGTCCTCGTCGTACATCCAGCTGTAAATTTCCACGGAGATCTTGTTGCTGCCCATGGCGGCATACTGCTCCATGGTTTTCACGGTATAGCCGTTCATGGCGGAGACGATGGTCATCACGGCGGCGATGCCGATGATAATACCCAGCATGGTCAGGACGGACCGGCCCTTTTTGCCCATGATGGAGCGCCACGCCATTTTCACGGCCTGTCGGATGTTCAAAGCCAATCCACCTCCTGACCATGGTTCTCCACGATTTTTCCGTCCTGGAGCCGCACCAGATGGCGGGCCGTGGCGGCGATGCCGTTGTCATGGGTGATGAGAATGACAGTGGTGCCCTCTTTGTTCAGCTGCTGGAGGAAACTCAGCACCTCCCGGCCGGTATGGGAATCCAGGGCGCCGGTTGGCTCGTCAGCCATGATAATGTGAGGCTTGGTGGCAATGGCACGGGCGATGGCCACCCGCTGCTGCTGGCCGCCGGACATCTCCGTTGGCTTGTGCTTCACCCGGCCCGCCAGGCCTACCCTCTCCAGGGCCTCCAGGGCCATGTCGTAGCGGTCGTCTGCGTTGATGCCCTGATAGATCAGGGGCAGCTCCACATTCTCCAGCACCGTCAGGGACTGGATCAGGTTGTACTGCTGGAAGATGAAGCCGATCTCCCTGTTGCGGATGCGGGACAGCTCCTTGTCCGTCAGTTCCCGGACGTCGGTGCCGTTGAGCCAATAGTCACCCCGGGTGGGGATGTCCAGACAGCCCAGCACGTTCATCATAGTGGACTTACCCGAGCCGGACTGGCCCACAACGGCCACGAACTCCCCCTGGTCAATGGAGAGGCTCACGCCGTCCAGGGCGCGGACCTCGCTCTCCAGCCCCTCGCCGTAGATTTTATAGACGTCTTTCAGTTCGATCAAATGTGCCATGGCGTCAACCCCAAGCGGACATGGACTGGATCTGGGTGAAGACCTCGGTGCCTTCCTCCACGCCGGACTTGATCTCCACATTGTAGTTGTCGCTGATGCCGATCTCCACCGGCACCGGCCAGAAGCCCTCCGGGATCTCCTCGTCCACCATGATGTTCTCCAACGCGTTGTCCGGCTTGTCGCCGCTGACGTAGACCACAGTGGCCATCTCGCCGTCCTCCGTGGAGACCGTCCGCACGCACTGGATGGGCAGAATCAGACAGTTCTCGTTTTCACTGGCGGTGATGGAAAAATTGATGTAGCTGTTGACCTGGATGCTGCCGTCATAGTTGTCCGCGGAGATGGTGATGGGATAGGTGGCCACGCCGTTGTTGACGGAGGAGGACAGACTGACGGTCTCCACCGTGCCGAAGCCCGGCGTACCCCACTGGTCCAGCTCCACCATCATGCCCGGCTTGATGTAGCTGATGTACCGCTCATCCACGTTGGCGCTGACGGTGATGGTGGAGGTGTCGGAGATGGTGACAATGGCGGTGTTGGCCTGGATTTCGTCACCGGGCTGAATGGTCAGGCCGATGACCATGCCGTCGATGGGGGCCACGGCATTGCAGTTGGCCAGGTTCCTCTCCGCGGTCTCCAGCTCCTCCCTTGCCGCTTCCAGGTCCTGCTGGATGGAGAAGAGCTCGCTCTCGCTCTCCTCTCCGTCGATGCGCACCAGCACCTGTCCGGCGGACACCTGGAGATAATCCACCAGGCTGCTGGAGATCACGGTGCCGGTGACGGTGGAGCACAGGTCGCCGGTGCGGTAGTACTCCAGCTTGCCCTGCTCATAGGGGTAGACTGTCTCGCCGCCCACGCTGACGGTGGCGGAAGCCGCCATCTCCGCGGTGAGGGCGCCCTCGTTCTTCACAATGATGTCCGCGGAGAAGAGCTTGGAGCCCTCCGGAGTGATGCGGCTGACCATATGTACCGCCTCCACGGTGCCGGGGACGGTGGTCATCAGGGCCGGGATGGACACCTCCACGGTCTGTCCGGCATACAGGTCTCCCTCATAGGCATAGCTGTAGTACTGGGTCAGCCGCAGGCGGGTATCATCCGCCAGAACCGCCACCTTCTGCCCCTTGGAAATGGTGTCGCCGGGGTTCAGAGTGACCGTCTCCATCAGCTTACCGGAATATCCGGCAGCCAGATTCAGCCCCGCGATGTCCTTCTGGGCAGTGGACAGCTGCTTCTCATAGCCCTCCACATTGCTGCGGGCCTTCTGCACGGCGGTCTCCGCCGCCGGGCTGTCGATATTGAACAGCGGTGTGCCGGCGGTGACCTGTTCGCCCTCCGACACCAGCACGTCCAGCACTGTGCCGGCGGTGGTCAGGGTAATGGTCTCACTGCTCCTGGCCTTTGTCAGGCCGCTGCTCTCCACGGTGGAGGTGATGGCGCCGTACTGCACCGTGTCGGTGACCACCGTGGACTCTCCCTCATCTCCCTTTTTGAAAAACCTCAGTCCGCCGACCACAATGGCAGTCAAAACGGCCAACGCAACCAGTCGTCGGATCAGCCGCTTTTTCTTCCGGGACAGCTTGGGCTTTTTGGGTTTTTCCTCCGGCCCCACGGTGGAGTCACCGGCGGGGTCCGCGCCATATACGATTTTTTCAGCCGGAGCCTGCTGCTCAGGCATCAGATCCTTCACTTCCGACATTCCTGCCTCTCCTTTTCCTTGGATTTACCGTCCGCGCGAAATACCGCGCCCCGTCTCTTACTGTATGACTCAGCGTAGTACACTTGCATCGCAAAAACAACAACAAAACAGTAACAGTTTCATCCAGGTTTTTGGGTGGCCGTCATGAAAAAAAGCGCCCGTGCTTTGAAGCACAGGCGCTTTTTTAATCAGCTTGGATTGGCGGAAAATCAGGCTTTGATCTGCTTCTTGGCGCTGGTGCGCTGATAGAAGTAGGCACCACCCACGACCACCAGGCCGATGATGTCGGTGAGCGTACCGGGGATCATCATGCACAGACCGCCCGCGGCCATGACAACCCGGAAGATGGGATTGATGGGCTTGAACAGGAAGCCATTGAGAGCGGCGGCGATACCGAACAGGCCCAGCAGAGCGGTGACGCAGATCTGGACCACCTGAACCAACATCATCAGGGCGGAGGTTCCCTCCGCAAACTCGAAGAGCATCACGGGGTTCAACGCGAAGATGTACGGCACCAGGAACGCGGCGATGGCCAGCCGTGTGGCGTTGAAAGCCGTCTTCATAGGCGGCGCCTTGGCGATTGCGGAGCCGGCATAAGCGGCCAGAGCCACAGGCGGGGTGATGTCGGCCACAATGCCGAAATAGAACACGAAGAAGTGGGCGCAGACTCTGGGGATGCCGATGGCGGGGCTCATCAGAATGGGAGCGCAGGTGGCCGCCATGATGCAGTAGTTGGCGGTGGTGGGCACGCCCATGCCCAGAACGATGCAGCACAGCATGGTCAGGAACAGAGCAATGATGGCCCGTCCGCCGGAGATGGCGACGATAGCGGTGATCAGCTTGGAGGCAAGACCGGTGGAGGTGATGCAGCCGGCCACCAAGCCAGCCATGGCGCAGGCCACGGCCACGGTGATGGTACCCTTGCCGCCGGCCTCCAGGGCATCGATGAACTTTTTGACAGTGATGCGGTCATCCTTGTTCACCAGGCCCACCAAAATGGTAATGCCGATGGCCACGGTGGCGGAGAACTGCATGGTGTACTGGTTGGTGGCAACCAGCACCACCAGAACGATCAGGGGCAGCAGCAGATAGATCTTGGGCAGCAGATCCCGCATCTTGGGCAGTTCCTCCTTGGGAATGCCCTTCAGACCCAGCTTCTTGGCCTCCAGATGGACGGCGATGTAGATACCGGTGAAGTACAGCACGGCGGGCAGAATGGCCTTCAGAGCCACCTGGCCGTAGGGGATGCCCATGTACTCCGCCATCAGGAAGGCGGCGGCGCCCATGATGGGGGGCATGATCTGACCACCGGTGGAGGAGGCGGCCTCAACAGCGCCGGCGAATTCGCCCTTGTAGCCAGTCTTCTTCATCATGGGGATGGTGATGGAGCCGGTGGTCACGGTGTTTCCCACGGAGGAGCCGGACACCATGCCGCACAGGGCGGAGGAGATGACCGCCACCTTGGCGGGGCCGCCGGCGGATGCGCCGGCCACGGAGTTGGCCAGGTTGATGAAGAAGGTGGAGATGCCGGTGCGCTCCAGGAATGCGCCGAAGATGATGAACACCACGATGTACTTGGCGCAGACGTTGATGGGCGTGTTCATCAGGCCGGTGGTGGTGTAGAACAGGTCATAGATCACCTTGCCGAACCGAACGGTGGAGAACGTGTACACCAGCAGGCAGCCCACCACGCACAGAATGGGGACGCCCACGCAGCGGCGGCACAACTCCATCAGCGCCAGCACGGCCACGATGGCCATGACCACCATCTTGGTATCGTTGGTGACTTTGGTGGCCAGCATGATGATGCTGTGGGCATTGGCTGCGAAATAGAAGAACGGGAAGGCGCCCGCCACCATGATAATGATATCATAGATAGGGATGTGGTTGGGGCGGGAGACGCCCTTCTTGATGGGATAGTGCAGATAGCCCAGAATCAGAATCAGGCCCAGGAAGATGTTCAGCTTAACCTCCGGCATCGCCGTGCTGAACAGGGTCACATAGATGCAGTACAGAGAGAAACACGCCGACAGGCCGCGGACCACCTGTTTGGGAATACCCTCCCAAATACGGGTGTTGGATTCGCGGTCATATTTTTTCATAACCTCCTCAACGTCAGCCGCCGTGCCGGTAGCGGCATCTTCGACTGCTTGAGACTCCAGCTTCTTTTCTTGCTCTTTAGATTCCATAGTCTGTCTCCTCGTATTATATAGTAGTAGTGTTTATAGACCCTCTCCAAGGTCTGTATGCTATACTGTTTGGAGATACTGTGGATTGGTTTCAGTCTCCTACCACTTGATGGTTACAGAAAGGCTCC
>Ga0129307_1003121_pt1 | contig 11065 bp, 10 predicted proteins | sample P1105metagenome_FD_94437 | JGI IMG/M metagenome (GOLD analysis project Ga0129307, IMG submission 94437) | Capybara group fecal microbial communities from Wisconsin, USA - P1105 metagenome | ecosystem: Host-associated > Mammals > Digestive system > Large intestine > Fecal | place: USA: Wisconsin... | reverse complement strand
TGACCAAGGGTGGCCTGATCGATTCCCTGGTTCATGCCTGCGTCAGCGTCATTCAGGGCCTGTCCCTGTACGTCAGCGGTTTCGCGATGCTGATCTTCCAGACCCTGCTGAACTTCCTGATCCCGTCCGGCAGTGGACAAGCGGCTGTCTCCATGCCGATCATGACCCCGATCGCCGACCTGATCGGAATGAACCGTCAGATCGCTGTCCTGATCTTCCAGTTCGGCGATGGTTATTCTAACTTGCTGGTCCCGACCGGTTTCATGGTTATCGCCTGCGCGATGGCCAAGGTGCCGCTTGGCAAGTACTATAAATGGCTGCTGCCCTTCTACGGCATCGGCTTCATTCTCCAGTGCCTGTTCATCTTCGGCGCCATCGCCATGAACTACAGCTGATCAAGAACTCTAAACAAACAGGATAACTAAAAACGCTCTGCCTGTTCGCTCGACAGGCAGAGCGTTTTTTTATGCGGCTCACCGCCAAAGGGGAGACAACACGCGTTGTCTCAAGCATACGTTGCGCTTGGCGAAGACTTATTTTTCAAAGGTGACCTGGCCGCCCATCATGGTCAGGACCGGGGAAGCCTCGTAGATGGCGGAGGGCTCGCAGGTCAGGATGTCGCGGTCGCAGATCGTGAGGTCCGCGTAATAGCCCGGCAGGAGCAGGCCTTTCACGCTTTCCTTAAACTCGGCGAAAGCGGAGCCGGCGGTATAACAGTCGACCGCCGTTTGCGGATCCAGCCTTTCTTCGGGGAAGAAGCCGCCTGCCGGGAGCCCGTCCGGCGTCTGCCGGGTGACAGCGCTGTACAGGCAGGGGAAGGGGTTGCAGTCCTCCACCGGCGAATCGGTACCGAAGGAAAGCGGGATGCCATTCGCCAGATCGGTCTTGAAGGCGAGGAAATAGCGGTTCAGCTCCGGTGTGAAGCGCGTGGCGACCGCGCCGATATCGGCAGCCAGGAAGATCGGCTGGACCTGCGCGATGACAGACATATCAGCAGTGCGCTTCAGAAGCGGCAGATCCATGCACTGGAAGTGGACGATGGAGTGCCGGAGCGGGTTCTGCCCGGGAGCGGGCATGACCTTTTCATAGCAGTCCAGCACGTCGACCAGCGCCTGGTCGCCGATGGTGTGCGTCGCAGCCTGGATGCCGTATTCGGCGGCCACGGCGAGGAGACCGTCCATGAGTTCCTTCGACATGACGCCGACGCCCTGACCGGCCGTCGGGTCATCCAGATAGCCGTCCCGCATGAGCGCCGTCCGCGAACCGATGGAACCGTCGCGGAACATCTTCAGGGGGCCGAAGGTGAAACGGTCGGGGAACCCCATATAGCGCGGCGCCTGCCGGTCTTCCAGGATGAAGCGCCGGAATTCGGCGGGGTCATCGAAACAGGTCTGGGCGTGATAGCGCAGGGGGGCATCTCCGCTTTGATAGAGGGCGTAGATGGTGTCCAGGATATCGGCCGGGCTGAGCGGCACCGAACCGACGTCGTTGGACTGGATCGAAGTGAGGCCGCGGGAGGCCGCGTATTTCATGGCTTTCAGGATATAGATGCCATATTGTTCCTTATTCAGGCGAGGGATCACGTTGCGCACGACGTCGATGGCGTTCTCGGTGAAGAAACCATCCGGGAAGCCGTCCGCCTCGCGTCCATAGGTGCCGCCTTCGATCTCGCCGGAATCCCGGCCGAGGCCGGCCATTTCGATCGCTTTCGTATTGGCAGCGGCGCTGTGCCCGCAGATGCGGGAGAGGACGATCGGAATATCGGTGGCGATGCGGTCCAGATCGTGCCGGTTCGGCATCCGTTTTTCACCCTCGGTGAAGAGATCCTGGTTCCAACCGTTGGCGAGCATGCCGCCGGCAGTCAGCTCCGGATTCTCTTCGCGGAACTTCCGGCAGCGCGCGATCAGGTCCTCAATCGAACGGACGCCAATGATCGGCGCCTGCGCCAGGTTGTGCGCGACGTGTGAAATGTGCATATGGGAATCGTTCAGACCGGGCAGTACCAGCCGGCCGCCGGCGTCGATGACCCGGGTGCCTGCCGGCATGGCCAGACGGATCTCCTCGTTCGACCCGCAGGCCGCGACCAGGCCGTCACGGATCAAAAGGGCTTCGCAGAAGCGGCCCTGGCCCTGATAGATCTTTCCGTTTAATAATGCGCTATACATGCGGTCCTCCTTTATTTCACGTGCAGTCCGGAAATCTTCAGATCCGGATCGAAGAGAATGGTGAACTCACAGGAACCGTTCTCATATTCCCCCTTCAGCTGGCAGGCCGGAAGTACGGCCTCCTGTGCTTCGCGGTGGCGCAGCGAGAAGGAGCGGAAATAACGGAAGTCTCCGAGTTCATCCAAAATGGGGTCAAAGATACGGCGGAGCCGGTCTTCGTTCATCGTCTCCCGCAATTCGCCGGACATGGAGCTTAGGCAGGCGGCGTAATCGCGCCGGTTGACACGGCGGACGAAATTCTTACAGCGCATCGCGTATTCCAGCCGGTGGGAAGAAGTCCCTGCGCCGGCTTGCCGCGTGCCGATGTAAACGCCGGCCAGAAGCAGCATGGCCGCCGGGATGACAAACTTGCTTTTTTTCATTCTGTTCACCTGCTTTCTGAAGAGATTATAGCGCAGGAGAGCGGGACGGAAAAAGACCTTCCCGAAAAAAACTTTTTTTGCCTGTATGGGGAAATGGTCGGACCGCTTGACAGTCTATGGGGAAAAAGCTAAAAAGAAAGGGAGGATGAGGAAAGGAGGTCATTATGCCATCCGAAAGAGATAATATCAGTTGGGAGATCGTAGAGCATCTGGGCGTGATCAGTACCGGGAACAACGGCTGGTCAACGGAGCTCAATCTGGTCGCCTGGAACGGGAACAAGCCGAAGTACGACGTACGGGGCTGGGATCAGGATCACGAGCACATGGGGCGTGGCGTGACGCTTCACGAAAGGGAATTCCGCAAGATGATCGATCTGTTCTTCAAGCACAACAGCCGCAAGGTCGTGGGAAAAGCTAAGGCGGAGCAGGCGGAGCGCGAGGAGCGCAGCCGCCAGTACAGCCCCTATGGCTATTCCGGCAACCGGAACAACCGGTGGAATGACGCGGAGGAAGCAGAAACTCCGGAGGAAGCGGCTGGCGCGGCAGCGCCGGACTCGCAGTGGGATCCGCCCCACGCGGAGGTGCCGGAGGGTTCGGAAGAACCGGATGATCCGGGCGATCCGGAGGATGACCTGGATCCGGAATTGCTTCTGAAGGACGTCCCGGACAGCGATCCGGATGATCGGGAGAACGAAAGGACGGAACCGGCTGATCCGTCGGGAGAGGCCTTCACGGCTCTCGCTGACGAGACCCCGTTCTGAAACCGCGTTCCCGCAAGAGACGCGGAGCGCCGCTGACAGAAACCGCGGGCGGAAGATGACGGGATGCAGCAAGTGCGCAGGGTGCGATTAGACAAGCCCTGCGCACTTGTGCTATACTCGGGACAGAATACAGAAAAGGAAAGGGGAGACATCATGAAAATCAATCTCCGTACAGAACCAAAAGGAAGCTTCCGGGAGATCAACGTCAAACGCGGCACCAGTCTGGAAGAAATCTATAAATCGATGGCGGACGAACTGCCTTATCTGAAAGTGGCAGCCCGGGTGGAAAATAAGCTCGCGGATCTTACGACCTGCCTCTACCGGAGCTGTGACGTGGAACTGCTCGATATCCGCACGCAGGCGGCCAACCTGATCTATCAGTACAGCCTTTCATTCGTCTACCTGAAGGCGGTAAAGGATCTCTTTGGCAATACGCCGGTCATCATCTGGAAGACGATGAGCAAGGGACTCTATACGGAATTCCCGGAGCGGGAGATCTCAAAAGAGGAAGTGGTAAAGATCGAAGCCCGTATGCGGGAGATCGTGAAAGAGGACCTGCCTTTCGTGAAGCGGGAAGTAAGCCGGGCGACGGCACTGAAATACTGTCGGGAAGACGGCATGCTGGAGCGGAGACGGCTCATTGCTTCCGCGCCACAGGTGGAACGCGTCTCCTTCTATTCCATGGGTGGCTATCGCGATTTCTTCTACGGCTATATGGTACCGTCTTCCGGTTATGTTCAATACTTCAAACTGCGGAAATACCGGGACGGCGTCCTCATCCATTTGCCCTATGCCGCGGCGCCGGACCGCGTCGCGCGCTTTGATGATGAAGTCAAGCTGTACCAGGCGTTTAAGGAACAGCGCGAGTGGGACAAGCTGCTCGGCGTGATGTATGTGCCGGAGCTGAACGAGAAGATCGCCGCCGGCCAGGCGCGGGAGCTGATCCAGCTTTCGGAAGCCCTGCATGAGAAGAAGATCGCGCAGTTCGCTGACATCATCAAACGCCGCGGCAAGAAGCTGGTATTGATCGCCGGACCTTCTTCTTCCGGCAAGACGACCTTCGCGCGCCGGCTCTGCATCCAGCTGATGGTAAACGGCCTGGATCCGATCTATCTGGGTACCGACGACTATTTCGTGGAACGGGAAGAGACCCCGCTTGACGAGCACGGCGAGCCGGATTTCGAGAATCTGGAAGCCCTGGATATCGGCCTCTTCAACAGCAATATGCGGGACCTCCTGAACGGCAAGAAGGTCGATATGCCGACCTTTGATTTCGTCAGCGGCCATAAGATCTTCGGCAAGCGGATGACGCAGATGAAGGAGGACCAGATCCTGGTGATCGAAGGCATCCATGCCCTGAACGACAAGCTGACGTCCTTCATACCGGCGGAGACAAAATTCCGCATTTACATCAGCCCGCTCACCAATCTGAACATCGACGAGCATAACCGCATCCCGGCGACGGACGAACGGATGCTGCGCCGGCTGGTCCGCGATTATCAGTTCCGCGGTTATTCGGCCGAGCACACCCTGAACACCTGGCCGAAGGTACGCACCGGTGAAGATAAGAATATCTTCCCCTACAGCGATTACGCGGACGTGCTCTTCAATTCCTATCACGTCTACGAGATCTCGGTGCTGAAAAAATACGCCGAGCCCCTGCTGCGGGCGATCAAAGCGCACCAGCCCGAATACGCGGAGGCACAGCGCATGCTGCAGTTCCTGCAATTTTTCCGCACGATCGAGGATGACAGCGCCATCGTCAATAATTCCATCATGCGGGAGTTCATCGGCGGGAGCGTCTTCGTATAAGACGGGCACCTTAAACCAAAAAGAAAAACCGGCCGGTGAATAACCGGCCGGAAGTTTTGTTTTACAGTTCCTTAGCCCAGAAACCATGCAGGTTGCAGTATTCATAGGCACAGAGAGGCGTTACGCCTTCCGGCAGGATGAAGACCGCTTCCGGTTTCTCGCCCGGTTTCAGCGCGCAGCGTTGGACGCCGGCGGACGTTTCCAGGAAGATATGCGTGATGTAGTGGGCTTCCAGCATCGGATGCTCGACGCTGCCGACTTTTACGGTGACGACGTTGCCGTTTACCTCAACAGCGGGAACGTGTTTCTCAAACGCGCCGTCGGTGGTATTGGGTTCCAGAACTGTCATCGGCTGTCCGCAACAGAAGGGCGGGACCGTGCTATCATGGATCACTTCGACGATATTGCCGCAGCGCATGCATTTCAGTAATTTGATCATGGGGACACCTCCTCGATTTTTTATTTGCCGCTATTGTAGCATATTTTAGGAGAAAACGGAATATAAACGGCATCATAAATGTCAAATTTGGCAAAGTGCCTGATTTGACATTCTTTTATTGCCAAATATGGCACGAACGGATTATAATCGAGAAGGCCAGGGGCTTGGGAAATGAGATAAAGACTGAAAAATAAGCATTTTTGTCAAAAGTGAAAACCCTGTTAAGATATGCGCGTTTTGGCACGACATTTGCTCTTGCATGGGAGCAGAACTTTGAAAGGAGAAGAATGATGAAAGAAATCTATGAAAAGCTGTTGGCGGACATCCCGGATTACACCACCTTCTACACTTTGGAAGAACTGGACGCGCATTCCCGGGCCTTGGCCGCGGCGTATCCGGAAATTTGTGAATGCTTTTCTTTTGGGAAAACGGTGGAAGGAAGGCCGCTGCAGTGTTTGAAAGTCGGGAATGGCGCTCACGTCGGCCTGATGTTCTGCTGTCCGCATCCCAACGAACCGATCGGCACCATGATGATCGAGTACCTGTCGGAGCGCCTCTGCGCAGATGAAGAACTGCGCGAGAGCCTGGATTATACCTGGTATTTCGTGAAGGCCTGGGATGCTGACGGACTGAAGCGAAACGAAGCCTGGCTAAAAGGGCCTTATACGGTGACGAATTATTCCCGCAACTTCTTCCGTCCGGCCAGTTTCAAACAGGTGGACTGGACCTTCCCGATCGATTACAAGAATATGCATTTCCATGACGTCCTGCCGGAAACGCAGGCGATGATGGACCTGATCGACCGCATCCGGCCGGAGTTCATCTACAGCTTGCATAATTCCGGGTTCGGCGGCGTCTACTGGTATATGTCGGAAGGCTTTCCCGAGCTCTATCCGCTTATGCATGAAGCGGCGGAGAAAGGCGGGATCCCCCTTCATCTCGGTGAACCGGAACTCCCTTCGGTCCCGGTCCTGGCTCCGGCGATCTTCCAGCTGAACAGCATGAAGGATTTCTATGATTTCGTCGAAAAATATATGCCCGGGGTGGACCCGGCGGCAATGATCAATTTCGGCACCAGCAGCAGCGAATATGCCCGCGATCTCTGCGGCAGCTTTACGCTGCTGACGGAGCTCCCTTATTTTTACAGCGCGATGGTGGGGGACCAGTCCCTGTCCGACTTGCGCCGGCGGGACGCGGTACTGGCTTCCATGGATTGGGAGGAGGAAGCGAACCGGGAGCTCCGGGAGATCCTGGCGGTCTCGGAAGCTTTCCTTGACCCGGAAGATCCCTATCTGCTGGCAGTTAAGGATTTCTCCGTCGACGATGGCAATGCCGCGCAGCGGGCTTTGATCGAGCAGGATCCGGAATACGACCGGCTGGCGACTCGCGCCGAAGTATTCGACAGTCAGCACGGGAAGCGCTTCTACAAGCTGCTGCAGTACGGTATGCTGGTGCGGGCGAATGAAGATGAGCTCGCCCGCATGGAGGCAGCCGGCGAACAGGATGAGACGAAACGCGCGGCGCTGACCCAGGCTTTCCGACTGGCGGAAGCGGCGCACCGGGCTTTTGCTGCGGATCTGGAGGAGCATCTGTGCTATCAGGCGACCCCGATCCGGAAACTGGTGAGAGTCCAGCTCGCTTGCGGGCTCCTGGTCGCGGAACGATTGAAAGGCTAAGGATATGTACGTCAATCAAATCATGAAGAACAAAGGGGACGGGCCCCGGAACCAGGCCAGTATCAGTGGAGAGTTGAAGATTTCGGAACTGGTCGCGGATCTGGTCGAAAAACGGAGACTTACGACGTCCTGGACCGGCGCGGGAACGTGGTCGGGGAAGTATCCGGAGATCTGCTCCTCTTTCTGATCAACGCGGAAAAGAGCATCTCTCTTTCGGCTTTCCTTGACGACCTGGAAGGCGGCGTAGCCATCGTCGACCGCAACGGGATCGTCTGTTACGCAAATCGTTCTTACGGGAGGATCGTGGGCATTCCCGAGCGGGAGATGCTCGGTAAGAGCATGTATGAGATCGAACCGGAAGCTTTGATGCTGGACGTGCTGCAGACCGGGAAACCGGTGGTCATCCGTAACCGGATCTTCCCGACGGTCGGACGCCGGATCGATATGCAGATCTTCCCGTTGAAAGATCACGAAGAAGTGGTAGGCGCGGTTTCCATCTTCCACGACATTACGGATCTTCTAAAGAGCGCTGAGGAAACGCCGAAAGCGGTGCGGGTCGATAACGGTGACAAGCAGTATCCGCCCCGGATCGTCTGGCGCAGCGTGTCCTTTACCAATGTCATCGATAAGATTGCGGCCGTCGGGCCGACCGAGGCGACGGTCTTGATCCGCGGGGAATCCGGAACCGGGAAGGAGCTGGTGGCCAAGCTGATCCATCAGAACAGCCCGCGCGCTGATATGCCCTTTGTCGCGGTCAACTGCGCGGCGATCCCGGAGAACCTGATCGAGAGCGAACTGTTCGGGTACGAAGAAGGCGCGTTCACGGGATCGCGGCGCGGGGGGAAACCGGGAAAATTCGAGCTGGCCCACGGGGGCACCTTGTTCCTGGATGAGATCGGCGATATGCCCTACGCGATGCAGGCCAAACTGCTCCGGGCGCTGCAGGAGAACGAGATCGAGCATATCGGCGGCAACCGGAGCATTCCGGTCGACGTGCGGATCGTGGCCGCGACCAATCAGCCCCTGGAGGAGCTGATCCGGCAGAAACAGTTCCGCAAGGATCTCTATTTCCGGCTCAACGTGGTCAGCCTGAAGATCCAGCCTCTCCGGGAGCGCCGGGAGGACATCATCCCGCTCGGCAATTACTATCTGGAACGGTATAACGAGAAGTACGGGAAGAAGATCGGGATCTCCAGCGCGGCTTACGCCCAACTGGAAGCCTACGACTGGCCGGGGAACGTCCGCCAACTGCAGAACTGTATCGAGTCGGTGGTGATCATGTCGGATACCAATATCGTCGACAGCCTCTCGCTCCCCGGCGGGGAACGGGAGGCCGCGATCGAAGTCACGACGGATACCGATGCCTGGATGACCTTATCCGGACAGACCCGTTTCGGCTTTAACGAAGCCGTGCATAACTATGAGCAGAAGCTGATCCTGCGGGTCTTGAAGGAATGCGAAGGAAATCGCGAAGAAGCCTTGAAAAGGCTGGGAATCAGCCGTCGGACCCTGTATCGGAAGCTGGAGGGAGTCAGTAAAAAAGTATAGGTTTTCCAATAAAAGGAAGAAGCTTTCATACGAATTCTGATTTGCCTAAAGCGGGCTCTTATGATATATTAAATTAAATAACTATTCCTATAAAGATCTCAGGAAAGGAAGCGACGTGAAGAGGTTCATTATTAGGAGGGTGCTCTCGGGCATCCTGACGGTACTGATTGTATTCGTACTGAACTTCGTGATCATCAAAGCAGCGCCTGGCGATCCGATTTCCACCCTCATGGGCAAGGATAACAAGGATCCGGCCATGCGGGCCGCGTTGGAAGAAAAATACGGCCTTAACAAGCCGATGCCGGTACAGCTGGTCAACTATCTGACCACCGCCATGACCGGCGATCTGGGCAGCTCGATGATCTACAACAAACCGGTCACGACGATGATCGAGGAAAAACTGGGAGCGACGGTGCTCCTGGGACTCACTTCGGCGCTGATCTCCGCAATTTTAGGCACCTTGATGGGCATTGTCGCCGCCCGGCGCGAAGGAAGCGTTTATGACTTCGTGAGTTCCGGGACCCAATACTTCTTTAACTCCGTGCCGTCTTTCTGGTTAGCGCTTATGCTGATCATCATCTTCTCCTCGAAGCTGAACTGGTTCCCATCTTTCGGTTACAGTGACGCCCGGGCTAATTACGAGGGCATGGCTCATATTATGGACGTGGCCAAGCACATGTTCCTGCCCTGCCTCACCATGGTGCTGATCCTGATCCCGACCTACTTCCGTATCGCGAAATCCTCCGTCTTGCAGGTCAGCAATGAGGATTTCATCACGACCATGAAGGCGACCGGTATGGATGAAGGAAAGATCTTCCGTAAATACGTATTCCGGAACGCGATCCTGCCGTCGGTCACCATCTTCGGCATCTCCATGGCTTACCTGCTGACCGGCGTGACGCTGGTGGAGATCGTCTTCGCCTGGCCGGGCATGGGACGGCTCACTTTAACAGCCATCAACCAGCGTGACTATCCGACGCTGATGGGCGTCTATCTCGTCATGAGCATTTCCGTTGCTGTCGTGATGCTGATCGTGGACGTGATCTACGCATACCTCGATCCGCGTATCCGTTATGATTGATGAAAGGAGTGCAGAGAATGAATAAGAAACTCACTCCCAAATTCATCTGGGAAACCATTACCGGCGACAAGCAACTCCTGGCCGGCACGATCGGAGCGATCATCCTTATCCTGGTCGTCATTTTGGCGCCGGTCCTGGCGACGGATGATCCCTATTACTTCGGACCCGATTCCATGAACCTCATGGGAGAAAACGGCCATATCCTCGGCACCAACCACATGGGTCAGGACGTCTACAGCATGATCATCTACGGCGCCCGCACCTCCCTGAAGGTCGCGATCGTATCGGCGCTCATCTCGGCGATCATCGGCGTCTTTATCGGTGGTATTGCCGGTTACTTCGGCGGGAAACTGGATCTGATCATTTCCGAGGTCATCAACGTCTTCCTGATGCTGCCGACCTTCTTCCTGATCATGCTGATCATCGCGCTCTTCGGCAACAGCCTCATGAACGTCATGATCGTCATCGGCTTGACGAACTGGCCGAGTAATGCCAAACTCATGCGGGCCCAGGCGCTGTCACTCCGGGAACGGACCTTCGTACGCAGCGCCACGGCCATGGGCGAAACGAAATGGCAGATCCTCATGAAGTACATCATTCCGAACGGCGTTTTCCCGGTCGTATCCAATACGACCATGGGCATGTCCGGGGCGATCCTGACCGAAGCCGGCCTGTCCTTCCTGGGACTCGGCGACCCCAATATCATCAGCTGGGGCCAGATGATCTACGCCGGTAAACCCTATATCACTTCAGCGTGGTGGCTGTCCACGTTCCCGGGCCTTGCCGCCATCTTCACCGTCCTTGTATTCTATCTGCTGGGTGACGGACTGAATCACGTCCTCGATCCCAAGTATTCGAAAAAGAGGTGAGGATCGTGGAAAAGGTCTTAAAATTAGAACACGTCAACGTGACGTACAGCAACCGCGGCCGCGAAGTCTACGCGGTCCAGGACGCGACCTTCGATATCTATAAAGGTGATTCTGTCGGTATCGTCGGCGAATCCGGTTCCGGAAAATCGACCCTGGCCATGGCGGTCCTGCGTCTCCTGAACGAGAATACTACGGTGATCGACGGCCTCGCGGAATTTGAAGGCAAGAACCTGCTCGCCATTTCCCAGAAAGAGATGGATCAATACCGCTGGAAAGACCTTTCCGTCGTCTT
>Ga0129307_1003120_pt1 | contig 11065 bp, 7 predicted proteins | sample P1105metagenome_FD_94437 | JGI IMG/M metagenome (GOLD analysis project Ga0129307, IMG submission 94437) | Capybara group fecal microbial communities from Wisconsin, USA - P1105 metagenome | ecosystem: Host-associated > Mammals > Digestive system > Large intestine > Fecal | place: USA: Wisconsin... | reverse complement strand
TACAACTGTAATCGATACCGAAATAAAATAGCCACGTGCTACAGAGCCGGACTGAACCAGCAAATACCTGTAAGCATATGTACTGAATTTTTCAGGAAAAAAACTGTATCCGTTTGCAATCAATGTCCGTTCGTCAGTGAGCGATGACATCAGCATAAGGAAAAAGGGTGCAAGCACACAGATAACCAGAAAGATCATCAGTGCATTTGCAAAGATTTGAAATCCTCTGTCTTTTTGTACCATCTTTTATACTCCTTCTTTAGAACAGCGAACTTTCGTTGTCAATCTTTCTGACTATACCATTGGCTACACTTACCAAAACAAATCCTACAACCGACTGATAAAGACCTGCTGCCGAAGACATTCCGACATTGTTATTCTGGATAAGTCCGCGGTATACATAGGTATCGATAGTCTGTGTTACGTTGATAAGCGGTCCTGAGTTCATGGGAACCTGATAGAAAAGACCGAAATCCGATCTGAAGATTCCACCAAGTGCCATAAGTGTCAGTATAATGATGGTAGGTCTTAAGCTGGGCAGAGTAACATGAACTACTTTCTGCCAGCGGGTAGCTCCATCCACAACAGCTGCTTCATAAAGCGTGCTGTCGATACCGCAGATGGTAGCATAATAGAGGATCATATTATATCCGAGACCCTTCCAGACATTGATTATTACAAGAATAAATGGCCAGTATTTCGGCGTGTTATACCAGTCTATTTTATCTATCCCAAACAGTTTTACCAATGTGTTGTTGATAAATCCGTCACTGGTGCTTAAAAATGCATAAGCAAGATAACTTACTATGACCATCGAAATCAGGAAAGGAATCAGAATTATTGTCTGATATGCCTGCTTGGCAAATTTGCTACGGATTTCATTAAGAATAATAGCTGTAGCTACAGCCAGAACAGTTCCGAGTATTATGAACACGAGATTATATAAAACCGTGTTTCTTATCATTATCCATGCGTCTTTTGTCTTTGTAAGGAACTCAAAGTTCTTTAAGCCACACCAGGGGCTTCCATAAACGCCGTCACGAGCATTGTACTTTCTAAAAGCTATCTGTATTCCGAACATCGGAATATAGGAATTGATAAAAAGATATATCACGCCCGGTAAAAACATCAAATACATCGGCCAGAAGTGCTTTACCGTTCTTTTGAATTTTTTCACTCCAGTGCCCTCCTCATTAACCTGACATCATCATGCAGGCGCCAAAAGGATTTTGGCACCTGCACTTTGTGTTAATGATTGTCAAGCATTTTTAATTATTTTTTATTCTTAATGAATTCATCGAGCTGTCTCTGCTTCTCAGCGATGATATCGTCGATACCTGCAGCCTTAAGTTCTTCAATGAACTTAGGGATGTTAACATCGGGATCGATAGAACCCCACATAAGAGCGGTTCTGTAAGTAGATACTACGTTGTTACATGCAGTTACTTCGTTCATTACGGAGCTGCTGTCCCAGATGAAGCCCATTGCGGGACTTGCTACACCACTGTTGTTGAACTCGTTAAGCTTGGTCCAAAGATCGGGATCTTCTGCACCCTGCCATACAGGAGTAATCTGCTGGTTAGGCCATGCCCAGTCCATTGATGAATAACCGGATGCGTTAGGGTCAACGCCTTCAGGAGTGGTAATCATTGTGTGAGTGTCATCGGTGTATACCCAATGCTTACCTTCGATACCGTTGATGAAGAGATTGGAAATCTCGGGATCGGTATACATGAGGTTCCAAAGCTTCATAGCTTCTTCAGGATGCTTAGCGCAGTAAGGAATCATCCATGAGTTACCGTTAGGAATAGCTGTGTGCTTGATGGGTCCATGTATCTTCATGAAGTAAACTTCACGGCCGTTGCCCTTGTAAACTTCGAGCTCTTTACCGGGCTTCCAGTTTTCAAACATTGCAAAACCGTTGTTGGTCAAAAGTGCGTTCTCGGTAGTTGTTGTTGCATCAGGCATGATTAAACCTTCCTGATTCCACTGCCACATCATCTTACAGAAATCCTGGAAAGACTTTGTCTCAGCCTGGTTAACAACTGTTGTGCTGGATTCACGAGCATCCTCAAGGATACCAAGGCTGTCGCCAAGGGGATCGTTGGGAAGTGTTGTCTGCATACCGCCCTGTGCCCATGTAGGAACAAGAGGATACATTTCGGGATGAGCATTGTGAACCTTTACAAGGATGTCATGCATCTCATCGTATGTACCATACTCGGGAACGGTGATACCAAGTTCATCACAGATATCTTTACGCATAGCAAAGCCTGCTGCACGGGAAGTATCTTTCTGGTTAGGAAGAGCATAAAGCACACCGTTGTACTTGCAGGCTTCAAGGTCGTAGGGGTTGATTACGTCCTTAGCGCCCTGACCGAACTTCTCAAGTAAGTCGTCAAGCGGATAAGCCCAGTTATTGTTAACTACAGTATTAAACTGACCGCTGATGTTGTTGTAGCACATAAGATCGATAGGCTCGCCTGATGTAAGAGCCAGGTTAATCTGCTCTGCATCCTGTCCACGAACAAGTTCGATTTCAACACCGATCTTTTCACGTGTAATCTTGTTGATTGCTTCTGCTACTTCGTTGCAATCCTCGGTATCGGCACTGCCGTTACCCCAAACAATAAGTTTGACATAGTCGCCGGACTTGGTTGCGGTAGTTTCCTTGCTTGTTGAAGTTTCGGAACCTCCGTTTCCGCTTCCGCCGCCTTCTGCGTTTTTACCACATGCTGCAAGGCTGAATGCCATCGTTGCTGCAAGCAGTAAGGCTGCAATTTTCTTCGCCTTTTTCATTTTTTGTCCTCCTCTTTTCTTTTATGGTTTATATTTTCAACATCCCACCCAGGATGTTCACCATCTTGTGTAAAAATGCACAAACAGTGCTTTGTTTCGGCTATTTTCGTTGTGCTAATTGTCCTTATGCTATTTATATCGTATATAAGAGATGTATAAAATGCACTATTGTGTGTTTTTATTGCACTTTTCTTATAGCAATTTTGCAGTATGCAAATCGAAAACGATTTAGTAAAAATTTTACAAAAAAAAGCCTCCGCAATCTTGTTTATTGCGGAGGCTTTTTGAATGCTTTAACTTATTTATTTATAAATGCCGGATGCAATATCAGTTCAACCTTCGTGTATTCACCCGGGCTTGAGTAGAACCTCATTTCATTCATTTTATCAAATAATTTTACGCGTTCGTAAATATTCTTTACCCCTATGCTGTCCTTGCGAGTCTCGACGTCGTCTTCGGAGAATACGGACTCGCGGAGGTGTTCCATGGCTTCTTCGCTCATACCGCAGCCGTTGTCGGAGACAGAGAGCTTTAAAAGACCGTCGTCGGTGAAGCGGGCCTTGACCGTTATCTCGTTCTTGCGGCCGGCAGGCATGTTGACAAAAGCATGCTTGATGCAGTTCTCCACAAGTGGCTGAAGAATCATGGAGGGAACGCGGTATGAAAGCGTACTCTCGTCGATTTCTTCTTTGAGCACATATTTATCGGGGAAGCGATAGCAGGTGATAAGGAAATACTGACGGAGCATATCTATCTCGGAAGACAGAGTCACTATCATGTCGGAATACAGGGAATACCTGAACATCTTGGACATGGCGGTGATAATGTCTTCTATCATGTCGGCATTGTAGTACTGAGCCATGGAGCGCACGCACTCAAGGGTGTTAAAGAAAAAGTGCGGGTTAATCTGGCTTCGGTACGCTGTCATTTCAGCTTCCTGCTGGGCTACAGTAGCGCTAAGCAGTTTTTCTCTTGCCTCCTGCTCACGGCGAGCCGACTCTTCAAGACGGTCTAACATGGAGTTAACTTCCGTTGCGACTTCTTTTAACTCCGAGAACTTAGGAACTGTAACACGCTTGTTGTCGCCCGCAAGTTTCATGCTGTTAAGCTCGGTCACCATTTTCTCGGTTTTCTTAAGGTACTCACGATTCAGGAAAAATAAAAGTACCGCCAGCACCAGAATCGATGCCGCTATCAGCCCGTAGAAATTTCTGTCGGGCGTTACGTTCTTAAAGCTTACAAGAGCCTTGGGCGCAAGGCACACGAACTTACCGTTGTCAATCTTGACCGTGTGGACGAAGTACGTCTCACCGTCAATCTCCCGCTCACTGTCGCCGCTTGAAAATTCCATCAGGTTCTCGGCATCAAGCCCCTCGACAGGTCTAATGTAACTTAACACCTCACCGTTATAGATAAAGTAGCAGGAATTGTTCTCCCCGATTATGTCCGCGGAATTCTTAAGTATCGGCGCGAAATTACACAGAATCGCACAGATTCCGCTCTCTCTCGTACGGTGGGCAATACCCGCAGTCGTACAGTGTATGGGAAGATACAGGAAGTAAAAAGAAGCCTCCTTGTCGTGCACGGGGCGCTTCGACACGAATTCAGACTCAAGCTTTATACGCCTGTCGTACTCGTAGAAACGCATATTGTCACGAAACTGCTCCGTATACTCGGACACCGTATAAAGGTGACCCGTGGAGGCATAATAGAACAAATCCACTATGTAATCGCTTTGGTCTCTTGCCGAGGCAATGAGTTCGCGGGCAGTGGATATATTGGCAATCTTTCCGGTATGATCGTCCGAAAAAATAGATTTTTGAAGGGCCGTGGTATACCCCGGCCCTTTAGCTGCATCAATAAGCTGCGTAACCGTCTCGTCAAATCGCTGATGTAAGTAGGTGGCGTCACGTTTCAGTGAGTCGTAGACCTCCATCTCAAGCGTCTTTTTCATATTCACGTAGTAGAACGACAACATTCCCACCAGGAATACCGTGGTAAGAAAGAGGTACATGAATAGTCTGAAATTGACGGTTCGCTTTTTAATCTTCATGATTTACTTTTTTCTTTTACCTTTTCGAGGCTTCTCGATAATCGGGTCCGCATCCGGGTCCCACTTATCGGCAAGTGAAATTATCTGACTGGTAAACTTCGCAAGGTCTTTATTGGCATGACCCTGATTCTTATGAATAACAGAAAGAAGGCGCTGGCCTGCGGCAAGGAGTCTTGCGAAGGCGTCGGATACAGCGGTAATCTTCTTTTTCTTCTTCTCGGGCTCGGCTTCGTACTTAATCTCGCCTGTGATGATGTCGAATACGGTGCCTGAGAAAGGCGCATATGCGGGAATCTTCATCTCGCGATTCACATACTCCGCAAGGGCTTCGCAGGACATATCGTCGCCATGTACCATGAAGACTTTCTCGGGCTTCTTCTTGAAATTGTCAAGCCACTCAATAAGGCCGTCTCTGTCGGCGTGGCCCGACATGCCGGGAAGCTGCATAATCTCCGCACGAACACTGATAGGCTCGCCAAAGAGCTTAACCTCGTCCACACCCTCGAGGAGCGCACGACCGAGAGTACCCTGCGCCTGATATCCTACAAAAAGAATGGTACATTCGGGACGCCACAGGTTGTGCTTGAGGTGGTGCCTGATACGACCGGCTTCACACATACCGGAAGCGGAAATAATAACCTTCGGCTCTTCGTCAAAGTTAATCGCCTTAGATTCCTCACTGGTAATCGCAAGGCAAAGCCCGGGGAAAGTAAGCGGGTTAATGCCACTCTTGACTATCGCCATCGCTTCTTCGTCGAAGCAGTCGTAGATGTTCTTTTCAAAAATTTCAGTCGCATCCACTGCAAGCGGCGAGTCCATATATACGGGGAAATCATGGTACTTGACCATTTCTTTCTCTTTAATCTGTCTTATGAAGTACAAAAGTTCCTGAGTACGTCCCACGGCAAAAGAAGGAATTACTAGGTTACCGCCGCGGTCTAACGTCTCCTGAATAATCTTGGCAAGATCTTCCACCGGATTGCTCACTGACTTCTCGTGAAGGCGGTCACCGTAGGTAGACTCCATAACAACGTAGTCGGCTTCGTCGGTGTACTCGGGGTCTTTGATAAGAGGCTGGTCTTTGTTACCGATATCGCCGGAGAATACCATCTTACGGTGTACTCCGTCCTCGGATAAGAACACCTCAACGCTCGCGGAACCAAGAAGGTGTCCGATGTCGGTAAAGCGAATCTCTACGCCTTCCGCAACCTTAACGAGCTCATTATATTTAACAGGCACGAGATGCTTAATCGCGCCGTCCGCATCAGCCATGCTGTAAAGAGGATTGATGTCTTCGTCGCCGCTGTCGGTACGTTTCTTTTTCCTTGCTTTCCATTCTGCTTCCTGCATCTGAATGTGGGCGCAGTCACGAAGCATTATCGCGCAGAGATCGACGGTTGCAACGGTGGCAAATATGCTGCCCCTGAAGCCCTTGGCATAAAGCAAAGGAAGCATTCCAGAATGGTCGACGTGGGCGTGGGTAAGGATTACAAAATCAATGTCCGCCTCGTTGCATGGAAGGCCTTTGCTTTCATAAGCAATGTTGCCCTGCTCCATACCATAGTCGATTAAGAATCGCTTTCCGTTGCACTCAAGGTAATGAGCGCTTCCCGTAACCTGATGATCGGCTCCGACAAATTGAAGTATCATACTGAGTTGATTCCCCCTTTATTTAAGTTGGTTGGCCATTTCGTAGAACTTGCAATACAAGCCTTTTTTCTCTATAAGCGTATCGTGGTTGCCTTCTTCCACGATTCCGTCCTCAGTCAGTACCATAATGCGGTCTGCATTACGGATGGTTGAAAGTCTGTGCGCAACCGTAAGTGTGGTACGGCCCACAGAGAGTCTTTCAAGAGACTTGGCTACAAGGTATTCGCTTTCATTGTCGAGAGCGCTTGTGGCCTCGTCCAAGATAATAATAGGCGGGTTCTTAAGGAACACACGCGCTATGGAAATACGCTGCTTCTGTCCGCCCGATAACTTAACGCCGCGCTCGCCTATGTAAGTGTCGTAACCGTCCTTAAGCTCGGATACGAACTCGTGAGCGCCCGCTTTCTTGGCCGCTTCTACCACTTCCTCACGAGTGGCATCGGGGCGACCGTACACGATGTTCTCATAAACCGTGCCGCTGAAGAGATATACGTCCTGCTGCACTATACCTATGCCTGCGCGAAGACTCTTAAGGGTGTAAGACTTAATGTCCTTACCGTCAAGCGTAATCACGCCGCCGTTAATATCATAGAATCTCGGAATCAGGTTGCAAAGTGTGGTCTTACCGCCGCCGGAGGGTCCCACAAAAGCAACTCGCTCACCGGGATGTATCGTCAGATTAAGGTTCTTAAATACTTCATTGTGGTCGTCGGGATACTCAAAGCTGACGTTATTAAATACTATCTCGCCCTTGATATCCTTAAGCTCCGTAGCGTCCGGCTCATCAAATATTTCAATCTCAGCATCCATAAGCTGTAAGAATCTGTCGATACCCGTGATACCCATCTGGAACTGCTCCATGAAATCCACTATGCGCCGCACTGTCGCAAGAAGCGTCGTCACATAAAGCAGGAACGCCACCAGATCCGCCGCCTGTATCATACCGTAGTGAATAAACAAACTCCCGGCTACAAGCGTCACCAGATATATAATCGCATCGAACATCTTAATGCTCGTGTGGAACCACGCCATCACCACGTAGTAGCTCTTCTTAAGGGAAAAGAAAAGTTCGTTGCCCTTGGCAAATTCCCTCTCCTCCAAATCTTCATTGGTGAAGGCCTTAACCACCTTCTGACCAAGAAGCGAATCCTCGATGGAAGCATTCAGCTCACCTATCTGCGCTCTCTGAAGCCTACGTAGCCTTCTAAACCTCATATTAATCCTGCCGCATACGAACATCATGACAGGTATGATGGCAAAGATAATAAGTGTGAGATATATGTTAATACCTGCTAAAATCACAAAAGAAACCGTACACTTGATTACGGCTATCAAAAGCTCCTCCGGGCAGTGATGAGCAAATTCGGTAACGTCAAATAAGTCGTTCGTAATACGACCCATTATCTGACCTATCTTAGTGTTGTTATAATAAGTGTCGGAAAGTCTCTGAAGATGAGCGTATGCGTCGGTACGCATATCCGTCTCAACCTTGGCACCCATAACGTGTCCCGTATTGGACATATAGAAATTGGCCAGGCACTCGATAACTCGTAATACCAGATACAGCAGGCCAAGCTTTAAGATCATAATAAGCGACAAAGAAGCCGCATCGGACAACCCAACGCTTGTGATATAGCGCATGATAAGCGGAAGCACCAGATCGCACACCGTCGTAAGCGATGCACACATAAGGTCCAGTACCAGTACTCCCTTATACTTCCATAGATACGGAGCGAATCGCCTTAAAAGCTCGCTCGTCTCATACTCTCTGATCCTCGTAGGGTCGTAAGTCTTCATAATCCCCAATACCCTTTTTCTTTTTATATTATAATATCAGAAAAAGGATACCATTGCCATATAGGCGGTATCCTTTTAACATCAATTTCCCGCAACCCCCGTACCAAGGAGATTGTTAATAACTTCGTGAAGTTGTCGCTTGCTGTAGTGCTTAGTGATAAAGGCTGTTACACCGTTCTCAAAAGAAGCTTCCTTGTCTTCAGGGAAGGCATTGGCTGTGATGGCAACTATGGGAACCGTAGCCGCGTCGTCCTTGTCAAGGCGGCGTATTATGCGGGTGGCTTCAAGTCCGTCCATAACGGGCATCATGATGTCCATGATGACTAAGCTGTAATAGCCCGCGGGGGTCTCCCCGAAACGTTCAACGGCTCTGGCGCCGTTAGCTACCCATTCGACTTCAAATCCCAACTCCTTAATCTGCATTGTTGCAATTTCGGCATTGATTTCATTGTCTTCAACTAGTAATGCTATACCCTTGGTATCCGCATCCTGCTTGATATCCCTTAGATCTTCCATGATTATGACTTTCCCCTCGTGAATCAATTTGGAGCATAACTTCAAGCTAACTTACTCTTCTCTTTATACTATTTTACCCTTTATTTTGTGCTTCGACAAGACTTACGCCACAATAAATTTTACGAAGCTTCGGTTTCTCGATTTTACCCGTAGGATTTCTCGGAATGTCCGCAAAAATAATCTTGTGAGGTCTCTTGTATCTGGGAAGAGCCTTGCAAAATTCGGAAAGTTCTTCCTCTGTCACTATCATATTGGGCTTTAACTCAACGATTGCCGCCGCAATTTCACCGAGTCTCTTATCGGGAAGGCCGATAACCGCAACATCGTGAACGGCGTCGTTGGTACGTATAAAGTCTTCTATCTGAACGGGGTATAAGTTCTCACCGCCGCTTATGATAACGTCTTTCTTTCGGTCTACTAACATGATGAAACCGTCTTCGTCTTCAACCGCCATATCGCCCGTGTAAAGCCAGTCGCCGTGAAGCACTTCCTCGGTGGCCTTTCTGTCATGGTAGTAACACTTCATGACGCCGGGTCCCTTGATGGCAAGTTCGCCTACCTCACCCTGCTTAACGGGCTCGCCTTTTTCGTCTATAATCTTGGTCTCCCAGCCGTATCCTGCCTTACCGATGGCTCCGACCTTGTGGATGTTCTCAACACCCAGGTGAACCGCGCCGGGTCCGATGGATTCGGAAAGACCGTAGTTGGTATCGTATTCGTGATTGGGGAAGATTTCCTTCCACTTCTTAATTAAGCTCGGAGGAACGGGCTGAGCACCGATGTGCATAAGTCTCCACTGCTTTAAGTTGTAGTCGGAAAGCTTAATCTCGCCACGTTCGATTGCCTCTAAGATATCCTGAGCCCACGGAACAAGAAGCCATACGATGGTACACTTCTCTTCCGAAATTGCCTTGAAAATTGCCTCGGGCTTGGTGCCTTTAAGAAGGACTGCCTTGCTGCCGGAAAGAAGGCTTCCGAACCAGTGCATCTTGGCACCCGTATGATAAAGGGGCGGAATGCACAAGAACACGTCGCTTCTCTGCTGGCCGTGGTGAGCCTGCTCTACCTTACAGGAGTGCATAAGCGCTCTGTGACCGTGAAGTATAGCCTTTGGGAATCCTGTGGTACCCGAGGAAAAATAAATTGCAGCGTCATCGTCATCGCTTAATATAATGCCGGGGTTCTGGCTCGATGAGTTAGCCACCGCGCTGTTGTAATCTTCCGCAAAGCTCGGACAATTCTCGCCTACGTAGAATAAAAGTCTGCTCTTGGAAATCTTGTCTGCGATTTCCTCCACACGGCCGATAAATTCGGGGCCGAATACGAGGACATCCACATCCGCAAGTTTGAGACAGTACTCAATCTCGTCGGGTGCGTATCTGAAGTTAAGGGGCACCGCAAGTGCTCCGGTCTTAAGTATTCCGAAATAGATGGGAAGCCATTCGAGACAGTTCATAAGAAGAATGGCAACCTTATCGCCTTTAACCACGCCGCGTGACAAAAGCATGTTGGCAACACGGTTGGCCTTCTCGTCGAAGACGCTCCAGGTAATCTCTCTTCTGTAATGGGTGGTGGGATTGGGCTCGGTGAGCTCGTACTCCTTCCATGTAACCCTTCTTACTTCCTTAACTTCCGGGTTTATCTCTACAAGACATACGTCATTAGGGTACATCTTGGCGTTCTTTTCAAGTATTTCCGTAATGGGCATTTTGAATTCAATCTCCTTCGCGGATATTTTATTGCTTTAACGCTTTTATCCGCTAAAGTATAATAGCCCATTTACAGAAAATTGTCAAGTCCAAAGGACGGGCGGGGCGCCCGCTCTAGCTTATTTTTTGAAAAAGAATGTCTTCATTGTCGATTACTTCGTTAAAGGACGCAAGGGACACCGGTTTTGAGTACAGAAACCCCTGCTGAAGACCACACCCCGCCTCGTTCAGAAAGGAACGCTGGTCATCTGACTCTACGCCCTGGCATAACACTTTAATTCTAAGCGACCTTGCCATGTCGATAATAAAGCGAAGGATGGTCTTGTCGCTTTCTTTTAACGTAGTGTCCTTCATGAACGCGCGGTCGATTTTGAGAAGATCCACGTTAAGATCGTTAAGTGCGCTGAGTGTTGAGTAGCCTTTACCGAAGTCATCTAAGGATACGCTGATACCGAAATCTCTTAATTCCTCTACTGCTTCGGTGAAGTTTTGCTGGTTGTCGATGCGCATGCTTTCGGTGATTTCAAGCTTTAAGTACTCC
>Ga0129307_1003119_pt1 | contig 11068 bp, 8 predicted proteins | sample P1105metagenome_FD_94437 | JGI IMG/M metagenome (GOLD analysis project Ga0129307, IMG submission 94437) | Capybara group fecal microbial communities from Wisconsin, USA - P1105 metagenome | ecosystem: Host-associated > Mammals > Digestive system > Large intestine > Fecal | place: USA: Wisconsin... | reverse complement strand
TTCGGCGCTTGGGAAATGCAGGTCGCCGCGGTCGAAATGTATTTTCGAGTTGACTTGTTGCAGGTTGACGTTGGAGAAGCGGATGCCTTTGCGAGTGGCGAGAATGCCGCAGTTGAGGTCGCGGACATCGATGCCGGCGACGGAATCGGTGATGACGCCGTGGTCGAGCGTGGCAACGATGGTGTCGGCGGTGATATGATTGACGGTGAACTTCATCGACCCTGCCATGTCGAGGTGTCCGTCGTCGAAGAAGCCGCGATTCGGGTTGTTGGCGTTTTTGCGTGGCCGATGGTTGTCGCTGTGCACCTTGAAGTTATCGACAGTGAGGTTGCCCTTGTCGGAATATTTGATTTTGCCCACTCCGATGTGGAATTGGGCGGTAATTCCTTTATGGTTGGTGTGGTTGAAAGCCACGGCGATGTCGTCGCCTTCGAGATTGTGGACTTTGTCTTTGTGGAGCGAGCAATTCAGCCTGCCGAGCGAAAGGGCGGCGTCGTTGTATTTGATTTTGACTTTTTCGACGTCGATTTTGTTGACGTTGAATTTGAGTTTGTTTTTATCCTCTTCGGTTTTGACGTGGTCGTTTTTGAGGGCGTCGATAAGGAATTGGAAGTTGGCGACGGAGTCGCTGTCCTGTTTGATAAGCAGCGCGTTGACGTTTTTAGCCGATATTTTGCCGATTCTCACATCCTTTTTCAGCAGTCGCCATAAATCCACATTGGCGGTCAAATTTCCCACTTCGAGCATTTTGCGCTGGCTGCGGTCATCGACCGACATTCCGTAAAGTTTGATGTCCAGCGACGGCAAAGCCACGCTGACGCTGTCCACATTGACACGGGTTTTGAGTCGCTCCGACAGCATCTGGGTGGTGTAGTCCATCAGTTTGTTTTGGACGGTGCTTGTGCACAAAGCGATGTAAGCGCCAATCAACAGCACGACCAGCACAGCCGCCGTGATGCCCAATGTCTTCAACAATATCCGCCAAAAGCGATTTTTGAAGACTTTGGAAAGAGATAATTTGAATTTTTCCGGAGCCATCGCTTTGTGGAGTGGTTTAATACCATTTTACGCCGTTGTTGAGCGACGAGCGTTTGTCGTATTTGAGGTCTTGCAGAATCGACGCTTTCACGGCGATATGGAAGTTGTAGGATTTGTAAGGTCCTACCGGCACGAAACTTGCGCGCATAGTGAAGCAGTGCATATCGCGCGAGACGTTGCAGTTCATGTAAGCCAATTTGTGGGCGTTGAAGTCGTAGGATGCGGAGAACCCGAAATTCCACCCCTTCGCCGGCCGTATGTTGCCCGTGAAACTGAGGTTTTGGGTGATTTTCCCCTTGTATTCGAGTTTTTCCTTGTCGAAATCGCCATAACCGTAGGAGATGGAGTAGTTCATCGTCAGATTCCACGGGACCGACCATTTCTCGTAGCCGTCGGCATCGAAAACGGCAGCCGATTCGGAGTCCTTGTCGTGGTGGTCGGGGCCCGAGCCGAAATCGGCGTCGGTCATATCGCCCGAGGCTTCTTCGGGGAGGTCGCCGACGTTGGGCTTTTTATTGTCTTTTTTGCGTTTGAATGTGTCGTTGTTGAATGTGTAGGAGAAGGATGTGCCTGTCGATGACAGTCGTCCGATGCCCTTGCCCGCCTTCCAACGCGGAATGTTGACGCGAACGGGGTTGCCGTATTCGTTGAGTTGGTAGGTATATACGTCCCACGTCGCCGCGAGGTTGAGGTTAAATCCTTTGGTGAGTCGCAACAATAGCGACGTGTTGATGTTGCTCCAGTTGAGCGAGTCGGCGGCGAAGTTGTAACTTTGTGACACGGTGAAGTTCTCGATAAGGGAAATCTTTTTCTCCCCGATGGAGTCGTTGTCGGTCTTCACTTTCATCTCGAGGTTGTTGGCGAGGTTAACGCTCAGAATTCCCGATTTTCCTGCCGCAGGAGTCCCGAATAGGGCATTGGGGAAGTAGGAGTATTGGCGTTTGACGATTTCGCCTTTGTCGTTGACATAGGAGTAGTTGCCGTAGTAGCCGAAGAAATCCGACGAGAAATCGGGCGCACCGCTAAACGAAATCGAAGGCGTCAACACGTGGCGAATCATCTTCACTTTTTTGCCGAGGAAGGGCAGGGGCGTGAAAAATCCGTAGATTTTCGTGTCGAGCGACATAGCCGCCGAGAAGTCCCAGACGTTGTAGAAGTTGTAGGTGGTGTCGCACACTTCGGCAGAAGCGGCGGGGTCCCATTGACGCCGGACTTTCGTGGTGTACATTCGGTCGGTGAGGTTGACCGAGGGCGTCAGGTTGAAGTATTTAAACAGGTTGAATGTGGCGGAGATGGGCACGGAGTGTTTCATGCCGTTTCGCCAGTCCTTGATAAGGCTCTTTTTGAAAAATTCGTCCTGCTTGGCTGTCAAAGAGTTCTGCAATTGCCCGTTATAGGATAAACGGATTTTTTCGTACCATTTTTCATTGCCTACGGCACGCTTTCGCTTGAAGGGATAGACCTGCGACAACGAAACCGTCACGTTGGGGAAGGAAACGGTCAAGGTGGAGTCCTGTGTGCGTTGCGAAATGTTGGCGGTTGTCGATAACGACCATTTGGTTTGCGGGAACCGGTAGGTCATATTGATTGTCGAAGACTTCGTGTTTTCGGTGAATCCGCTGTTGTAGCGGCTGTTGAGGTCGTTTCGCGAATAGCCCGATGTGGTGAAGTTGACCGACGACGAGAAACTCATGTTCGGATTGGCTTTCGAATCCTGCGAGTGGCTCCAAAGGATTTGGAAGTTCGACTGATTGGAATAGTCGGCGTCGCCCTTGTCGCCGAGGATTGTCTTCAGGAAACTGATGTCGAAATTGCCCGAATACCTATATCGTTTGACGTAGTTCGATCGAGCATGCAGGCCCCACGAGCCGCGTGTGTAAATTTCGCCTGTCAAAGCGAGGTCGATATTGTCGTTGATGGCGAAGTAGTAGCCGCCGTCTTTGAGATAGAACCCTTGCTGGTAGTCATCGCCGAACGACGGGAAAATCACGCCCGACGAATATTTTTCGCTGAAGGGGAAATAGCCGAACGGGACGGCGAGGGGCAGGGGCAAGTCCTCAAGCACGAGATATGCCGGCCCGGTTACGATGTCCTTTTTGGGGCGGACTTTCGCTTTGGTCAGTTGGAAGTAGAAGTGGGGATGTTCGTGGTTGGAGCAGGTGGTGTAACGGCCGTTGGCGAGGAAATAGTCGTCGTTTTCCATTTTCTTGGTGACGCCGCCGGTGAGATAGCCTTCGCCCTGCTCGGTGATGAGGTCGGTGAGGTAGCCGCGTTGGTTCTTGAAGTTATAACTCATCTCCTTCGACTGATATTCACCCGATTTGTCCTTAAAGACAGGCGTTGACTGCGGTTTGCCCAACGAGTCGAGCACTCCTGCGGCATGGACGATGCTCTTGTCCATATCCATCTCCACCATGCCCGACTTGAGGTTGACGTCGCCGTAGGTTATCTCGCCGTTGCCGTACATATAGGCGTTGGTTTTCCCGATGAGAATCATCGAATCTTTGGCGGAGAACTGCACGGGATTGTCGAGGTCGACTTTTTCGCGGCGGAGTCGCGACCTGACGGAATCGATTGTTAGGGGCTTTCTGACGAGTAGGGCGGAGGTGTCGGCGGTTTCGGAATCGACGGCCGAAAGCACCACATCGCGGAGAGTCAGAGAATCGGCCTTGATAATACGCCCGCCTACGCCGTCGCGTTGGCTCTGCGAACGAGTCAATCCTGTGCCTATCAGGGCAAAAAAGAATGCGAGCAATATGTAAACAGAGCCTTTCTTCAAATTTGAGCCTATTTGGGCACAAATTTACAAAAAAATCGCCACTTTCGCCCCTTCCCCGCGTTAAATAATGTTCTAAGCCTGAAACGATTCTTAAAAACGACGCTGCGATTATAACAAAGGCGGCCGTCAACCGAAGTCGAAAGCCGCCTTTGTTGTTGATAAAATGTCGGTTTAGTCGTCGATGTCAACGACTTGGAATGTTCGGCTGTATTCGATTTCAAGCCCGTTGTTGAGTTTCACCTCATAGCCGCGAAGGTTTCTGTCGAGTTTGAGGATAGTCGTGCCGGGGAATGTGGCGTGAACGTGGGCCTTGATTTGTTCGGGAATCAACGCTGTGGGAACTTTCGATGTCTTGCAGTTGAATTCTTTCCAGTTGCCCTGTTTGTCAAATTCGACTTTTTCGCCGCTTTCGTAAACAACCGTGTAGTCGTCCCAGTCCATTGTGACAATCAAAGGCACTTTTTCGGCAAAGTGCTTTTTGAGAAGCGTTTGTGCTTGCTGGGGAAGTTGGTTGAAAGTAATCACTTGGTCGTGGTCGGCTTTAGCGCTGAAGCAGAAAGCAACCATAGCCGCCAATACGAATAATAATTTCTTCATTTTTCGTGGGGATTTGTAAGTTATAGAAAATTTTTGTCGTTAATCGTCCATTTCCATCAATGCGCCTTGATGGTTGAATTTCAGGTCGAGGTCGGTGGCAAGTTCAACTTCGTAGCCGTAACTCTCTTTGTCGACTTTGATGATGGGGACGGCGGGGAAGTTCGTTGCCACATAGGTGGCGATGTTAGCGGGAATGAGGGTGGCGGGGATGGGAGCCATGCGAGATTCCACTTTGTCCCACACGTTGTCGGTGTCGAAACTAATCATCGTTCCGTCGGCGAGTGTCACGTCGTATTTATCCCAGAACATCCATTCGACATCTTTTTCGGCATACGTGATAGTTTGATTGGGGAAAGTCTGCTTTACGAAAGTTTGAATTTCCGCAGGAAGATTGGCGGGAAGAACCGGTTTGTCGTCGCATCCCGAGGCTGCCAGCATTAGGCCACCGAGGGCGAGTGTAATAAGAAAATTTCGTGTCATAATGTTTTACTGATATTATACCGACAAAATTAGAAAAAATTTACCAAAAAGTAATAAAAATGGATTAAAAAAACGCCACAGCGCTATTTTGGCATCGCGTCGATTCCGGCTTGAGTCATCTGCCCTTGGTCAATCATCTTTTGGCAACGCCGCAGGTTGTTTTCGGTCCAATGGCTGCCTTTGCGTCGTGGAGAGAGACGTTGGGCATGGCGGCCGTCTGGGAGCCGTTTGACGGTGGAGTCAATCCACCCAAAGCATAGGGCTGTTTCTGCCACTTCAACGTAGGGAATGGCGTCGTCGCGGAGAGTTTTAGAGCGGTTTGTCGTCACCCAGCATTCCTTTTCCGTGAGGCTGTTGTCTCGAAGCCAGTCGTAGAGTTGTCCGCGGTGATGAAATTCGAGCAGATTCGTTATTTCCATGGTCGGTTATTTGGCGGTTTTTGGCGTCAATCTTTACGTTCGATTAGCGGTAGGAGATCGGCGTCAAAGATATGCCGCTCTACGATGCGGTAATGGGGATGATATGCTTCGCGATATTCGGGCGAGTGGCTGACGGCATAACGGCCGGAGGAGAGGAGTTCGTCGATGAATTGCCGGTCGTCGGCGTAGTGGGGGAGCGATAAGTCCATTTTGTCGATTATGCCGACAATTTCGCCCCACCGTTCCCGCCATTTTTCGACATCGGGTCTGGCGCAGGCGTTGGCGCTTCGGATGAATGCGTCGAGAAGAAGTTCGGCGGAAATACAGCCGTCTTTGACGGCACGGAGGCTAACACGGACGTAGCGTCCGTCAATGCCGCAAGGCTCGAACAGCCACGGCGTCATTTCGTCGTCGGTCATCAATTCTTCGTCAAGATATGCTTTGACGCTTTGAGGGTCGGAAATAAGATGCTCAGGACCCATAAAGTCCTGAAAACAGGATTTGTATAGGTCGATGAGTCGCGACTTTGGATATTCCGACAATTGCCTGTTGACGAATTGCTCGACGCTTTGTGCCGTAGCGCATATTCCTGCCGCCAAAGCCATTATTACAAAAGCCAAAAGCCGCTTCATCTCATTAGATTATTCTTTCGTGTCGAGGTCGGATGCCTTTCCTGTGAACTTCGGCGGACGTTTTTCGAGGAACGAGTTGATGCCTTCGAGGTAGTCAGCCCCCTTATAGACGCGTGTGCGATAGGCGTTTATGCGTTCGAAGCCTTCCGAAGAGATTGCCGCCGACGATTTTGAAAGGATGCGGAATTGGCGTTTAATGGCGCTGATTGACATCACGGAATTTTGGCGCAGCGGCTTCAGGAAGTGATTTTCGAGCATATCGTCGAGTTCCTCAGGCGGAGCCACTCGGTTGATAAGTCCGACGTTGAGGGCATCTTCGGCTTCGATGGGCGTGGCAAGGAAGAACATCTCGCGGGCTTTGTTCAACCCGAGTTGGTTGACGAAGTGCATAATGCCCGAAGCGTTGTAAGGGATGCCGATTTTTGCGGGGGTAATGGCGAAAGTGGCGTTTTTCGAAGCCACAATCATGTCGCAACTGAGGCACAGGTCGCATGCTCCGCCCCACACGCTGCCGTTGACGCAAGCGATGACGGGAATAGCCACTTCCTGCACCTTGTGGAGCATCCGTTCCATCGGGACGTCGTAGGCCAACGGGTCGCTGCCGTCTTGGGGAAGTTCGCGGATATCGTGGCCTGCACTCCACACTCCGTGGCGGCATTCTGCCTTTATGACGATTGCCACACATTCGTGTTCGTAGCCATATTGCAAGGCATTGGCAAGGTCGTGGCACATCGTGTCGCTCAGGCAGTTTAGATGGTTTGGATTGTTCATGACGATGAAACAAATCCTGTCGTCGATAGTCACATTGACGAGGCTGAAACTATATTCTTTTTCCATAACGCTGTTGAATTTGTTACAAAGTTAAAAAAATTCCAATAATCGGTCAATTCAAACGGAAGTTTTTTTTCGTGCCTTCATTTTTCCAAAAATCATGACCGTATTCCGCAATATTTCCTGTAAATTTGCAGTTGGAAAATGAAAAGCAATCCCAATGCCCGACGACAATAAATACGACATTTTTATCAGTTATTCCAACAAGAACCGCTCGACTGTTCACCGCTATGCTAAAATGCTTGAACAGCAGGGTTATAGCGTGTGGTATGACTCGAAACTCCACACCGGCGCCCAATTCTCAAAGGAAATTGTGGAGGCGATTAAAAAGTCGCGTCTGTTTTTGTTTTTCTCCTCGAAAGATTCGAATCTTTCCAAATGGACACGCAGTGAAATCCTTGTGGCAGATAAATATGGAAAGCAGATTTTGCCCGTAAAAATCGACAATACCGACTACGACAATTCGATTATGATGGTTCTCTTGCCGTTGCAGTACGTCAGCCTGACAGACACCCCCGACGCTTCGGAAAAACTGCTCGACTCCGTGAAGTCCTTTATAGGCTCTCCGTCGCAGCCGCTTCTGCCCGCCCCTCAACCGAAAGGTCGTCGGCATGGTGTCTTATGCGCGGTTTTTTCTTTGGTTCTCGCCGCAGTGGCTTCATGGGTAATGATGGTTTTCAGCGGCGAACATCATATGAATCATTCGTTGTCGAATTTCGTGCTATTCGCGAGTGTTGCGTCGGCCTTTGTGGCATCGTCGTATATTATCTTTGTCGAGCAGGCGTGGAATCGTCGAGGAACGCTGACAAATCTGGCGATTCTGACAGCCGTTGTCATTTTCACAACCTATACGTTTATGGCCTTCGGATTGGGATTCAACAATGCCCATGTTTTTTCAATTAATTTGCCGAGCATCGGTTGTTCATTGTTGGCACTTACGTCGGTGTTTCTCATCGTTTTCTACAAGAAAATCGGTTATTGTCTTCTCTGCCTCAGCGCGTTGCTTTTTATTGTCGGCGGCTACTTTTGGCTTGGCTGGTCTTTGTGGGTGTTGGGCGTTTTGTTTGTGGCGGCGGATTTGGCAATGGTTGTTTTCACCTCCGCGCTGAAGATTTACCACAATGGCAAATCGGTTTGGGATGAGATGATGCACGGTTAGTCTTTTAGTGGCATACAAAAAGAGGGGGCTGACGAACGACTCGCCATCCCCCATTGTTAACCCATAAAACCCTTTCAAAAATTCTCTGTTAAATTGTAGGGTCGAAGTTTCTGAGGCCCAAGACATCCCAGAAATCGGCGGGAAGTGCCACGTTTTCGAGTTTGATGCAGTCGGTGAACAATCTTGCCACCTCGGCAACGTTGTGGCCGCCTACACCGCAACCGACCTTAGTCACGAGAAAACGCATTTCGGGATGAATCATCGCGAAGTTGATGAATCGGTCAACTGCATTCTTGAATGTCTGCATGCCGTTTACGGTCGGGATGGCATAACTCTGGCCTTGGAAACCTTCGCCCTGTCCCCACACTGCTCCGAAGTTTTCCATTGCGAATGCCGCCGCTCCGCCGCTGTGGAATCCTTCGGCATTGCTTCCGAAAACGAAAACTTCGCCTGGCTGGAGGAATTTGACGAATTCGGGCGTTACGCGGGGCGAATAGTAATTTTGCGAGAATTGTCTTTTGTTAAGTTTGATGCGAATCATTCTTTCTCGCTCACTTTCTGCGGGATTGCGTTCTTCGTAGATTTTATTTATCTTGCCGAACAACGATTTGCGCGATGCCGATTCGCGGCTCCATGTGTTGCTTGCTCCACGGCGGTCGTGGCTGAATTCGACGGCGTTGTCGATTGACAGCAAATCAATCACACTCTTGACATCGTGGGCGGAACCCATATAGGAGAAGGTCCAGCCTTCCTCTTTGAGGTCGGTTATCAGTTTGCGCAGACTCTGGGGATTCCATATGTGGGAGTCGTTTTCTAAGCCGTCGGAGAGGACGGTAACAACGCCGGTAGCGTCGGGGTCGTTGATGATTTTGTCGCGAAGGCGAGTAATCGAATCTCCCATAGCGTCGTAAAGAGGTGTGCAGCCGTTGGGACAGTAGGCGTCGAATTCGCCTACGAGTTCAATCGGAGTGTCATAGTAGTGCGTTCTGACGTTGTCGTTACGGCAACCGCTGTTGAAAGTCACGATTGTGAGGGTGTGTACCTGTGTGTCTGAAAATTCTCTTTGTGCGGAGCGGATTGTTTCGATAGTCTCGTTCACGCCTGAAAGGGTGACTTCGCGAATAGGGTTCATCGAACCGCTTTCGTCGATGATAATCAGGTTGTGGATTCTGGCCTTAGGCTTTGGACCTTTGGCAGGAGCATTCTCTTCAGGTTTGCCTTCGGGCGTTTTGTCTGAAGCGGTGATTTCTACGTTAATTTCTGTTGCGCCGTTTAAGGCTTCTTTGATTTCGCCGAGTTCCGACGAGGAAAGGTTCATTGAATTCATAATAGATATTTTTAAAAGATTAGTAAATATTGTTCGTGTAAATAATACGCATTCAAAAATTGTGCCAAAAATACGGCCCGCTTAATGCGGCTTATAAGTAATTGTAAGTTAACTAAATATTTAGAGTGTTATAGATTAAAATTCCAATCTCATTCCGATTTTCTTTGCCGTTTTATAGGCTTCTTCATCGAAAGTGTATAAGGCGGGAGAGCGGTGGGGGTTGCCAGTGATTTTCTTGCCAGTGGGCCGGATGTAGCCGAGTTTGAGCATTTTTTTGGGGAAGTTGCGGCGGTCGCGGAGTTTTTTGTCGTCGGCCGGAGGATTGAGGATTGCCAAATAGATGCTGTGGAGTTGGGGCATCGTGAATTCCTTGTCGAGCAAGTGGAAACCGACGGGCTCGAAATGTATTCGTTGGCGAAGACGTTCGAGGGCGACATCAATAATTTTGTTGTGGTCGAAAGCCAGTTCCGGCAACTTGTCGATGGGGAACCATTTGGCCTCGCGGGCGTCGTCGCCGCCTTTGATTTTGTATTTGTCTTTCACGACGAGGGCAAAGAATGCGATGGTGATTACGCGTTCGCGGGGGTCGCGGCCTTCGTCGGAGAAAGTCTCGAGTTCTTCGAGGAAGATGTCGTCGACGTTCGTCTCCTCGTGGAGTTCCCTATAGACAGCGTCTTGAGCCGATTTGTCGGTTTGAATGATAAATCCGCCAGGGAGCGCCCAAGTGCCCTTATACGGTTCGCCGCCACGTTCGATAAGCAGCACGTTTAATTTCTCACCGTCGAATCCGAAAACGACGGCATCTACTGTCACGGCGGGATGCCAGTAGCGTGATTCCCATTTGCCTGTAAGTTCGTTCAAGATCATATCTATAGTTGTTTTTTTTGAAGTTCGTTGGAACGTTTGTGTAAGAATTACGTTGCAAAGTTACAAACATTTTTTTATTCTGCAAAAATTTTTGCGTAAAAATTACACTAAAATAAAATTTTTTTCATTTTTCTAAAATCCGTCGAAGCAACACATCTTTATATACACAGGCATTTATGTCGGTCGTATTCCGTGCCGTAACACAGCTTAATTTACACTTTAAATCTTTATGATTAAAAATTTGTTATATATGTTATTGTGTTGTTTTTCGATTCTGATTGATAATGCCCTTTTTGCTGGTTTTCGGTGTGCCTCGGATGGCTCAAAAGTGGCGAAGGAGAGGTCAACACGCGTTAATTATAAATATCTTGAATCTACACTTTAAATTATTGCATATATTAGATTGCTTATTAATTTATTATTTGATAAATTTTCATGGCATTTATTCTTGATGAATGCCGACATTTAACTCTAAAAAGTTTTTTGAACTTTCCGACTTTTTTCGCATAATTTGTATCATCTTTCGACTACTGAAAATAAACTGCCGAGTTTATTTGTTTTATTTTGCGAAAATGTGTAACTTTGTAAATTAACAAAATCTAATGTATCATGAGTTTTCTGAAATTTGATAAAAAGTTGATGATCAACCTCGAACAGTCGTTGTCGCTGGAAGTGTTGCGCACCAACTACGCTGGCGCGTACCATTCGTCGACGGTCGTGGGGTGTAACACTCGTAAGCATCACGGGCTGCTCGTGGCTCCCGTTCGCGAGATGGACAACCGCACATGCGTGTTGCTGTCGTCGCTCGACGAGACTGTGATTCAACACGGAGCGCCGTTCAATCTGGGCATACACTGCTATAAAGGCGGTGTGTATAGCCCCAACGGCCACAAATATATCCGCGAGTTCGACTACGAAAACGTGCCTCGCACGACATAT
>Ga0129307_1003118_pt1 | contig 11071 bp, 6 predicted proteins | sample P1105metagenome_FD_94437 | JGI IMG/M metagenome (GOLD analysis project Ga0129307, IMG submission 94437) | Capybara group fecal microbial communities from Wisconsin, USA - P1105 metagenome | ecosystem: Host-associated > Mammals > Digestive system > Large intestine > Fecal | place: USA: Wisconsin... | reverse complement strand
CATACTGCCGGAAAGATTGCGATAGCGGCGTTATTAATGGCGCTGGCGGTCGCCGCGGTCACAGCCGTATCACGGATCCGCCGGAAACGGACCATCGAGACACGACGTGCGGCCAGGGAAGCACGCTACCGTGCCTGGAAAGAGAACCAGGACGCAGAGGAAGAGATTGAGGACAGCAAGGATAGAGTTTAAGAGGCATTGATTTATTACGGTTTGCCTTTAAGAGCCGATATCGGAGCCGACTCTTGGGAATTGGACCCTTGCGTTACCCTCCTGGTATTGGCTTTTTCTGTGTGGTATAGGACAAAAAGTGTTGGTTTGAACCGCCGATCACCCAAGCATATAAGGGTGATTGGCGTTTTTTAGTTATTTGAAACAAGAAAAAGGGTAGACAAAAAATGTTGGTCCGGCAGCGGGAGAATGCCGGGCATGTTTGGTACTGATTTTGAATAAATGGATTATCAGTCCAATAGTTTTGGCTATGAGATGGTGCTAATGTGATTTTTCTTTGAATTTAGTCCATGTTTTAGGATCTTCCTGTCCTCCGTGTGTTACGGGATCTGCCGCCCACTTGCGCATTGCGGTTCACGGGCAAAACGCGGTATAATATAATAACAAAATAGTGATCCGGCTTTTGAAAGCACTCTGACTTTTCCTTTTTTTCAGGAGGTTCATTATAAAGAGGAAAATGTTTACGGCGTGCATTGCCATGATCCTGCTGCTCTGCATCTCCGCGTTTGCGGGGACCTGGGAAGGCAGCACGGAGACCGGATGGCGCTATCGCGGAGATGACGGGAACTATGTGACGGAGAACTGGGTGCAGGACGGCGGCGCCTGGTATTACCTGGGCGCGGACGGCGTGATGCTGCACGACGCCTGGGTGCAGGGCCTGTACTATGTGGGCCCGGACGGCAAAATGCTGGTGAATACGGTCACGCCGGACGGCTATCGGGTGGGCGCGGACGGCGCCTGGATCAGGGATGCGGCACCGATAAATGCTGATGCTGCCGCTGCTGAGCCCGTTGCGGCAGCCGAAGCCGCGGGAATAGAAGCTGCGGAGATCCCGAGCCTGGACCAGCTGGTCCCGGTCCTCCAGGCTGCCGTACAGGAATCGGAACAGGAAGACATCCATTTTGTGGTGGAAAAAGGCGGGGAGGATAAGCTTATCATTCATGTTCTCACTTACGGGGATATGGAGGATATCTGGGGCGAATTTGCGGTACAGCTGGTTGCGGAAGCGGTCGGAGATACCTGGAGCGAGTTTGCCGCCCAGTTCTCGGGCATGATGGGACGCCCCATCGCTGTGGAAGCCAGATACTACTATAATGACAGGTTTATCCAGACGAACACCTATTGAGCCGGAGAGGATCCCGAAGGCTGAACCCGGCCGGAAAATACCGATGCCAGGCTGAGCCCGATAGAAAGAAGCCGATGCCGGACTGAACCCGCTGGGAAGAACAGAACCCAGCCGGAAAATACCGGAAATATACCCGCCCTGCAGATACTGACGCAGGGCGGATTTTAAAATTATACAGGAGCGCTATGAAATTTATCCATCTTTCTGACCTGCACCTTGGGAAGCGGGTCAACGAATTCAGCATGCTGGAGGACCAGGAATACATTCTCAGGAAGATCCTCCGGGTGATCGACGACGAGCGGCCGGAGGGCGTGATCATCGCCGGGGACGTGTATGATAAGCCGGTGCCCTCCGCGGAGGCCGTCAGCCTTTTCGATGACTTTTTATGTAAACTTGCAAAACGGCAGCTGCAGGTCTTTGTGATCAGCGGGAACCATGATTCTACGGAGCGCATCGCCTTTGCCTCCCGGATCATGGACACCACGGGGATCCACATGTCGCCGGTGTACAGCGGGAAGGTGGAGCCTGTCAGGCTCAACGACGCCTATGGGGAGCTGAACATTTACATGCTGCCCTTTATCAAGCCGGCCCAGGTGCGCCGGTATTTTGAAGACGCGGAGATCGGAAGCTATACCGATGCCCTCAGGTGCGCCGTGGAGGAAATGCAAGTGGATCCGGCCAAAAGAAATGTCCTGGTTACGCACCAGTTCGTGACGGGGGCCTCCCGCACAGAGTCGGAGGACATTTCCGTGGGAGGCGCCGACAACGTGGACGCGGAGGTGTTCAGGGACTTTGACTATGTGGCGCTGGGCCACCTGCATTCCCCTCAGAACTGCGGCGGCATTTCCGGCCGGGAAGGAGGCGCACCCCATAACCGGGAAGGCAGTGCATCCGGCGGCCCGGCAGGCGGCGGCGCACCCCTAATCCGCTACTGCGGATCCCCGCTGAAATATTCATTTTCAGAAGCCGGGGACCGCAAGTCCGTGACAGTCGTGGAGCTTCAGGCAAAGGGGGAGCTCTCTGTCAGGACGGTGGAGCTGGTGCCGAAGCACGACATGGTGGAGCTGAAGGGACGCTACGAGGAACTGACGCTCAAAGCTTTCTATGAAAATACTACCTGGCGGCAGGATTATGTCCACATCACACTGACGGATGAAGAGGACATCCCGGATGCCATCGGCAGGCTGCGGGTCATTTACGAAAATCTCATGAAGCTGGATTATGACAATACCCGCACCCGCTCCAACGCGGTCATCGAGGGGGACGAGAGGGCAGAGACCAAGACTCCCTACGAGCTGTTCGCGGATTTTTATGAGCTGCAGAACAATCAGCCCCTGAGCGATGAACAGGCCGGGTACATGAAGGCTTTGATCGGGAAGGTATGGGAGGAAGAAGGATGAGACCGCTGAAACTGATAATGTCCGCGTTCGGGCCCTATGCGGGCCGGACAGAGCTGGATCTGGAAATGCTGGGAGAGAAAGGACTCTACCTGATCACGGGGGACACCGGCGCAGGGAAGACCACGATTTTCGATGCCATCACCTTTGCTTTATACGATGCGCCCAGCGGGAATAACCGGGACGCTTCCATGCTGCGCTCCAAATATGCGGAGCCCCAGACCCCCACCGAAGTGGAGCTCACATTTTCTTACAGGGGGAAGATCTATACCGTAAAGCGCAATCCTGCCTATGAGAGGCCCAAACTCCGGGGCGATGGCTTTACGAAACAGAACGCCTCAGCGGAGCTGCATTATCCGGACGGCCGGGTGGTGACGGGGAGCGAGGATGTCAAGACTGCCGTGACCGAGATCATGGGGATCAGCCGTGACCAGTTCATGCAGATCGCCATGATCGCCCAGGGAGATTTCATGAAGCTGCTGCTGGCATCCACGGATGACAGGAAAGCCATTTTTCGGAAGATCTTCAATACAGAGCTATTCCAGATCCTTCAGAACAGGTTGAAACAGGAGGCAGCGGATCTGTCAAATCAATGCGCAGCTGCCAAAAACAGCCTGCGCCAGTATATCGGGGGTATTCAGGCGGAGGAGACGGATGTCCTGGGCCTGGAGGTGGAAAAAGCGAAGGCGGAACGGCTTCCCATGGGAGAGGTCACCGTCCTTCTGGAGCAGCTGATCGCAAAGGATTTCGCTGCGGAGGCTTCGGTGTCAGCAGAGAAGGATTCCGTGGATCAGCAGCTTGGGCTTGTGAATACCCGGCTCGGAAAGATCGAGACCTGGGAGCAGGCCCAGAAGAGCATTTCGGAAAATAAAGCCGGTCTGGCTGCGGAACAGGTGCGGCACACTGTGTTGAAAGAGGCTTACGAAGCACAGAAGGCGAAGGATCCCGAGGTCGAAAAAGCGGCAGAGGAAAAGGCAAAGCTGGAAGCGGAACTGCCCGGGTATGACGCATTGGAAGCACATGCAAAAGAAGTCAGGGCGGACCGGAAGGAACTGACAGAGAAGGAAACGGCGTGCGCCAGGGCGAGGCAGGCGCAAGATTCTGCCCGTAAGGGGCTGGAAGCGCAGAAAGAGGAACTGAAGGCCCTTGCGGATGCGGGGGAGAAAAGGCAGGCCCTGATTTCGGAAAAAGAAAAGGCTGAGGATCATAAGAAAAAGGCCGACAGCCTGGCAGCCGACCTGGGAGATCACAGGGACAAGTCTGCCCGTCTGATCATACTGCAAAAAGAATACAGTGCCGCGTCTGAACAAAGCCGGACTGCTTCAGAAGAGTATGAATCCATGCAAAAAGCCTATTTGGATGAACAGGCAGGCATTATAGCGGAAACACTGGAAGAAGGAAAGCCCTGCCCTGTGTGCGGCTCTTTGGAGCATCCCTGCTCCGCAAAGAAATCCGAGTCCGCGCCCACGGAAGGCCAGCTTCGGAAATACAAAAAGGATGCGGACCAGGCGCGAAAAGCTGCTGAGAATAAAAGTGCAGATTGTGCCGCCGCAAGAGGCGAACTGGAGACTCTGATGAAGAGCATCCGGAGGCAGATCGGGGAGCTGGGACTGGACTTCGGGACAGAAACCGGAGCAGCGCAGCTGGCAGAGCAGGCAGAACCAGCGGTTAGACAACTGCAGGCAGAGCTGAAAAGCGAGATCACTAGATTGGCGGAAGCCATCGAAGCAGAGGACGCGCGGATCGGACGGAAGCAGGCTTTGGAAGCAGCTGTTCCTGAGGCAGAGAAAGCTTTATCCGAACAGGAAAGCGCTATTGGGGAACTGTCCGAAGCCATCGCCAGGCTGCAGACGGCGGTGCAGACGAAGACCGCGCAGTTGGAGGAGGAAAAGGCCAAACTGCGTTTTGACAGCAAAGAGAAGGCAGAACACCGGATCCGTGAACTGGGATCTTTCATAAAACAGACGAAACAGGATCTGGACAATGCGGATAAAGCATGCCGCGCTTCCGACAGGAAGATCGGCGAATTGCAGGCGGCGATCACGGAACTTGAGAATCAGCTGAAGAGCGCGGAGAAACTCGACAAAGAGACAGAAACCCGGAAAAAGGAGACATTTACAGAAACCAGAAAACGGCTGGAGGAGCAGGCTAAGACAATCGCCGGCAGGCTGAATGCCAACAGGTCGGCTTTGGTGAACATCAAGGAAAAATCCGGAGAATTGGACATTCTTGAAGCAAAGCTCCAGTGGCTCCGGGCGCTTTCCAATACGGCCAACGCGACGATCTCCGGCAAGGAAAAGATCATGCTGGAGACCTATGTGCAGATGACCTTCTTTGACCGCATCATCGCGCGGGCCAATACCCGCTTCATGATCATGTCCGGCGGCCAGTATGAGCTGAAACGCCGGACCACCGCGGCGAACCTGGTATCCCAAAGCGGCCTGGACCTGGATGTGATCGACCATTACAACGGCACGGAGCGCAGCGTTAGGACTCTTTCCGGCGGCGAATCCTTTAAAGCCTCCCTATCCTTGGCGCTGGGGCTTTCTGACGAGATCCAGTCCAGCGCAGGGGGCATCCGCCTGGACACCATGTTCGTGGACGAAGGCTTCGGTTCCCTGGACGAGGAGTCCCTGCAGCAGGCCATCCGCGCCCTGTCGGAACTCACGGAGAACAGCCGCCTGGTGGGAATTATTTCCCATGTGGCGGAACTCAAGGAGCGGATCGACCGGCAGATCGTGGTGACCAAAGAACGGAGCGGCGGCAGCCGGGCAAAGATCGTGGTATGACCGCGGTATGGTATAACAAAAAAACTGCCGGCCCATCGAAGAAGATGGGCCGGCAGTTTTTAAATCAGGTGCGGAAAAGCTGCCATTCCGGAATTGCCGGTTTCCGTCAGTGGGATGAACTGACCGGATAACTCACCTCCGTAGCTGTTACATCATCGCCAGGCTCGGGGTGTTTGATGTTGTAGAGCTCAGGGGCCGTGTATCGTTTGTCATCAAGGTCACTGTAAGATCCGGAGCCTGAGGAGGACGAACTCCCAGAATCGGAGCCCGAAGAGCCGCTGCTGTCGGAGGTCCAGGTGTACCAGTTGGTGATGCCGGCATCGTCGCCATAGCCGCTGGTATCGATGGTGCTCTGGCTGTAGCTTTCGGGCGGCTCCTCTATCTGCGCGTAATGCGCGGAGCTCACCAGATCGTAAGGACTGCCGGAATAATACTGCTCTTCAGTCATCCCGGGGACCCACTTGCCGTCGGCGCCCACATAGTAGCCGTCCGGGGTCCAGGTGTCCGTCATCATGGCGCCGCTGCTTCCCACGTAATAATCGTTGCCGATCCACTGGTTCGTCGCCAGTTCGCCGCTGCCCAGGGCGTAATACCATCTGCCTGTATCGGGAGACTGGTACCATGCGTTTTCTACCATGTAGCCGTATGCATCGAAGGCATAATTCTTGCCTCCAATGCTGTACAGGCCTCCCGCGGGGTAAGACCCGTCATCGTTCTGGAACCACCAGCCGTTGCCGTCTTTCATCCATTCCCCGGCCATTGCGGAAAATGCCATGGCAGCGGAAAACGCTGCCGCTGCCGCGATCGCGGCTAAAGTCCTTTTTTTCATGCGCTCCCTCCTCCTTTATTGATTTCGGTGCCTTTATTGCTTTTCTTTACTCCCGGTATTTCTGTAAAATTCTCTGCTCATGAAAGAGACCCAACTATTATATTACCCGTATCCGGACTTAAAAGCAACGTACTTATGGGGGCACTTTTTTCCCTCCGCTCCGGTATTCGGCGGACATCCCGGTATTATCTCTTCACGGTGTAGTTATCTTCCAGGATATACTTGTAATTGCCGGCCTCATCCACAGGCACGGCTGTATATTCATACACTACCCGTGCGCCCGTTGCCTTCAGGTCGACCGTGATCTTCCCCCCGCTTCGAGCCTCCGGCACGACCTTTCCTCCGTAGAGTCTGTGCGCGGTGGCGCCTTCAGGATAGATCACTTCTCCGTCAAATGCTTGTCCCTGCTGCGAGTACAGATTGAAGTAGTCCGTGTCCTCGTCGTCGAACCCTTCCCGTACAACCACTCTGGAACTGTATTTGTTGCCGTTCGGCCTTTCGCTGGAATCAAATGTACAGGTATATACAAACTGTTCAGGATAATCCACGATCTGGCCGGGTCCCTGGATCACGTGATGATGGGACTCAGCCTCCCATTCGTATGGGCCGCCTTCCACTTCGTCATCCACATCCGTTGGAAGCACAGATGAGGCGCCGCCGTCTGTACTCGGGTGGCTTTTCCAATTCATAGGCGGGTAACGGAAATACACGTCCACAGTCTCTCCGTCGGTGTAAGCCTCGTTATGCCGTGTGCGCAGTTCGGATTCCTTCGCGGAGTCCATGATCTTGATCTTTGTCAGCACCCAGGTATAGGTGGCGCCGCCCGACAGGTTGATGATGGTATTCCGGTCGCCCTGTTTGGTGTTGAGCTCAAAATGGACTTCCTTGATGGGATCCTTGCCGGCCGCCAGGGCCTTCCTGTCCTTGTAGATGTAGAGGGTATCCGGCAGGTTGGCGCACATCCAGGCCAGTTCCGTGGCGGTGAATTCCACAGTCCAGCCGTCCTCCCAGTCTTTGCCGGAAGGAGCGTCCAGCACCCAGCCGTCCGCGTCGATGATCTTCCCGTTTTTGCCGAAGGCCATGGCGCAGCCCAGATACTCCGGAACCGCCGTGGTAGTCATATCGACATTTTCCTTGATGGTAAAATTCAGCTCCCGGTTAAAGGACTCCATGGGCTTCGCCAGGCTCTTGTAGAGCTGCTCCTGGCTCCGTTCCATCAGGAAGCGCTCGATCCTGGGCAGCACCTCCTTGCGGAAACGCTTGCGCACATCGATCTTGAGTTTGGCGGTGAGCAGGTCCTTCTGTTCCTGCGGGATATCAAAGTAGTTACGGTATTTGGATTCGGAGATGGCGAAAATGAAATCTTCGCTGCTCTTAGAGGCCTCCTCCCAGAACTCGGCGGCGTATTCGTCCAGCTTGTAGTTGACCGCGTCCATGGCAGCCCGGGCATCCATGTCGCCCCTCCAGTACATATCCGTAAAGAACTGGTACCAGGGTTTCCACTCGAAGGGATGGATATTTTTATAATAGGAGTCGAAAATTTCCGAGGTAATCTCCACCTGTGTCTTTTTGGCCGTTTCCACCATGTAGTCCAGCTGCATGGAGAACACGGAGACGCCCAGGAATCCCAAAGTCAGTGCCGAAGAGGCGTAGCCTGTGTGCATGCTGAAAATGGTCCCCGCATTCGAGAACAGGTTCTTGTAGGCGTTGAGCGCCGTGGTCGGGGAATCGAAGCCGTATTTATAGGAGTCCGTGCAGACCTGCAGCCCCATGGTCAGCAGGGAAATGTCGGTCATCGCGTTGGACAGATTGGTCTTGAAATTGGCTTCATAGGGCTGGAAACGGCCGTTCACCAGGGCGATGGCCATGGGGGGCTTCTCCATGGGGGTGAGGCTCACGCCCACGTCAATAAAGGGGGAAATGAGTCCCCACCAGGTGTTGGCTCCTTCCAGGCCGCTGATCATCTGCTCCGGGGTGCCGTCGATATCGACGTCCGGCATTTCCAGGTGATACGTCGACGGAGACTTGGTGAACCGCTTCATGGACTCGGTGAAGTCGGGCCTGGCAGTGGCTTTAAGGATGTTCTCCCAGTTATTGCTGATGCCATATTTCATCATCGGGCTGCCGGGATCTTCTACTTTGTAGAGCGGCCCCAGGGTCTTGGGATCGGGGAGTTCTTCCTCGACGACCGTCTTGCCGGTGCCGCCTGCCGCACCGCCGCTTGAACTGCCCGCCGCGACACCATTCTGGGCTTTCACCTTCGCGGCAGCCTGCTTCTCCTCGGGGGTCAACTCCTCATCACGGATGAGGGAGAGGATGCTGGTCAGGGCGGTAAGTCTTCCCGCCTTCGGATCCGCAAAGCTCACCAGGGGCATCCAGGCGCCGGTTTCCTGCAGGTAATGTGTGATCACGTGGTTTTCCGGGTCGCTGCAGGGGAAAGTAAGTTCCACCGGGCTGCCCAGTTCGTGGCTCTTGCCTATGGCGATATCGTACTGGTGAAAGGCCCGGCCTTCCGCAGTGGTGCCGGTGCCCTGGTCGCGCACATAACCGTTCTTAGAGTCTTCCGTATAGTCCAGCAGTTCGGCATTGATCGTCACCCCGCAGAGTGTTGCCACATAATCACCTTCGTCAAAAGTGAATGCGTCTTCTTTAAGGACAGGCCTTTTCAGGGGATTGGAATCCTGCTGCGCCTTGCCGCTTCCGGAATTGCCTCCCGGGCCGGAACTTCCCGCACCCGGGCTGCCGGAGCCGGTCTTGCCGCTGTTTTTCCCGTTCGTCTTGCCGGCCTGCTTTCCGCTGCTGTTTGTGATGGAACTGCCCGGTTTATGGGAACCTCCAATCATTCCAGTGGATTTGAGTATGCCCAATCCTATGAGCAAGCCAAGGCAGGCCGCGGCACCGATCAGCAGGATCTTCGGAATGCCGTCTTTTTTCTGGTTCTGGTTTTTCCCGGAGATTCCCTGGTTTGGGGGGATATTGTAGTTGAAATTGCGGCCCGGGTTCTTGGGCTGCGCCGGAGTCTTTGCTGGAGTCCGCCCGGACGTCTGCGTCTGTGTCCTTCCCGGAGCCTGCACCGTCGTTACCCGCCGGGGATCCGCTCCTGCGCCGGTTCTTGCGCCCGTACCTGCGCCGCTCTTTATGCCCGCGCCCGCGTTAGTGCCGGTCCCTGCATTGGTCCCCGTGCCGGTACCTGCGCCGATATTGGCATTCGACACCTGTGTCCCGCAGACAGGGCAGAATTTCGCCGTGGGAGAAAGTTTTGTTCCGCAATTACGGCAGAAATTAGCCATCTTCGATACGCTCCTTTCCGCGTGAAGAGCTGAAAAACCTGTAAATCTGCAAATACTATTATATCATGCGCCGCCGTGTTATTCTACCCGCGGTACTTCCTTGCCGTCATTATTCTTGAAGGGGATCCCCTGCGCGCGCATATCCGCCTCGGCCACCTTCATCATGATCGCGCATTCCATGCGCTTGCGGAAGAGCTCGCAGCCGTATCCTCAAATCTGTCGAATACGTGCATCAGTGTTTTTGAACCTTCATAAGGATAACGCAGTTCTGAGTCCGCAAGCAGTCTGTCCGATGTCGGCGTTCTCTTTAAAAACAGTTCATTATTGCAAATGTCACCTATCAGCTTACCGTTAAAATATACAAGGTATGTAATCCTTATCCAGTTTCCAGATCATCAACGAAAACCGGTCCAGCCATGGAGAGACAATCCTGAAATCCGGGCGATAATCAAGCTTTCCCGCAACTTCCACTGTCTTTGCTTTCTTAATGATCTCCATCATGAATGCAACATCTTCAGACAGTGTATCTTTACTCCAGGGCATTTCATCTATATCAAAAGAAGCTGTTCCGGGAGCTGCCAGGTTTTCCTCCCTGCAGTCTTTCAGAAAATCGATCAGTTTTCTTTGATTGTCCGTCATATCAATTTCTGCTGCGGCAATCTCCAGTAATTCCAGGAAACAGTCTGTCCCCTGATTTGACATGGAAATCCTTTCTTCTCCAAAAGCAGCTTTACTAAAACCGATAATATTGCTCATATTCTTTATCCCTATAGATTGAGAGTTATCGGGATCCTCCTTTTGCAAGTTTCGCGGCATCGAAGAGATCCATATCGTCCCGTCCGGTTTTAAGCGCTGCGGCCAAAACCCTGCAGAAGCCTGCTTCATCGAATTCCTTATCGTAATCTTTTCCGTAGTTTGTGCTGACCGTTTCTCCGGCAGAAAATGCTTTCTTCAGGTCATAGGTATTATATGCGTTATGCAGTGTGCATGCCCGCAAGTCATTCTCCCACATATACAGACACGGTTCATATGGATGGGAGGTCAGGAGGTACGTTTTCCCTTTGTAAGTATACGTTACGGCATCACTGCTATAATCCAGCTCTCCAAAACTACCCGCCTTATCTTCCTCCGTGATCCCGGACTGTTTAAAGCTTCCTGCCGGGGAAAAGCATTCTTCAAACAGTTTTTTCCCAACATAATCCTCAAACACCGGATACTGATATTTGTAATAGCACTCCCAATAACTTCCCATTCTTGTATATGCGCGTTTCAGGAGAATCGGATTGCTGCGGCAAAAATCCTGTATCATTTTATCTTCTTTGCCCTTTATTGCTTCGTATATGATCTCTATTATTTCAACCACATATTCAGAGGACAGCCTTAGTATGTATGGCATAAACCACTCATGT
>Ga0129307_1003116_pt1 | contig 11076 bp, 6 predicted proteins | sample P1105metagenome_FD_94437 | JGI IMG/M metagenome (GOLD analysis project Ga0129307, IMG submission 94437) | Capybara group fecal microbial communities from Wisconsin, USA - P1105 metagenome | ecosystem: Host-associated > Mammals > Digestive system > Large intestine > Fecal | place: USA: Wisconsin... | reverse complement strand
AGTTCCTTGCTGATTTGTCCGTAGTTATACATCAGCGTACCAGTGAAACCTACCGACGAGGTAGTTGGGTCGAGCACCTCGGGATTGCCGTTCTTACCACCCGTATAGCGGTAGTTGGTGTTGCTCGTCACTTTGCTGATCGTGGTGTAGTCCACCAGCTCGCTGTTCAGTCGCAGGCTCTGCTCGGCAGCCTCCTTGGCCTCCTGCCAGTCGCGGTGGAAGAGGCAGACGAGCGCCTTCAGGCCATAGCCGTAGGCCAATGAGGGATGTCCCGTGAGGTCGGGTGTCTCCTGCAGGTAAGGCAGGGCTGCGTCAATCTCATTTTTAATGAAGGTATACACCTCCTCAACGGTCGACTTCGATGGGGTGGCCTCCAGGTCGTACTTGTCCATGATGACCACACCGCCGTCGCTGGCTGCTGTGGCTGGTGTGTAGGCCTTGGCATAGGTGTTGAGCACCACGAAGTGCTCCCAGGCGCGAAGCAGGCGTGCCTCGGCCATTCCCAGCTGCTTGATACGCTCCTCACCGGGCACATCCATGATGTTGTCGATGATGATATTATAGCGCAGGATGTACTTATAGGCATTCTCGTAGAGGTTGTTCTGGGCAATCTCCGTGCGGTCGGCCTGCTCGTTGAAGGTATAGTTGATACCGTCGAGCGAAGTATTCTCATATCCGATGATTTTCGACTCCTTGCAATAGGCCTCGTCGGTGAGCAGGGCAAAGCAGGTGGGCCAGTAGGTGCGGTTGGGCATGAGCACCAACTCGTAGTAGGTATAGGCCGAATCGACGGTCACAGCACCTTTGGGCGTGAGGTCGATATAGTCGTCGCAGGCCGTGAAGGCGGCAGCCACGACAAACAACAGTGAATATAATAATTTTCTCATACTCTGTTTATTCTCTTAGGTGATGGTGTTAGAAGCTGGTGGAAAGTCCGATAGAGAAGGTGCGTGGCTGGTTGACCGTGCGCGAGCCATAGCCGAGGCTGTACGACTCGGGGTCGATGTCCTTGCCCACCTTGCTCCAGTAGAACAGGTTGTTGGTCTGCAGGGTCAGTCGGAGGTTGCTCAGCCGCATCTTCTTGCAGATGCTCTGCGGCAGGTTGTAGGCCATGCTGATGCTGCGCAGCTTCAGGTAGTCGGCATCCTTCACCTGCTGGTCGGAGTATCTCCACCACGAGTCGAAGTCGCTGGCGAACTGGCGGCCGGTGTCGTCCATATCGAGATACATGCGCACGCCCTCGGTGTTGGCTGCTGTCCAGCGGTCGAGGATATGCGTGCTGCGCATGTCGTATCCGCTCTCTGAGAGGTCGGCCACGTCGAGGCGCAGCTTGTTGCCACCGGCATAGACGAAGAGGGCGTTCAGCTCAAACTGCTTGTAGCGCAGGTTCAGGCCCACCGAGCCATTGTACTTCGGTGTAATGGTGCCCATGTTCACCAGCGCGTCGGTGCCTTTCAGCGTAGAGGCGTGTGTCAGGTCTTCCACGTTACCATTGGCATCAAACTTCACCATCTCGTTGCCGTCGGCATCGAGAATCACAGGATAGCCGTTCACCACGCGGCCCAGGCGGTAAGCCCAGAGCGTGTTGTAGCTGGTGCCCTTCTTGAAGTAGTTGGCGGGCGAGGTGATGTAGTTGCTGGCCACCCAGTTGGGGTCTTCGTCGACGGCAATCACCTTGTTGCTGTTGATGGCGTGCGTGAGGGTCACCGAGAAGTTCCAGTCGTCGGTGCTGATGACATTGCCCGTAATCGACATCTCCAGACCGCGGTTGCGAATCTCACCGTTGTTCACCACGCGACTGTCGGTACCGAGCGTCGAGTCCATGAAACGGCGCACCAGCAGGTCGCTGCCGTGACGGTTGTAATACTCGATGTTACCACGGATGAGGTTCTTGAAGAGGCGGAAGTCCAGGCCGATGTTGGTCGTGGCGGTCTTCTCCCAGCGCAGTTTGGGGTTGGGCAGGTCGTCGCCGTCGTAGTCCAAATAGGTCAGTCCCTGTCCGAGGGGCTGCAGGCTGGTGCTCATCTTCTTGTATTTGGCCACGAAGTAGGTGGTGCTCGACTGGTCCACGTTACCATTCACACCATACGAGGCGCGCAGCTTCAGGTAGCTCAGCCACGAGGCCGTACCCTTCATGAACTGCTCCTCGGTGAGTGTCCATCCAGCTCCCACCGACCACAGCGGGTGTTTCTGCTCGCGGGTGTCAAGACCGAAGAGGTCGGCCTCGTCCCAGCGGATGCTGGCCGATGCGTTGTACTTATATTTATAGGTGTAGTTGGCTGTCAGATAGTATGAGGCATAGCGGTGCTTCACGTCCGACTTAGTCACCGACGGACTGGCCAGTCGGTTGGTAGTGCCCGACATGAGGCTCTCGATGCCTGTGGTGGCCATTGTCTCCCAGTCCATGCGGCTGCCGCTGAGCGAACGGGGGTTGAAGCCGTAGATGCGCTCCTCCATCGAGGGCGGTGTGTGGCTCTCGCGCAGCTCCAGACCGGTGGCAGCATTGATGGTGTGGCCGCCGTTGAAGGTCTTGTCGAAGCTCAGCTGATTACGCAGGGTGTAGCGCTTCGACTGAGAGTTGTATTGGTTGTAGCGGGCACCGTCGGGCAGATGGCTCACGCCGCTGTTGTCGATCAGCGCGTTGTGCGACATGCGCATCACGTAGCTGTCCTTGTCGCTGGTCAGCTCGCGCTTGAAGTCGTTCCACTCATACTGGTAGAGCAGCGAGTATTTGAACATGTCGAGGAACTTGAAGTCGGCACTCACGAACGGACGGATGCGGGCGCGGCGCGACTTCTCGATGTTCTCGCCGATGATGTCGAGCGGACTGAAGTCGAACGACTTGAAGGCTGCATTGTCGGCCAGCGAGCGCACCACCGTGCCGTTGACGGCAGAGCCGGCATAGCCGCCGTAGATGCCGTAGGGCAGCGCCACGGGGTTGCCCATGTCGTCGCAGATGGCCGTATAGGGGTCGAGCGACTCCTGGGTGAACGTCAGCTCGGGCGACTGGGCGCGTGTCAGGCGCAGGTCGATACCGGTATTCACCGTCAGCCATTTCTTCACGTTGAAGCTCGACTTGAAGTAGAGGGCGAAGGCATTGTCGGAGTCGTTCACCTGACGGTTCTTGCCGTGCTTGTAGTTGAACGACACATACTGGTTGCTGCGCGAGGTGCGGCTGGTCATCGACACGTTGTACTGCTGGGTGAGCTCCGTGCGCCACATGTTGTCGCGGAACTGGTCGTAGTAGTTGTTGCTGCGCCACCGGGCCAGTGTCTGGTTCACCTCAGCGTCGCTCAGCACACCGTCGTGCTGGTCGCGGTACAGCTGGTACAAGGGCTTGTAGTAGCTGGGGGTCGTGAAGTAGTTCTCCACGCCGCCGGCCTTGGCCACAGCGGCGTTGTACATCTCCGTCTGGAAGTCTATCACGTCGCCCGTCTCGGCATAATGCATGCTCTTGAAGTTGGGCTTGGTGCTGATATACCAGTCGGCATTCACATTCACGCGCACGCCGTTGTCCTTGCCCTGCTTGGTGGTGATGACTATCACACCGTTGGCAGCCAGGGCACCGTAGATGCTGCTGGCGGCAGCGTCTTTCAGCACGGTCACCGACTCCACGTCGTAGGGGTTGATCTCGTCGAGCGTCATGCTCGTGGGGATGTTGTCGATGACGATCAGCGGCTGCGTGCCCACATTGTTCGAGAAGGTGCCCACACCACGCAGGATGGGTGTGCTCTCGCCCGTGTTGGGGTTGATGTCGAACCGCAAGCCGGCCACCTGGCCCTCCAGCGAGCTCAGCAGGTCTTTGTGCATCTGCTGGGTGAGCTTCTTACTGTCGACGAATCCGAACGAGCCTGTGGCATTGGTGCGCTTGATGGTCTGGTAACCCGTCACCACCACGTCGTCGAGCGTCGTCTCGTCGTCCTCCATCACAAAGTTCATCACACCGCCCAGTTCGGCCTTTGCCTCCTGGGCCCGCTTGCCGATGAAGGTCAGCGTCAGCCGGTCGCCTGCTCCACGGCAGGGCATCGTGAAGCGCCCGTCTTTGTCGGTGACGGCATTCTGCTTATTGGTCAGATTGCGCACCACGACGCCGCTCATGGGCACATTATTCTCGTCGCACACACATCCGCGCACAACATTCTTCGTGTTCTGCTGCTGAGCCGCCGCACTTCTATGCGTTGACTGGGCGAGAACCGGTGCCACACAACAGCACCCGAGCAGCAGGGTGATTGCCGCAACTGCTCTCCTCAATTCAATGGTTAGTATGGACATAAATGATCTTATGGTATTAATGGTTTAAGATTTGGGTGCAAAGATAAACAAAAAGTTTCGTTTACAGAAATAAAATCCCCACTTTTTCTTTCCATTTTCATTACTGAAACCCGTAAAACAACAAATTTCACTCATACAGGAGCTGATTGTATCAGGAAACTAACAAATAAACACCCACTTTTCGGGAAGTTGGGAAGTTGGGAAGTTGGGAAGTTTTTATAGTGAAGAGTGAACAGATAACAGTTAACAGATAACAGATAAAAGATAAAAGATAAAAGATAAAAGTGAAAAGTGAAAAGTGTGTTCACTCCCACCCTTCACTCTTCACTATTAACTCTTCACTATTAACTGTTCACTATTAACTTCTTATACTTTCCTTTCGCCACGCGCTTCAGGAAGCCGTCCTTCACCCATCGAGTGATATTGTTCTGAAGGGTCATCTTCGGCACACCCCTCGACGCAGCCACCTCGCAGACGGTAAACTCGTCGGGCAACGACTCAAACAGCCTCGTGCTCTTCGTTTCCTTCTCGCACGGCACGAATTTCTGGGCAACGCGCTCCTGTGCCTCTTTCACCTGCTGGCCGAACATATACATCTGCATGTAGAGGATGAAGTCGGCCACGAGCCGGGCGAAGTCTACGCTCCGCTTGGTGATGCTGAGCTTGCCTGTCTGGGCGAAGTGCTCGTAGTCGCTCAATATGGCATGCACGATGCCGTAGCGCACCATGTAGATGGGCACACGCTTGCGAAAGTAGTCCAGTATGTGGTCCTCGTTCAGCCGTGCCTCGTTGGTCTTCTCTGCCACCCAGTCGTAGGCTGCGTCGACCAGCTTATTGGCAGGGATTTCTCCCTTCAGGCCGTCCAGCCGGTAGCCCCATTGCTTCAAGGCTTCTTTCTGGGCGTGGTTGCGCACCACCTGATTGCGGTCAATCATGGCGAAGTCGTTGCTCGGCATGAGGAACACGGCCAGACGGGTGGCGTAGCCGTCGAGGATGTTGGCTGGGCGCACCTTGCGCTGAAGCGCGTCCATCGTGCCCGAGATGACCTGGTTCCAGTTCACCTGAATCAGTCCGTTCACGCTCTGCTCGTTGGCGTAGTCCACACCAGCCTCCTCGTTCTGGAATGACTTCAGTTCCAAGTCCAGCTTGCCTGCCCATGAGCCAGTCTGAACGCGCAGGGCGGTGGCCAGCTCGCTCTCCAGCGTGTACAGGTGCAAGTGCATGTCCGCCTGTTCGTCGTAGGCATCGGTCAATCGGGCGTACAGCTTCGCGTTGGAGATGGTGCTGGGCACGTAGCGTATGACGGGGTGCTTGATTTCCTGCGCGGCCTCTTTCTGGTTCTTGGCCGACGTCTGCCTGCGAACCTTGTCCTCCTTGTACTGCCGCTCCCACTCGCGCCCGGGTTTGTCGGCCTGCTTCATGCAAGCCATGATCTCGCGGTCCAGGTCGATGATGAATGACTTGCCTGATGCTGCGTCGCCCACGATGTAGACGATGAACGACAGGCGCAGGTCTTTGCCGTCGAAGTGACGGAACCAGCAGCGCGTGAGGTAGGTGCCGAACATGGCGCCGGCTACTAGCACAGCCCCCATCTTCACCCTGTCGGGCACACCGGCAACGGCCTCGTTGAAACCGTCGCAAAGGAGAGGCCGCAGACGATGCCACCAATAGTCGTAATCGATGTTAGACTGGTCGGCACCCGGCTTGTTCACCGGCTCCAAGGCTGTGGTCGCACCACAACTTTCAAGCACGTCGCGCAGGTCTTTCGGCATTCCCGCGTAGAGTGGTTTGCTGCACGCCGAAGTGGCAAGGTTGCGCAATTCGTCCATTCCAAGTCCATGAGAATCAGCTATTTTGACCACCACCTGCGGGTTGTTATCGCAGATGTATCGCAGCTTTCCAAAAAACTTGAGCATGCGCGTATGGCGCTCTCCAACACTCGGCTCGCCGCCGTTGGCTGCCCACCAGGCTTGCTCGATGGTGGCGTAGGGTACTGCCTTGAAACAAGGCTGCCCCTCATCGTTCACCTCCAGTCCTAGCTCAGCGTCTTGCTGATGGCTGTCAGCAGCCTGGCCGTCGGCCTGTGCAGAGCCAGCGTCAGGTTGGCCAGCGGAGTGGCCACTAGCGTCAGAATGGTTGTCAGCGGCAGACAGACTGCCAGAAGAATTACCCGAGCGATAAGCATCGCCAAATTTTTGATCGTAGTCATTTTCATAATCGAATAGTGTTTGTTTGTGAATATAAAGAATATCATCTAAGCGGCAGGCGAACGACAGGCGGCTAGCGTCCTTGCATGCCTCATCGGTCTGCAGACCCAACTGCGAGGCCAGCCATCGCTGGTTGTCGATGAGGTTGCCGCGCTGAGCATCGGCCTTGGCCACCACCTTCAGGCCGTGGCCGCTGGGGGTGATGTAGACCAGACAGATACCCAAGTCACTCAGCAGGCCCTTGCCACGTTCCATGTCGTTGTCGCTAGGGTGTTCGCCCAGCCACCTGTCGAAGACCGTGCGGGGGTTGTCCACATGGTCGAAGTCGCAGACGTAGAGGCCCGTCAGGTGGGCTGCGCTCTGCTTGCGCCAGCGGCCGCGGCGCCCGTTCTTCGAGGTACTCTCGTCAAACGTGGCTTGAAACAAGAATCCAGGCAGTTTCTTCTTCAGGTTCGAAGCTTCTTCGCGCTTCTTCTTCGCCTCATCGGCATGCCCCTGCGCCTCCAGCCCGTCGGCCTCGGCGTTGAGGGAGCGCACGGCGTTGACGGTCTTCAGGACATGGTCGGAGGTTACTATCTGCGTGAAGACTTCAGCGCTGCATTCGCCAGTCTGTGCAAGTAAGTTTCTTTGATAGTAAAACATTTAAATATCTCTTGAAGTTGAGTTAACATGAATCTTTCGTAATTGTGATGAGCGGACAAATCAATCTCCTGCACCACGGTGATGGTCTTGCGGGAATTGTTTGCAAAGATTCTGAGACCGTCTTCGTCAACCAACAGTTTGCCTTTTGGCTGTACGTCCGTCTTGGTCTCCATGCCCTTGGTCAGCAGGGCCAGGTCTTCCTGCATCTGTGCCACGGGGTCGGGGCTGTCGGCAGGCACGGAGAGGTGAGCCACCATCTGTGGCTCCTTCTCCGACTTTGTCTTGTAGAAACTCGAGCGGCCAATGGTCTTCTTGTCCAGCTGGGTGCTCTCGCCCTCGGCTTGCGGGCGGAACTCCATGCGGTCGTCGGCGAAGAATGTGGCCGTGCCTCGAACTTTCTTGGGTTTCTGTACTATCATATATCAGTTTGTTTATGTACATTGTGTTGTTGTTGTCTTCATATCCCTCTCCACTGGCGCCAAGTGGAGAGGCACGAGAGATTAAAAGAATCATCCTCCAACCCGAAAGCGGGAGCATCAAAACGGACATAAACTCGTTCCGTTTGCGAAATTACACGTTTATGGTGAGAACGGAAGGGGGAAATATGTGACATAACGAGAAATGCCACGGGATTGCGAGATATTCACAGGAAACATCACGGTTTTCTATTTTCCCTTGTTGAAAGCGCTCAGAAATCGCTTGGCCACGTTGATTCTTCTGATTACCTTTCCGGGGTCTTTCGTGTCGGTGAACGTCCAATTGGGAAACTCGCCGTCAACCCTCCTGTAGGCTTCATCAACAGTAGTGCAACCAGGCAAAATCTCCACGCCTAACTCCTCCAAGAAACAACGGAAGGTTTTTGAAGACTCGAACATGTACAAGTTTTTCACTTTTCCCTCATCAATGAGTTTATTGATGTACGCGTAGTCGCCCTTGTGCCTGATTAAGCCTTCATCAATGACGATGCGAAGCGCAAGTCTTGCCCGATCGAACACATTCACATGCTCGTCTTCCACCTGTTTCTCACTTGCAATCTTGTCGCCAAGTTGCTTTACCATTTCTTTGTAAAGTGGCATCCTTTCGTCTGCCGCATGAATTGTTAAAACAATCATTTTGTTGAGTTCGTGAGGAAGAAGTTTCAGAATGGACGTCCCTTTAACTTGCAAGCCTTCTTTCACTCACTTCTCTCAAACTGGTCGCCTCCTTATGCGGCCACTAAATGGTTATACATATCCTAGAAGCACCTTCAGATTGGTTACTCCAAGTATTTCTTCAGCAAAATTAAATCATGCAAACCTAAATTTCAAGGGCATTAATAATCTGCTAATGTCACCACACTAATTCTATTAGTTCGTGGTTAACTCAGGTGCAAAAATATGTTCACTATTCCACTCGCCACTTTATTCTTTAAACACTATGCGAACAAGTGAGAAAACAACATAAAAAACACCCGCAAATGGAATTGCTTCCAAATGCGGGTACAAATATAGATAATATGAATATGATGTTCTGCCTGTTTTTATGGGTCTATTTGGGTGACCCAAACAAACCTATTCTTTATTCTCAATAATACCCCTGAACAGTTTTTCAAGCAGCTCTATTTCTTCTTTATGGGTAATCAAAGCACTGTCTTTTACTGCAGAACTTATAATGGCGTTATATCGTGTTTTAGAAATGGTACTAAGAGGAAATGCTTTCTTAAATGCATTCCAAGGTAGTCGTTTGATGGCACCTGCATCCATGGCTGCGCGTATGGGAAATGCCTGAGAATCTTTTTCCCCAACACATACAACTTTCTGCCGTAACAGCTGGATGACTTCAGGTGCTTTAGAGGAATTCATAACAAACGGTAATAAGGGGGACTCCAGATAATTCTCACCGTATGATTGTTTTTTTATTTCCTCCTCGAGCTTTTTCAGCGAGGTTGTAATCATATCTATCAGCTTCTTGTCTATCTTGTCGTAATTGGTTCCGCTCAGCAGCCATTGCAATTGCTGCGCATATCCCTTTTGTTCACTTAAAGGTTGGCGCAAGACACTGTCGACAATCTCCTGATTAGAGACTGAATTCTCCAACTTTTCATTTAGCTCTACAATTTCTTTCTCCAGTTCACTCAGCCGCAATCTGGTTGCCTCGTCCTTTTTGCTTCCCTCCTCATAATTCTCCTTGAGCAGATCATAGTAAGCGGTTTTTGCCCTATACAGCTCGTTTTCCACATAATCAAACTCCCTGAGATACCTTCCCCAACGACTTTCATAGTCATTAAGGTAGGTCGCATATTGGATGGTAAGTGTTCTTATGAGCTCATTCTTCTCATGCAGTTTCTCGGTTAGAACTCTGATTTCTGTGTTCTTTAATTCAAGTAGAAGATCATCTGATGATTCCAGGGTGGAAGCCTCTCCTCTTTGTTCGGCACCCTCGCCGACATATTTACTCATATAATACGATAACTCCAAACGAAAACCAATAATCCATAAACATCAAACTCTCTCCTTACATCGCCTCCACGATTCCGATTTCTTCTTCTGTCAGCCCGTAGAGCTGATTTGAAGAATTCCTCAGTCAACAGTTTTACCATAAATATGTTGAAGTTCTGTATAATACTTTAGTAGTTTTCTGTCCTCGATTAGATACCCCAATTGTTCCATCACGTTATCCATAGTAAGAGGAAGCTCGTTTCTATAGGTCTCCTTTATTGCTTCAATCGCTACCTCTTCATTATCGATAAATAAATCAAAATATTTATTACGTATTGCATCTGCCAATATTTCATTAGTTAATTCTGGCGCAGTGGTTCTATATTCTTCAATTCTTTTAATTGTGGCAGTTTGTCTTGTTTTTCCTTCCATCAACCTTTTTCTTAAAGGGACGAAAGAGGATGAGTTGGTTATTCCACCAATAGTATTGCTCTTTTCTAAGAACAAAGGCAAGTCAATAATGTTTGGAATTTCGTTCTTTTTCCTTCTTCGTTTATAGAAAGTAGAAGCACATGAGAGTACTTGTTCTCTACTTTTGGGAGCAATTATCCATACGACACCTTCTGGAAGTGAAGCATTATCTTTCTTATATACATAGCCAACAAATGGGCATTTATTAAGACCAACCCATTGAACATACTTATCTGCTATTGCATCTAAATCCTGAATAGGCTCTCCTTGTGGAGTATATGCGGTTAGTTGATACTTACCTGAAGCATATTGAACGCTATAGCCCTCGTTTTCTCTTGGTTCAACATAACCAAATATACTACCTTTATAGTCACCCCCTAAGGACCTATAAACGGTGTAAAAGTTTGCTTCCCAGATTTCATATTCATCATTAAAATTGGCAAGGGGAGGTGTTAAGTCCCAAATATCGACTGCTTCTTTTGAAAAGCGAGGGTCATTAGGGGGTATGATGGTATTGGCTGTTTCTTTTTTTTCTTTTGCTACGAATAATTTGTCCATGATATCCTTCGTCATCATGTTTGTAGCGGTGAAGTGAGATAAGACCGCATCTATTTCCAAATCTTCAAAGTTCAGCGAACTATATGTTTCACGATCAAAAGATATAGTGTACAAAGACAGGTCATTGGAGTCTTCTGTTTTCACATGTCCCTCAATGCTCACTTTTCTTATTTGGGGCGAAATATTGAAATAGTAACCAGCCACGTAAACAGCGATACTCCATACCCAACTAGAATAATCGCCTTTCATTTTCTTGTTGGGTATCTCCTTAATTTTATAGTTGCCGCTTGCCAGGCGTACCCCTTCAAAATTGGTAAGATCTTTTGTTTGGGGAAGCGTGAGGCTTATGTCTATATCTGTGCCATTTATTGTTGATTCAATATGATATGGGAAAGAAAGGCACATGCAGTCAGGCACTCGAATTAACTCTTTTTTCATCAATGTAGCATCTTTCCCATCAATAAGGGCATTAAGCAATCTCTTTCGCTCCTCACATCGTTTTTGACTTT
>Ga0129307_1003112_pt1 | contig 11091 bp, 11 predicted proteins | sample P1105metagenome_FD_94437 | JGI IMG/M metagenome (GOLD analysis project Ga0129307, IMG submission 94437) | Capybara group fecal microbial communities from Wisconsin, USA - P1105 metagenome | ecosystem: Host-associated > Mammals > Digestive system > Large intestine > Fecal | place: USA: Wisconsin... | reverse complement strand
CGATAAGCTGGAGCAGCTGCAGGTAGGGCTGCGCATTGAGATCTGACAGCGGCACAGCTAAGAGGAAGTGAGCATAATGGAGAAGAGGACAAAACGGATCATGGCGGCCGTCATGGCCGCGGCGGTATGCGCGTCCGCGGCAGCAGGCTATTATGCCGGCAGCATGCGGGGGCGGGAGCAGGCGCGCAGCGAGGCTCTGGAGGAGCGCGCGTACCTGCAGCAGCTGAACCGGGACAGCATTGTATACCTGGACGTCAGAGAGGGTCCGATCTATGTGATCGGCCACAAAAGCCCCGATTCGGATACCGTGTGCTCCGCCATCGCCTTTGCGGGGCTGCTGAATCAGCTGGGCTATCAGGCCGAGGCGGCCGTCACGGAGCCGGTGAATCATGAGACGGCGTATATCCTGAAGGAGGCGGGCCTTGAAGCGCCGCCTGTCCTTTATGATGCGGCGGGGAAAAACATCTTCCTGGTGGATCACAGCGAATACGCGCAGGCAGCGGACGGCATGAAGGACGCGCACATCGTGGGCATCCTGGATCATCACGGCATCGGAAGCGTCTCCACCGGCAACACGGTCATGTATGAAGCAAAGCCCATCGGCGCTACGGCCACCATCGTCTGGCTGGATCATATGAATTACGGCGTTGAGATCGGCAAAACGAACGCGTATCTCATGCTGGGCGCGATCCTTTCCGATACCGGCGGACTGAGCAGCACACTGACCACGGAAACGGACAGAAACGCCGTACGGGAGCTGGCGCGGCTGGCCGGCGTGACGGACGTGGACGCCCTCTATAAAAACATCCATGCGGAATTGCTGTCCTACGAAGGGATGAGCAGCGAGGAGATCGTTTTCTCGGATTACAAGGAATATGAGGAGTCCGGAACGAAATTCGGCATCGGCGTCGTCAACGCCATCGATGAAGAAACGGCGGCGGAGCTGGCGGCGCGGCTGAAGGAAGTGCTGCCGGCATGCATGGAGCAGCGGGACGTGGACCTCATGTATTTGTCCGTGGGCATGCGCGAGAACGGAGCGAAGATCGACCGCATCGTTCCGGCGGATGAAAAGTCCAAAGAGGTCATCGAAGCCGCCTTTCCCAATTACGATGAATACGACGGTACGTCTTTTGTGTTCCGGAGCGGAATGGGACGGAAGAGCAGCTTCGTGCCCGGGCTGAGCGAATATCTGGGCGCGTTCCCGCGCGAATAAAACAGCCGCGGGGCGCGGAGTGACCGGCCTGAATGACCGGAAAGGAGTCCTCTCTTGTTCTTCCCTTAGCACAATTCAGGTGCTTTACAAGGACACTTTAGCGTGGTAATATGTTAGCACGCAAAATTACCGGGGAAAGACTTAAGGGCCCGCTTCGCTTCAGGGTCCGGGAGAATTACAAAGATGATCAAGATCGATGAGAGCATTCTGCAGAACGGGGAAAAGATCGCCCTTTCACTGAGGGCGCTTTATGCCGCCCAGGGCTACCGCCCCTTCAGAATGAGCAAATTTGAAGAATATGATTTCTACGCCAGAAACAAGGATTTTCTGCTGTCCGACCATGTGATCACCTTCACGGACACGGACGGCAAGCTGATGGCCATGAAGCCGGACGTGACCCTGTCCATCATCAAGAACAGCAGGGACCTGCCGGACAGCGTCCAGAAGCTTTTTTACAATGAAAACGTGTACCGGGTCTCCAGGGGCAGCGGCGCTTTCCGTGAGATCATGCAGGTGGGCGCGGAGTGCTTCGGGCCCATCGGCAGCGGCGAGCTGTACGAGGTGCTGATGCTGGCGGCCAGAAGCATGGAGTGTCTGGCGGAGGACTGGGTCCTGAGCGTATCGGACCTGAGCCTTTCACAGCTGCTCATGGAAAAGGCCGGCGTGTCCGGCGAAGCGCAGAAAGCGCTGTATAAGGCCATGGGCGAGAAAAACCTGCATGCCATCGACGCGCTTTGCCCGGGTGAGGCAGGCGCGGAGCTGAAGACGCTGCTGGCGCTCAGCGGGCCGGCTTCGGATGCCGCGGAAAGCCTTCGGGCGCTGCCTGAGGAGCTGAGGCGGACGGAGCAGTACCGGGCTTTTGCCGCCCTGCTGGAACGGCTTGCACAGGGCCCGTTCGGCCGCAGGATCCGGCTGGATTTTTCCGTGACCGGCGACGTCAACTACTACAATGCGGTGGTCTTCAAGGGCTTTATCCGGGGCATTCCGGAGCCCGTGCTTTCCGGCGGCCAGTACGACCGGCTGATGCAGAAGCTGCACCGCAAGGCCAGGGCCGTGGGCTTTGCCGTTTACACGGACCTGCTGGACCGCGGGACGGACGTGCCCGAAGAGGACGACGGCTGGATCAACATCGCCCTGCCCAAGGGGCGGCTGGGCGAAAAGGTCTACACGCTCTTTGCGGCGGCCGGCTATGAATGCCCTTCGGTGCTGGAGCCGAAGCGCAGGCTGATTTTTGAAAACGCGGAAAAGAAGGTCCGTTATTTCTGGGTAAAGCCGTCGGACGTGGCCATTTACGTCGAGCGCGGCGCGGCGGACATCGGCGTGGCGGGCAAAGACATCCTGCTGGAATATGAGCCCGAGATCTATGAACTGCTGGACCTGAAGATGGGAAACTGCCGCATGGCGGTGGCGGCGCCGGAAGGCTTTGAGGACAGGCAGCAGGGGACGCTGAGGGTCGCCACCAAGTTCAGCGGCATCACGCAGGCGTATTACAGGAGCCTGGGCCGGGAAATCGACATCATCCACCTGAACGGCTCCATCGAGATCGCGCCCATCCTGGGCCTTTCCGATGTCATCGTGGACATCGTGGAGACCGGGGCCACGCTCAGAGAGAACCATCTGAAAGTCATTGACACCATCGTGCCCATCAGCGCAAGGCTGATCGCCAATCAGTCGGCCTTCCGCTTCAAGGGCAGGGAGATCGAACGCATTGCGGACAGCATGAAGGCTGTCCTGGAGGAAAAAGAATGATCAGGATCATGAAATACGGCGAGATCAGCGCTGAGGAGATCTTGGCCCGGACGGACCCGCGCTCCGGCGTGGAGGACGCCGTTGCGGATATCATCAGACAGGTGCGGGAGCAGGGCGATGCTGCCCTGTTTGCCTTTGCCGAAAAGTTTGACCATGCGCAGCTTTCGTCCCTGCAGGTGACGCAGGAAGAGATCGAAGAGGCGCTTAAGGAGACGGATGAGGCATTTCTGGGCATCCTGCGGCGTGCGGCGGCCAACATCCGCCGGTTTCATGAAAAGCAGAAGCGCAATTCCTTCCTGCTCAATGAAGAGGACGGCATCCTGATGGGGCAGAAGATCATCCCCATCGACCGGGCGGGCCTTTATGTGCCGGGCGGCACGGCGGCCTATCCTTCCACCGTGCTGATGGATTCCATCCCGGCCAAGGTGGCCGGCTGCAGGGAGGTCATCATCACCACGCCCCCGAACGCGCAGGGCAGGGTGAACAGCGCCATCCTGGCGGCGGCGCACGTGGCCGGCGTGGACAGGATCTTCAAAGTGGGCGGCGCGCAGGCCATCGCGGCCATGGCGTACGGCACGGAGAGCATCCCCAGGGTGGACAAGATCGTCGGCCCCGGAAACGCCTATGTGGCGGAGGCCAAAAAGCAGGTGTTCGGGAGGGTGTCCATCGACATGATCGCCGGCCCCAGCGAGGTGCTGATCATTGCGGACGCGGCTTCCAGCCCGGCCCATGTGGCGGCGGACATGCTGGCCCAGGCCGAGCACGACAGGCTGGCCACGGCGGTGCTGGTGACGGATTCCGAAGCGCTGGCCGCGGGCGTGCAGCAGGAGCTGGAGCGGCAGCTTCCCCTGCTTGAGCGCAGGGAGATCGCGGGCGCATCCATCGAAAACAACGGAAAGATCATTCTGGTCGATTCCCTGGATACGGCGCTGGAGGTGTCCAATGAGATCGCGCCGGAGCATCTGGAGCTCAGCGTGGAGAACCCCTTCGATTATCTGGACAAGGTCCGGCACGCGGGTTCCGTCTTCCTGGGCAGGAACTGCCCCGAGCCGGTGGGCGATTATTACGCGGGGCCCAATCATACCCTGCCCACTGGCGGAACGGCCAGGTTTTCCAACCCGCTTTCCGTGGATGATTTTATCAAGAAAACACAGTATACTTACTATACAAAAGACGCCTTGAGGCGCGCGGCCAAGGACATCATCGAATTTGCCGGCAAGGAAGGCCTCACGGCGCATGCCAGAAGCATTCAGATCAGGATGGAGGACGAGATATGAGCCGATTTTTCAGCAGCAAACATGACAAACTGGTGCCCTATGTCCCGGGCGAGCAGCCCCAGGGCAGGGAATACATGAAGCTGAATACCAACGAGTCCCCCTTCCCGCCCTCGCCCCTCGCGCAGAAGCTTGGCAAGGAGGCGGTCGAAGAACTGAATCTTTACTCCGATCCGGACTGCCGCGCCCTTGTGGAGGCCGGCGCCGCCGCCCTTCAGGTGGAAAAGGACCAGCTGCTCTTTACGAACGGATCCGATGAAATCCTGAATTTCGCCTTCATGGCCTTCTGCGATGAAGCGCACCCGGCGGTCTTTCCGGACGTGACCTACGACTTTTATTCCGTCTTTGCGGAGCTGAACGGGGTGCCCTATGAGACCATCCCCGTCCGCGATGACTTCAGCATCTGCGTGGAGGACTATATAGGCATCGGCAAAAACATATTTATTGCCAATCCGAACGCCCCCAGCGGCATCAGCCTTCCCTTGAGCGAGATCGAGCGCATCGTCGCCTCCAATCCGGACAATGTGGTGGTGATCGACGAGGCCTATGTGGACTTCGGCGGAGAGAGCGCCAAGGCGCTGATCGGCCGCTATGACAATCTGCTGGTCACCCAGACCTGCTCCAAGTCCAGGTCGCTTGCGGGCGCCCGTCTTGGCATGGGCATCGCCTGCAGGGAGCTGATAGCGGACCTGATCAACATCAAGTTCTCCACCAACCCTTACAACGTCAACCGCACCACGGCGGCGGCCGGCATCGGCGCGCTGATGGACGTGGATTATTTCAACGCAAACTGCGCGGAGACCGTCCGCGTGAGGGAAAAGACCAAGGCTGCCATGAAGGAGCTGGGCTTTGTATTCCCGGATTCCAGAACCAACTTTGTCTTTGCTGCCTATCCCGGCATTTCCGGCGCGGAGATGTACGCGCTGCTGAAGGAGAAGGGCGTGCTGGTCAGGCATTTCAACGAGCCGCGCATCAAAGACTACAACCGCATCACCATCGGCACGGAAGAGCAGATGGAGAAGCTTATGGACATATTCAGGGAGATCATCGATGAGAAAGGCTGAGATCTGCAGAAAAACGGCGGAGACGGACATCCGCCTGACGCTTTGCCTGGACGGAAGCGGCAAAAGCAGCATTGATTCGGGCTGCGGCTTTCTGGATCACATGCTGACCCTGTTTGCCTCCCACGGGCGCTTTGACCTTGAACTTAGCTGCAAGGGCGATACGCAGGTGGACGATCACCACACCACGGAAGACATCGGCATCTGTCTGGGCATGGCCTTTAAAAAGGCCCTGGGGGACAAGCGCGGCATCCGGCGCTACGGCGACACCGTGCTGCCCATGGACGAGGCCCTGATCCTGACGGCCGTGGACTTTTCGGGCAGAGCCGTGCTGGGCTATGAACTGCAGATGCGCGCCAGGAAAGTCGGCACCTTCGACACCGAGCTTGGAGAGGAGTTCTGGCTTGCCTTTGTCAGGAAGGCGGAGTGTGCGCTGCACATCCGCCAGCTGGCGGGAAAGAACGCGCATCACATCCTGGAGGGCTCGTTCAAGTCCGCCGCGCGCAGCATCCGGCAGGCGGTCTCCATCGATCCCGAATTCGCGCAGGAGATCCCGTCCACCAAAGGAGTTCTGTAAATGATAGGCGTGATCGATTACGGCGTGGGGAATCTCTATTCCCTGAACGCCTCATTCAGGTCCCTGGGGGCGGAGCTCCTTCTGAGCGATGACCCGGCGGTGCTCGCTCAGGCGGACAGACTGATCCTGCCCGGCGTGGGCGCCTTCGGAGACGCGGCGGAAAAGCTGCGTGAGAAACAGCTGGACCTGTTTCTGCAGAAAGAAGCGGAAAAAGGCAAGCTGATCCTGGGAATATGCCTTGGAATGCAGCTTTTATTCGAAAAAAGCTATGAATACGGGGAACATAAAGGTCTTGGCCTGATAAAAGGCCGGATCACGCCCATCGCGGACCAGGTCCCGGCAGGGCTGAAGATCCCCCACATGGGTTGGAACGCCCTGCAGCTGACCCGGCCGCATCCCCTGTTTTCCGGCATCCGGGAGGGGGACTGCGTGTATTTCGTGCATTCCTATGCGGCCGTTCACTGCGATGAGGACACCCTGGCGCGCACGGAGTACGGGGCGCCGCTCACGGCTGCCGTGGGCAGGGAGAACGTCCTGGGCTGCCAGTTCCATCCGGAAAAGAGCGGAAAAGTGGGGCTTTCCATTCTGAAGGCCTTTTGTGAGATGGAGGCGGATGCATTATGATCCTGTTCCCGGCCATCGATCTTCTGGAAGGGCAGGCTGTGCGCCTCTACCAGGGAGATTATGAACAGAAAACAGTATACAGCGATGATCCGGCCGGGCTGGCGGCTTCCTTCCGGGAGCAGGGCTCGTCCTATCTGCACGTCGTGGACCTGGAAGGCGCCAGGGACGGCGGCACGCCAAATTTTGAGCTGATCTGCCGCATCAAGGCGCAGACCGGCATGTTTGTGCAGACCGGCGGCGGTATCCGCAGCATGGACGTGATCGAAAAGTACCTGGAGGCGGGCATCGACAGGGTGATCCTGGGCACGGCGGCGGCGGAAAATGAAGCGCTGCTGCGCGAGGCGGCAGGCCGATACGGCGGCCGCATCGCCGTGGGCGCCGATCTCAGGGACGGCCGCGTGGCGGTCCGCGGGTGGAAGGAAACGACCTCCCTCACGGCGGCGGAGCTCTGCAGACGCATGGAAGACATCGGCATCCGCACGATGATCTGCACGGACATTTCCAGGGACGGGGCCATGCGCGGCAGCAACCGGGAACTCTACCGGGAACTGTCCGGGATGTTCCGCGGGCAGATCATTGCTTCCGGCGGTGTTTCAAGCCTTGAGGACGTCCGGGCGCTGAAGGCGCTGGGGCTTTACGGCGCCATCATGGGCAAGGCCATCTACACGGGCGATATCAGCCTGGCGGAGGCCATAAGAGAAGCCATAGGAGAGGCTGAATGATCACGAAACGCATCATCCCCTGTCTGGACGTAAGGGACGGACGGGTGGTCAAGGGAGTCAATTTTGAAGGACTCAGGGACGTCAGCTCCCCGGTGGAGCTGGCCGCCTGGTACAGTGACTGCGGCGCGGACGAGCTGGTGTTTTACGACATTACGGCCTCGCACGAGGGCCGCAGGCTCTTTACGGATATTTTAAAGGAGACCGCGGCGCATGTGTTCATCCCCCTGACGGTGGGAGGCGGCATCGGCAGCATCGCCGATTTCGAGCGCGTGCTCAATGCGGGCGCGGACAAGGTGAGCGTGAATTCCGGCGCCATTGCGGACCCGGGGCTCGTTTCCGAGGCGGCCAGGCGCTACGGCGACCAGTGCGTGGTGCTGTCTGCCGATGTAAAGCGCGTGGACGGCGTGTTCCGCGTCTTTGCCAAGGGCGGCAGGGAGAACACGGGCATGGAGGCCATTGAGTGGATCAGGCGCTGCACGGAAAACGGCGCCGGCGAGGTGGTGGTCAATTCCATCGATACCGACGGCGTGAAGGGCGGCTTCGATCTGGAGATGCTGAAGGCCGTGTCGGATGCCGTGGAGGTGCCGGTCATCGCGTCCGGCGGCGCGGGCTGCATAGAGGACTTTATTACGCTGTTCCGGACCCTGCCCAAGGTAGACGCGGGTCTGGCGGCTTCCATCTTCCATTTCGGAGAGGTGAGCATCTCCGAACTCAAGGAAAGGATGCGGGCGGCCGGCATTCCGGCAAGGCTCTGAGCGGGCCGCAGCGGGGACAAAAGGAGTAGATATGCTGAACATCAGTGAACTGAAATTCGATGAAAACGGCCTGATCCCGGCCATCGTCACAGACGCGCGGACGGGGCAGGTGCTGACCCTGGCTTATATGAACGAAGAGAGCCTCCGCATCTCCCTGGAAAAGCGCCTGAGCTGCTTTTACAGCCGTTCCAGAAAATGCCTCTGGCTGAAGGGCGAGACCAGCGGGAACTACCAGCACATCGTGTCCGTGACGGCGGACTGCGACCGCGACGCCCTGCTCGTGAAGGTGCGTCCGGACGGACCCGCCTGCCATCTGGGCAATGTTTCCTGTTTTGAAGACCCTGTCTTTGAGGCGGAAGCGCCCGGGGAAGCCGGGGCGGCAGCGGAAGCCGGGGAAGCCGGCGGAAACGCCGCCGGCAGGGAAGCCGCGCCCTTCTGCTATCAGGATCTGTACGAGCTGATCAGGGGCCGCAAGACGGAGAAGAAAGAGGGCTCCTACACCAGCTATCTCTTCGACAAGGGACTGGACAAGATCCTCAAGAAGGTGGGCGAGGAAAGCACCGAGGTCATCATCGCCGCCAAGGCGGAAGACAGGGCGGAGACCGTCTATGAGATCGCGGATCTTGCCTATCATGTGATGGTGCTCATGGTGGAGGCCGGCATCAGCCTGGACGACGTCAAAAAGGAACTGGCTTCCCGGCACGTCATCGATAAGAAAGTGAAGCAGGAGAAAATGACCTGATGGAAAGAAAAGACCTGCATACGCATACCTCTTTCAGCGACGGAAAGCACAGCCCGGAGGAGATGATCCGGGCCGCCCTGGACGCGGGCCTTGAAGAACTGGGCTTTTCGGATCATTCCTATACCTCCTTCGATGAAAGCTACTGCATGCTGCGGGAGCGGGAGGAGGCATACCGGGCGGAGACAGCCGCGCTGGCGGAGAAATACCGCGGAAGGATCCGGGTGCGCTGCGGCATCGAGCAGGACTGTTACGGGGACTATGCGCCCGCAGGCTTCGGCCATGTGGTCGGCTCCGTCCACTATCTGCACGTGGGCGGCGGAGAGCCGCAGGGGGAAGCGGCGGAGTTCCTCCGGGGGGAATACCTGCCCGTGGATGAGTCGCCGGCATATTTAAAGGCCGGCGCGGAGCGCTTCTTCGGCGGAGATATCTATGCGCTGATCGAGGCCTACTACCGCACGGAGGCGGACGTGGTCCGCAGGACCGGCGCCGATATCATAGGCCACTTTGACCTGATCACGAAATTCATAGAGCGGGAGCCGCTCTTTGAGGAAAGCCATCCGCGCTACAGGAAGGCCTGGCAGCAGGCGGCCGATGCCCTGCTCGCCTTCGGAAAGCCCTTTGAGGTCAATATCGGGGCCATCCTCCGGGGATACAGGAGCGTGCCCTATCCCTCGCGGGAGATCATGGCTTACCTGCAGGAGCGGGGCGGACGCTTCGTGTTTTCCAGCGACTGCCACAATGCGGATGACTTTGCCCTGATCGGCAGGGTGCTCCGGGAGTGCGCGTCGCCCGCGGACGTGCCGGACTGGTTTGACAGCCGCAGGGACTGAATCTATAATGAGAGCCAAATACTTCTCTGAACCTTGGAGGAATGACTGAAATGCTGATCAGCAGAAAAATGGAAAAAATGGTCGGAGGCAATACCGCCATCCGTCAGATGTTTGAAGAGGGCCTGAGAATGGCCAGAAAGTACGGGGCGGAGAACGTCTATGATTTCTCTCTGGGCAATCCCAATGTACCGGCGCCGCCGGCCGTCAATGAGAGCATCAGGCGCCTGGTCGATACCGTGGATTCCGTTCAGCTGCACGGCTATATGCCCAACGCCGGCTATCCCGCCGTGCGCGCTGCCGTGGCCGAGTCACTGAACAGGCGCTTCGGCACGGACTACGGCGCCGACAACATCGTCATGAGCGTGGGCGCTGCCAGCGCCATGAACGCTGTGCTGAAGACGATCCTGGATCCGGACGATGAGGTCATCACCTTCAGGCCGTTCTTTGTGGACTACAACAACTATGTGGAGAATTATAGCGGAAAGCTTGTTCTGGCGGAGACCGATGAAAAATTCCTGCCGGACATGGAAAAGCTGGAGAAGCTGTACAGCCCCAGGACCAAGGCCGTGCTGATCAACAATCCCAACAATCCCACGGGCGTCATTTACCCGGCGGAGGTCATTCAGGCGCTGGCGGATTCCATGCGCAGGGCGCAGGAGCGCTTCGGCACCCAGATCATGCTGATCTCCGATGAGCCCTACCGCGAACTGGCCTACGACGGCCTTGAAGTGCCCTACGTCACGCATTTCTATGACAACGCCGTGGTCTGCTATTCCTACTCCAAGTCCCTGTCGCTCCCCGGCGAGCGTATCGGCTACGTGGCAGTGCCCAAGAGCGTTTACAGATGGGAAGACATCGTTTCCGGCATCATCATCTCTTCCAGAGTGCTGGGCATGATCAACGCGCCTTCCCTCATGCAGCATGTGATCCTGGAGTGCCTGGACACGGACATCAGTCAGAACGTCGCGGTCTATGATAAGCACAGACAGCTCCTGTACCGGATCCTGACCGAGAACGGCTTCGAGGCCGTGTATCCGCAGGGCGCGTTCTATATGTGGATCAAGGCGCCCATCGAGGAGAGCGCCTTCGTGGAGCTCTGCAAGAAGCACCGCATCCTGGTGGTCATCGGCAAGGCCTTCTACGGAGAGGGCTACGTCAGGGCCGCCTACTGCGTGTCCGAGGACTGCATCCGCAATTCCGCGCCCAGCTGGAAGGCCGTGGCCGAGGAACTGGGCCTGAAGAAAAAGGAAGCGTAAACCGAAGAAAGCCTAAGCCAAAGAAAACCTAAACCAAAGAAAACGAAAACCTGAAAAACGACAGAAACAGAAACGCTGTGCAGAAGCCTGAGCCTTTGCACAGCGTTTGATTATGCCCCGGAATCATTTGAAAGCCCGCTTTTCAGGAGCCTGGCAGCCTCCTCCCGGAAGGCCGTGTATCTCTTTTCCGGTATGGGAAGCGTGACGCCGTTTGTCAAAGTCAGCTGAAACCGGCGGATGCTCCGGATATAACTGGGGTTGACCAGATAGCTTTGATGGCAGCGCAGG
>Ga0129307_1003111_pt1 | contig 11093 bp, 11 predicted proteins | sample P1105metagenome_FD_94437 | JGI IMG/M metagenome (GOLD analysis project Ga0129307, IMG submission 94437) | Capybara group fecal microbial communities from Wisconsin, USA - P1105 metagenome | ecosystem: Host-associated > Mammals > Digestive system > Large intestine > Fecal | place: USA: Wisconsin... | reverse complement strand
GATTGGCTATATTATACCATTTCTATACCGTCAAAAACGCCTTAGATCGAAGAATTGAAGCTCGTTTCATAAAACTTCGTGATGAGGCCGGATACAGCAGTTGGATGACTTGTTCACTCAACTTCAGTAATAAAAGGCATTTGAAGGAGTCGCTGAGCGATTCCGCGAAAAGCAAAGGAGGCCCGCGATGGCCAAGAGCGGCAACCAGAAATCAAAACTTCTCTACCTCCGGCAGATCCTGCTGGAACGCACCGACGACGACCACGGCATGACCACGCCCGAGATCATCGAAGCGCTGGCACAGCACGGCATCCGGGCGGACCGCAAGACCATCTACCAGGACCTCGAGGAATTGCAGAACTTCGGCCTCGACATCATCGCGGAGAAGCGCGGCAGGCAGACCTACTACTACGTCGGCGAGCGTCCGTACGAGCTGGCGGGGTTAAAACTGCTGGTCGACAGCGTGCAGGCGGCGAAGTTCATCTCCGAGAAAAAATCCCAGGAGCTGATCAAAAAACTCGAAGGCCTCGTCAGCCGCGAGCAGGCCAAGGAGCTCCAGCGCCAGGTCCTCATCACCGGCCGCGTCAAGACCATGAACGAATCCGTCTACTACAACGTGGACGAGATCCACAGCGCCATCCACCTCGACCGGACGATCCGGTTTCAGTACTTCCAGTGGAACGTCGACAAGGAAATGATCCTGCGCAAGGACGGCGCGTGGTACGAAGTGAGCCCGTGGGCGCTGCTGTGGGACGATGAGTATTATTACCTGGTGGCGTACGATGCAGAGGCTGGCATCATCAAGCATTACCGCGTCGATAAGATGCTGCACATCACCATCACGGAATCGCCCCGTGCCGGCCGCGAGGTCTACTCCGCCCAGGACCTTTCCGCCTACTCCAAGAGCCTGTTCGGCATGTACGGCGGCGAACCCACAAAGGTCCGCATCGAAGCGAAGAACGACATGGCCGGCGTGCTGATTGACCGGTTTGGCAAGGATATTGTGATTTCGCGCACGGACGACCCGGACTGGTTCCTCACGACCGTCGAAGTGCGGGTATCGCGCCTCTTCCTCGGATGGATCTTCGCACTCGGAGAGGACGTGCGGATCGTGGGGCCTGCGGACGTTGTGCAGATGGCGCGCGAAGAAGCGGCGCGGCTGCTGGCACAGTACGCATAGGCAAGTAATTGGAAAAGAGAAAACCCAGCCTGGGTTGCACCAGACCGGGTGTTCTCTTTTCCATGGAAGTTCTTATGGTTTCTTTCTTGTTTCCGTATCCTCTCTGTTTAAGACTAAAAGGGTGCTCGTTTTCTTTATTGTGTCAGAAGCAAAGGCAGCAGACTGATTTCCGGAATAAAACTGATCAATACAAGTACTACAAACATACTGATAACAAATGGCAGAGCTTCTTTTACGATCTTCCCCATCGGGATTCCCGTCATCGTGGATGCGATGAACAGATTGTTTGCAACAGGCGGAGTAATAAACCCGATTGCCAGATTGACTGTGATAATGATGCCCAGCTGTACCGGATCGATCCCCATCGGGATCAGAGCGCTGTAAAGAAGCGGTGCAAAGATGAGTATAGCCGGGATCGTATCGATAACCATACCAGCAAAGACGAGGAAGATATTTACAATGAGCATGATTACATACATATTCGAACTGATTGCCAGCAACGCATTCGTGAGCAATACCGGAACATTAAGCATTGCAAGGATCGCACCCATCGCCGCGGCGGGAACGCATGCGAGCATAAAGCCACCAAGGAAGGATGAATTCTTATCCAGCATAGTGATCAGGTCCCTCCATTTAAGCTCTTTCGTCACAAAAAGTCCGATCACAGTGCTGTAGAGAATGGCGATAACCGCAGCTTCTGTGGGTGTGAATGCACCGGAATAAATACCGCCAAGGATGATGATCGGCATCAGAAGAGCCCATTTTGCTTCCCATGCAGATTGTCCAAGTTCTTTAAGGTTGAAGCCGCTAGGTTCTCCACGATACCCGCGTTTTCTGGAAATCACATAAGATACCGTGATCAGTGCTGCTGCGATCAGCACAGCAGGTGCCAGACCTCCGAGGAAAAGATCGCCTACAGAGGTATGTGTACACGCACCATAAAGTATCAGCGGGATGCTAGGAGGTACGATGACCCCCAGACCACCGGCGCAGGCCACCAAAGCCGTTGAATAGTTTCTGTTGTATCCGGTACGAACCATATAAGGGATCATAATGGTGCCAATAGCAGCGACTGTTGCAGGACCGGATCCAGAAATCGCCCCAAAGAGCATGCAGGCAAGTACGCTTACTGTTCCAAGACCGCCGTACACATTGCCAACCAGTTTGCTTGCAAAGTTCACAAGACGCCTAGAAAGACCGCCTGTTTCCATCAAAGCTCCGGCAATAATAAACATGGGGATCGCCAGAAGCGGAATGGAGTCCAGTCCTGTCCACATCTGCTGTGCAATAAACTCGAGCGTTGTCGTGTCGAACAGAAGTACGAGCAGAACCAACCCGGCGCCAAATGCGATTCCGATCGGAACGCCAATTATCAGCAATGCTGTAATTGATCCAACTAAGACTCCGATTTCCATAGGGCTACTCCTCCTTTCCTTCGCTTTTGCTCGACAAGACATCAACAGCCTCGAAATCCACAATCATTTCGCTCTCATCCCCCAAACTGTGATATGCTTCATCGGAAAGGAATTCATACGTGTGATTGCGTATCGATTTGATGATGGAAATGATTTCTTCCACGATCCGCCATGACATCAAGATGAAACAGCAAGGCATCAGAACATAGAAGATCCACTTCGGCCACTGCGTCACAGCCAGAGCCATACCGCTTGCTTTCATACTCATCGCAAGTCGAATCATGGCAGGCACAATGACCGTACAGAATGTGATTGTAATGATATCTACAACAAGTCTTAAATAGCACTTCGCTTTCTTTCCAACATTTTCTGTCAATATACTCAAAGCAAGATGCTCATTTCTGGGCCATGCACCGATCATTCCGAAAAACACGGACAGAATAAATGCCAACTTTGATAATTCTTCTGTCCAGGTTGTCGGACTGTTGAACACATATCGGGATATGACCTGTATACTTAGGAAGATAATCATCATAAGGATCATCAAGCCGCCGAAAATGTTTTCAATATTCTTGTACAATTTTTTCATTTACCTACCGCCTCCCATTGTTATGCGAGAACTATCCCATGCGGTTTTCATTTGTTTGTCAGATATCATCCTTGTGCTGCGATGCAGTCCACTGCCGGCCTTTTCTAACTTCCAAGACGGCTGTTTGATCTGACCGGCATGAACAGTGCACCGCCAACTCAGCATATCCCTTTAAGAACATCTTGCTTCGCACCTAACGTTTCTTGCATCAGCGTTCAAGCAAATACAACTTCATGCGGTCCGGGATCTGATTACTCTAACGTTTTTCCTGCCGCTTTCAGGATCTTGTCGAAGTACTCTTCACCGCAGTATTCACGAGCTTCAGGCCACATTTTCTTAGCCGCATCTTTGAAGGTCTGCAGTTCTTCTTCGGTCGGTTCGTAGACTTGCATGTTATCACGGAGGAATTCCATGTACTCGTCTTCGACCAAACTGATCGATTCGACCGTCATTTCCTGACAGTCCTTACCTGCCTCGATAAGTGCTTCCTGCACATCTTCCGGCAGACTCTGGAACCACTCTTCATTGCAGGCCATGACAGTGAACGTCGACAGATGATCCGTCATCGTCAGGTACTTCTGGACTTCATAGAACTTGCTGTCATAGATCAGAGAGATGGGGTTTTCCTGTCCATCGACCACACCCTGCTGGAGTGAAGTATACAGTTCGGCGTAAGCAACCGGTGTCGCGCCGGCCCCCCAGGATTCTACCATCTTGATGAACATATTGTTCATCTGTACACGGAGTTTAAGACCTTTAACGTCATCGACGGTCTTGACTTCACGTACGTTGTTTGTGAGTTCACGCATGCCCAGCTGCTTATAGGCCAGGATACGAATCCCTGTATCTTCGATACACTTCTCGTTCATGATATCGCCCATCTCGCCGTTGCAGACCAGTTCATAGGCTTCTTCCGCACTGTCGAACAGATACGGAACATCCAGGGGATTGAATGCCTTTGTCATTTCAGCATACCCACCAGAAGAGAACGCGCTGATTTCGAACGACCCGGCCGACAGTCCGCCGACAATATCGTCAGAAGTGCTGCCCAAAGTGCCATTGAAGAACACCTGGATTTCGACTCTGTCGCCAAGTCTCTCTTTCAAAGAGCGGAAGAATTCGCGTTCGCCACGCATTTCCGCAAAATCTTCGAAGTTCTGGTCAATGCTGGAAAACCGGATGACAATCTTGTCAGGATTGTCGGATTTCGCTGTGATGAAGTTGTAGATCTCCTCATCCCTTTCCCCTTTGACAGCAGACGGCGCCGGCACTTCACTCGTATCCGTTGCCACTGCCGTATCGGCTGTATCACTGGATGCTGTTTCTGTAGTGTTGCTGCTAAGGCCACAGCCTGTCAGCACCACCATTGTCAATGTCAGAGCGGCGACGAGAATCGCAATAATACGTTTCATAAAGGTTACCTCCTCATAAAAATGTTTCGCTATATTGTTGCAACTCATATTTACATCGTCTCGTTTTCTCCCGGTTTTAAGACGATGGGTGATCGAATCAGACAAGTGTTCAAGCATTCATCACACCACCCTCTTTCCCGAGTTTACGACCAATAATAAACTTTTGGATCTCACTGGTCCCATCCATGATGGAAAACATTCTTGAACAATTGAGTGCCCGCGCCGGATAACTGTCCTGATACAATCCTTGTCCCCCGTGCAGCTGCACGCATTTACCGGCCATCTCCTGTGCCACGGCAGGTGCGAACAGTTTGTTTTTAGCTGCAATAAGGGAGAACCTGGGATCCTTCATGTCCAGCGCTGTCGCGGTGTAATACAACAACCGGCGGGCCGCCTCAATTTTTGCATCCATCTCTGCCAGTTCAAACTGGATCGAAGACTTCTCCAGTATCGTGCTCTTCATTGAATACCGCGTACGAAGGAAGGAGACGGTTTCATCCAGTGCCCGTTGCGCCAGGCCGACACACAGAGCAGGGACGAAGATCCTGGCGATGTCGATCCCCAGCAGCCCCAGCCGATACCCGTCTTCGGACAGCATATTTGTTTCCGGAACGACACAACCATTGAAATCAACGATGTTGGCACCGATCATGTTTCCGCATGCCAGCGGCTGCATTGGTCTTGTCTTCAGTCCGGGCGAATCTTTATCAAGCAGGAAGAGATACATTCCCCTCTCCTCACTCTTGCTGAGAAATGTCATAAAGTACCCGGCAGAAGCGCCAAGCGTTGTCCAGTGTTTCTCACCGCTCAAGTGATAACTGCCTTCTTTTTTTATCGCCTTTCCAAGATTGCCGCTGGGATCAGAGCCGGAAGTCTCTTCTGTAAATGCGAACGCCAGCAACTTTTTTCCGCTGACGCATTCCTGCACGACTTCTGCGACCTGATCACCGACCTGCTCCAGCGACAGGATGTTACTGTCATGAAGCTGCAGCACGAGTCCCGCTATAGGGTCGCCGTAGGCGATCCCTTCATAGGCCATGGCGCTTTGAAGATAGGTATATCCCTTGCCGCCATTGTCTTTAGAAACGCAGAGCCCCGTATAGCCATCTTCTTTTAGAAATGCGAACAGTTTGCCGAGTTCAGAAGGATGGTCTTCCAGTGTACACATAAAGGGAGCTAGGCACTTTATGCCAAATTCCCTGGCATTCTCGTAAATATGGATGTCACGATGCACAGTCATTGCGGTTCCCCTTCTGCCGGTCAGGCCCTGACGCCGTTCCGGATGTCGTATACTTCGTCGTACTTCCCATAGAAGTAATTAAGCGCATTATCCACCGAATACTTCCTGCACAGATAATCCGATGTCGTGGACAGATACCCGATATGCGGCGTAATGATCAGGTTTTCCGGCATTTCTGACCCAATCAGCACACATTCATTCAGATCAGGATCTTCGGACTCAAGAACATCCAGCGCGGCCCCGCGAATGATCCCGGACTCCAATGCCCATTTAACAACGCTCTCTCTGACAAGCTGGCCGCGGCCGACGTTAATGAAGATCGGGTGCTTTTTCATTTTCAGAAAAGCCTCTTCATTGAACATGTACCTGGTCTCTTCAGTGAGCACAGTATGCACCGATACAACATCCGCTTCTGCCATAGCAGTATCGAAATCCACCATCTGGATCCCAAGCTCCTCCGCAACCTCTGCCGGGAGATAAGGGTCGTATCCCAGCAGGCGCATCCCGAGTCCCTTTGCGATCTTTGCGATATGCTGTCCGTTTCTTCCGCATCCGATCAGAGAGATCGTCTGCCCTTCAATGCGGATCATGTTCGGGAACTCAATGGTATTCCAAACCTTTTTCTCCTGCACACTGCGGCTGTAGTTCAGGATATTCCGTTGGAGGCACATCATGGCAGCCATCGCCGTCTCTGCAACTTCCTGATGACAGTAATCCCTGATCGAGGCAACGGCGATCCCTTTCTCCGTTGCATATTCCAGGTCCACCTCGCTGAAAGCGATCGACTGGAAAGAAATCACTTTGCAACGTTCCAGAACATCGATGAGTTCCTTGCCGAAATAGACGAAATTATCGATGATGATATCCGCATCCCGTATTTCCTCTACGAAAGCTCTGTTCGTCTCCGAATCGATCGGCTCGTCAGGAATATACAATGCGACACTATATACTGCCTCCTCAGGCAAAAGGGTAAAGTCGATATCGTGGGGATTATGAATGGTTGTAGGTGTTTCTGTGAAAACGATCTTCATGCCCGGCACATCTCCTTCCTCATTTGTTGGCAACTACAACGTTTTTTAGCACTGCTTCTTCGCTTCTTCCACTCCCCGGTCGAAGCACATCGCGTTCTTCGGATTGACTTTGCCTTTCTTGGCGAAGAAATGATTGATCGCGCCGCGCATGTAGTCCACATCGAAATCCGGGGAAACATAGGAAAGCGCGCCAAGCAGTACGACGTTGGAACCTTTGACATTGCCCAGTTCATTCCCGATTTCCGAAGCCGGGATCCGGATGACCCGTATGTCGTCCCGATATGCCCTGTCCGCGCTGACAAGGCTGCTGTTTACCAGAAGCAGTCCGTCTTTTTTGATGATCTTCTCGAATTTATCGATAGAAGCATCATTCATGGCAACCAGGACATCCAACTCATCACAGTACGGGCTGGGGATCTCTTCGTCTGAGATCTTGACACTGCAGTTCGCTGTTCCTCCGCGCATCTCAGACCCATAGGATGGATACCAGGTGACCATTTTACCGGATTCCATGCCGGCGTCTGCCAGCATCATCCCGGTCACCAGCACTCCCTGTCCGCCAAAACCGGAACAAATAATCTCGACCATTCTATTTGCCTCCTTTATTCACATATTCACCAAGCGGGAAATACGTTTCCTGTTCCTTCATAAAATCCAGAGCGGCCACAGGCGTCATGTTCCAGTTTGTGGGGCACTGGCTGAGGACTTCTACCAGGCAGAATCCCTCACCATTCATCTGCTTCTGCAGGGCGGTCTTGATCATCTTCCCTGTTTTCGTCACCTCGGCAGGACTGCGAACAGACCCGCGGGCGAGATAGGCGATATCCAGCTCTCCCAAAACTTTTGTGACATCGAAGATCGCGCCTTGCTTACCGGCGTCTCTGCCTGCCGGCGTACTCGTCGTCTTCATACCGGGGAGCGTTGTCGGAGACATCTGTCCGCCGGTCATCCCATAAACGCTGTTGTTCACGACCAATGCCAGGATGTTTTCATTCCTGAGCGCACAGTGGATCGTGCTCTCTACACCGATACTATACGCAGAGCCATCACCGGGTCTTGCGACAACGATAGCATCCGGGCGAACGCGTTTCGCCCCGGCAGCCGCCGCGATGGTGCGCCCGTGCGGAGCCCCCAGATCGTTGTATTCCAGTGAAAACTGTGTCCAGGCCCCACAAGCGACGTCCTCGACGATGATCATTTTCTCTTCGATCCCCAACTCTTGTGCGGCCTCACACAGCAGCCGGACGATCACACCATGTCCACAACCGGGGCACCAACTGATTGGCTCTACCAAATTGATTGCGTTAGGTACGCTCCTTGCCATAATCGATACCTCCTCAATGTTCCTGCAGCATTCTTTGCGCCATTTCCACGATCACATCTGCAGAAGGCACATTTGCAAATTCCTTGTAATCTTCCACCGGACATCTGTTCCCGCATGCAAGAACGACGTCGTCACGCATCTGCCCCAGCATGCTGAGCTCTACGCACAGAAATCCTTTCACCTGCGGTCCCAGCGCGTCAAACGCTTTCTGCGGGAACGGCCACAGCGTGATCGGCCGGATGAGTCCGAGCCGGATCCCTTTTGCACGGGCTTTTGCGACCGCGCTTTTTGCGATTCTGGAGCTGATTCCATAAGCTACCGCGACGATCTCCGCATCTTCAGTCTGGACGCTTTCCCAGCGTTGTTCATTCTCTTCGATCGCCGCATATTTCTCCATCAGATAGTCCACGTAAGGTTCCGGTCCCATGCCATAGAACACATTCCAGGTGATCCTGCGGGGTTCTCCGGCAAGTCTGGGCTTGATGACCCAGTCGTACTGGTCGATATCATGCTCGATCATTTCCGGGAGTTCTACAGCTTCAACCATCTGCCCGATCGCAGCATCCGATCCGATGATCACAGGATGGCGGTACTTTTCTGCCAGGTCAAAGGAGATATACGCAAGATCCGCGCACTCCTGCACGCTGGCCGGCGCCAGTACGATCGTCCGATAGTCTCCGTGCCCGCCGCCTCTGGTCAGCTGCCAGTAATCACCCTGGCCCTGATAAATATCTCCAAGAGCCGAACCGATTCTCATGACATCCGCCAATACAGCGGGGATATCATTGCCGCAAAGATAAGAGATTCCTTCCTGCATAAGAGAAAACCCCGGGCCGGAAGACGTACTGAGCGCCCTTGCTCCACAAGAAGCGGCACCCATCAGCATATTGATCCCTGCAAGTTCGGATTCCGTCTGGACACAATCACCGCCAACTTCATCCATCCTCCAGGAAAGATACTCCAGGATCTCTGTCTGCGGCGTGATGGGATACCCGCTGAAAAACCGGCAGCCTGCACGGATACAGGCTTCTGCCAGTGCTTCATTACCTTTCATCAATACTTTCGCCATAAAAGTCACTCCCTTTACAGAATTTCAAATACATAATCCGGACACATTTTGTAGCAAGAACCACACTGTACGCACTTTTCCTGATCCACTTTTACGATTTCGTATCCCTTCTCTCCTAACACTCCCGCTGGTTCAAGTGCGCCGGTAGGGCATACGTGGACACATAGAAAGCATCCTTTACAGAGATTTGTCCGCAGTTTGATCTTGTCCATTAAACATAACCTCCTATATTTCATGAATACACAATAATGTTCTGTTATGCTGTTCTCTATAACAGAACTACGTTCTGTGATAGAGTTAGAAAATGAGCTGACTATAAAGAACACAAATCAACGAATTGTTCTCTATAACCAGCTTTTTTCTTTATAACAACTGCTTGATCATCTGCGCGTGCTGCTTGAGCAGTTTTACATATTCTTCGATTCGGTTGGATGTAAAGCGTGGCGATGGGCCGCTGATACTGATCGCTCCAAGCAATTCTTCTTCGCTGTTGAACAGCGGTACTGCAACACAAGTCAATCCAATTGCGTTTTCCATATCATCGATCGCATATCCACATGAGCGAATTTTCAGTAACTCCATGCGCATTCTATCAGGATCCGTGATTGTATTGTCCGTCAGTTTTGTCAGTGGTGTGGAAAGGTATTCGTCGACGAAGGACTCCGGCATATAAGCCAGCATAACTTTCCCGCTGCTGGTGGTATTCAGGCTGTCGACGTCATTTGTAACGGCGATTGGAAAGAACGGCGTCTCATTGCTGGGATCAGCTGTGTCTAAATAGTACACATTATAGCCTCTGGGAATCGTCAGATAGACTCTTTCGCCTGACTCTTGCGCGATCTGTCTGATGTGGATAGATGTGATGCTCTGGAACGTGTTGTGTTCGGCTGCTGCTCTGCCAAGACGCAGTGCTTCCAGTCCCAGATAATACTTCCCTGACATCTCATCTTTTTCCAGATATCCGGCGGCCACGAACGTCGACACTATATCAGAGACATTGCTTTTGTATAAACTCAGTCTGTCGCTAATTTCGGTCACACCCATAGGCTGCTTTTCAATAAAGCAGTCAAGAATTGCAAGCGCTTTACCCAGACTTTTGACCTTCATTCCGTCTACTTCGTGTACTACCATTAATTAATTCCCCTATTGGTGATTCCGTTCTCGCATACTGTCCAATCACCTTGATGCTTTGTCTTTTCTATCTTATTGCTATCAGAAATGATAGTATCTTTTCGGTTAGAACAAAGTTCTGTATATCAGAACCTTGTTCTTGTTTTTTATATCATATCAGACACAAAAATGCAAGACTCTATTTTTAAAAAATCTGACCATGCTTTTCTAAGCATACACGTTTCTTGACACCTTTTCTCCTTTCAATCTTATACGCATCGATTTTTTCGTGAAATATTGCCTAAATGACTCAGTAATGGTACGCTAACCACGGTAATGAAAGCCAATCCAAACAGACACAGAGCAAATCCATTCCCATAGGCACACAACTCGGTAATAGCATGAATCTTTCACAACTCTCAGTTGGCAGTTCCGCAGTCATAAGTGGCATCGGCGGCGAAGGCGCACTGCGGCAGCATATTCTGGATATGGGCGTCGTCCCGGGACAGCAGATCGAAGTCGTGAAGCTGGCCCCTCTTGGCGACCCCATGGAACTCGAGATCCGCGGGTATTCCCTGACGCTGCGCCTCGCAGATGCGAAGAATATCGATATCGAACCGCTGCATATGGAAACGGCCGCGGCTGATGCAAGTGCGGCCGCGGCGGCTGATGCAAGTGCGGCCGCGGCGGCGGATGTAAGTGCGGCCGCGTCTGGCAATGACG
>Ga0129307_1003109_pt1 | contig 11100 bp, 11 predicted proteins | sample P1105metagenome_FD_94437 | JGI IMG/M metagenome (GOLD analysis project Ga0129307, IMG submission 94437) | Capybara group fecal microbial communities from Wisconsin, USA - P1105 metagenome | ecosystem: Host-associated > Mammals > Digestive system > Large intestine > Fecal | place: USA: Wisconsin... | reverse complement strand
GGGGGGGGGGGGGGGGGGGGGCATCTCGTGGAAACAGATGTGTAGGCCGATGGCCCTTGTCATGAGCAGGTCGTCGTGCTTTCCGTCGGTGGCTCCGTAGCTGCCGTTCTGCCTTCTGACATAGGTGGCGTATTCGTCGAGGCACCTCTCGTCCCTCTCCACATAAAGCCTTTCCCTGACCACCTCCACGAGTGTGGAGATGATTTCCGGCTTCGTTTTCACGTTGGTGTGGAAGCCGTATTTCACCGGCGCCCTTCTCTTGATGTCTTCCGGGCTTTGTTTTCGAGCGTATAGGTTTGGATAGACGTCGCGGATGGCATTCAGGATGTAAGCCGACTGGTCGCCACCTTCGAGCCAATGCTCCTCGTCGTGCGTTTCGAGTGTGTTGGACTCCACAACGAGCAGCGCGTCGTCGTATAGATGCGCCACTTGCACCGCCTTCCATGCGAGCAGGTCCATGTCGATGTGTCCGTACCATTGTGCGCACACCTCCGGCCTGCCACCCTCCATCATCCAGTATCTGTCGAAGACGCAGATGACCGACCAGTCCGCCTTGGCGCTTCTTCCCCCAATGTCCACCACGACGAGGTACCTGTCCGCCACCTTCTCTTCCCCGAGCTTTTCGGGTGGCGACCACACCCACAGCGGCCCTCCGTCGTCGTGCAGTCTGAGGTTTCGCAATGCTGCGGGGCCTTTGGTGGCTTCTGCCGTGAGGTCGCCTTTCGTGCGCGGCGGCCTGCAGTCTTGCCTGAAAGCCTCAATGTGGTAGGGGTCGAAGACGTGCGCCCCGGAGTGTTGGAACGCCTCGATGTCGTCGGAGGGAAATTCGGCGGCCATGTCACCGTGGTCGTTGTATTTCCTTCGCTCGCAGACATACCAGTTGATGGCTTCGAGTGTGTCACCCATCTCCCAGAGTCTCCAGAGATACCTTCCCGTCTCTTCCCTTTGGCTTTCCACGGTGTTGTCGTTTCGGTGGTTCCACAGTGTCTCGGCGAATTTCTGTTGGTTGACGAGAGGCAGAGCGTATCGTTCTATTTTCCACCAAGGCACGAAGACGGCCTTGAATTGAGAGATGTTCCTTTTCGCCGCGTCGTATTCCCTTTGGAAGAAGTTGCCGGTGCCGTTAGCCGTGGACTCATAGACAATCATCGTCATGGGTTTGTAGGATGCTCCTGCGCACGCCGACCTGATGAGTTCCTCGGGAGTCTTGTTGTCTGTTCGTTTCCAGAAAGCCACCTCGGTGCAGTGTACGAGAGCGGAGTCGCCTCCCCTGGCGGAGTTGGGCGTTTCAGCCGACCCCACCTTTATCTTGCAGTTGCGTGCCGGTATGTGCCTCAGCGTCCGTGTATTTCGGTCGCCTGTCATCTTGGCTTTGTCGTTTTTGGCCGTTTGTTGCCCTTCATCTTCGCCCTCTCCTTCGAGGGTGAAGATGGGTTTGTGCAGTTGCTCATCGTCGTAGTCCTTCGGAGCTTTTTCCTTGGTGTCGAAAGAGGCTTTCAGAAGCAGTTGCCGGGGGTATCTTTCCATCACCTTGTCAAACATGCTGCTCACCTCGGCAGATGCAGTTTTCACGTGTCCCACGATGAGCGAGTTGAGGCCTTTGTTGTGCATGAGTTGCAGCCAAGCCATGTAGATTTGTGTGACGGTGCTTCCTCCCCATTGCCTGGCTTTGAGCACGATGACCCTGATGGGCTGTTGTGCGAGGCGTTGCTCCTCGAAGGTCTCCACCAGGCTTCTTTGTTGCCTGTTGAGAGTGAAAGGGATGTCCTCCCCTCCGTCTTTTGGTTTGATGCGCACATATCTCCATGCCCAGTAGCAGAAGTCGTGCCTGCATCTGAGCACCTCGAAACGCTCCGCCCCCTCCATGAGGCTGATGTGCTTATGCTTGGCGTAAGCGTTGATGCTTCCCATCATGATGATTTTGCTCACGTGAGGGTTTCCCACCATGTCGTTGGGAAGGAAGAGCGTATGCGGATGATAGTCGGCGATGAATGTTTTTGTTCGCTTGAGTGGCGCCCCTTCTCCGGTGGCAGGAATGAAAGTCGTGTTGATTTGCTCTTGTCGGAGTTTGTTCTCCCGGAGCATGTCTTGTATGTTGTTGTTCATTTTGCGGTGAGATGACAATTTTCCCGCAAAAATAGTATTAGAAATGTGTTTTAGGATGTCATTTTGCCAAAAACACAAAATCTCACCGATATGACGTTTGTCTTATCGGTGATGATGATGTTTGTCGTATGGTTGTAATCCTCTTATTCCTCGTCCCAGACAGAACGCTGGTTGACCAGGATTTCCGCCCCGTTACTGATTTCGCTGCTTTGTTCAGTATAGGGATTTTTCTCATCGAAAACAGGTAAGCTCATTTCCAAAACGTCGTCCTCGGCATCAACTGCTTGTACACGGATTGTTGGAATAAGATAGATCCTTTTCATATCAGTAAGCATAAATTTTTCTTTTTTCTGCAAATTTCCGACAAAAGTAGTCTTTTATTTTCATTTCGTATTTATAAATTGATTTTTTCTTTCATTTGTTAACGTTTTTTAGGAAATTGTGGCATGTGTGGGAGAGGTGAGCATGGTGGGTTTCAAGTGCCTTTTTAGTAGATGATTCTTCTCTCGTTGCCCCTTTCCCAGATGTTTTTTCTGTCTGCTGCGGCGAGTCCTCCGATGATGTCAGAAGGCGGTGTGGGCTTGATGTTTCCATGGGCTCCAACGGGGCAGTGCATGTGTGCGGTGCGTTTCCTTTCAGCGAGAAATTCCTCTATTTTCGTGTTTCTTCCTTTGATTTCTCCTTCCCGAGCGGCGGTTGCCAGGTCTTCGTCATAGTGCAGGGCGTGTCGTAGCTTTTTGATGGTTCTTTTTCCCATCTTTCCTTTTTCGATGTCCTTGACGAGGGAGCGGATCAGTTCGGTGAGGGCTTGTCGCTCGTTGTCGTCCATGTTGTCGGAAGTGATAGCCATGCATGCTTCTTCAGCACGCTCCAAGAGGGAGAGGGGAGGCATTGCTGTCTCGGTGTCCACTGTTGTCTCTTGATTCACCAAGAGCTCAGGAGTTTCTGAAGCCGTTGGCGTCTCAGTTGTCTCAGTTGTCTTAGTTGTCCCAGTTTCACCGGTTGCTTCCGATGGTTGGGAAGCGTTTTTGCTTTCAGGAGTTTCCGTTTTCACTTGCTTTGCTTCTTCTTGGTTGGCGTTGTTGTTGGCCGTTTGTTCCAATTCTTTTTCTTTTTCCATGTTGATGTATTTTTGAAGTTCGATGGCAAAGTTAGTTGAAGGATGGTGTTTTCATGTGTCATTTTGCGATGGATGCATCTTGCAGGGTCGTTTTTCATGGTGTGTTGTCCCTTTCTTGGTAGTCCTTGTATGTACGTCAACTACGTCTCCTACGTTGTTTTTCCCTGTTTTTCCATTTCTTGTAGTCGATGTGAGCGTGTTTTTAGTGGTTTTTCCAAAGTGTTGTGTATGAATGATTTATTTGCATTTTTGCGTTGCGTTTTCCAAAAAAGATGTCGTTTTCTTTGCAATCCGCCCTGCTGCAGGCTTATCTTTGCAAGAGCGAGAACGAAAAAGTCTGTTCTAATCAATTATCAAACCATGGAAAATGCCAAGAGAAAAACTCGTCGCACGCTGTTTGAGTATCGCGACGACCGCAGCCGTGAGCTGCTTCATGTGTTCAACGAGGAGTTGGGCCGCTCGTCCTACGACAATGTGGTGGATGTCCTTCGTCGTGTGGTGTCACGCCCATGTTCTCGTTTTTGGGTGAGCGAGGAGCGCGCCTTCCGCATCGTCTCCTCCATGCGCCGTCGCCCTCTTCCGTCCAATTATCATCCCTTGAAGCGAGCGATGTATGAGGAGATCAACCGCCGTTGCGAGCAGTTGTCGTTGTCTCATCCCGACTGGCCTCTTTCTCGCTGCGTGTATCATGTTGTAAGTCACGAGGCTCCCAAGTTCTACTTGTCTGTCGCCAGTGCCCATGCCCTCATTTGTAAAGAACGCAATCGATGCCGAGTCGCTCATTTGCTAAAGCTACGTCGCTTGTTGTCAGCTTAGTGACGTTGCTGTTGTCGGTTGCCGGTGCCATTGGCTTGTTGTCGTTCGATGGCGTGGGCATCCTTCCAGGCGGCCCGTTGTGGTGTCGCCTGGTTCACCCTTTTGTCCATGCCGGCGTGTTGCACGCCCTTCTCAATGTATATGTTTTTTTGCAGTTGGTGTTTTTCTTCCCCGTCCGCCTTCGCCATTTGCTATTGGCCTACGTGGTTTCCTGCTCCTGTCCTGAGATGTTGGCCTTGTGGTCCCCGTCATTGCTCCACGGTCTCTTCCTCCACGGCTCTTGTGTAGCCGGCTTGTCGGGTGTGGTGTTTTTCCTCATGGGGCTTGTGAAGGTGCATGTTGCCCGTCCCCTCCGTTTCTGCATGGTGCTGCTGGGCTGGCAGTTGTTTGGCATGACCTTAGGCACCATGGCGGTGGGGATGCACCTCTATTGCTATGTCATCGGTGTGTTGGCGGGGTGTCAAGACAGTTGTTTGAGACCTTCTGCGTAGTCTTTCTCAATGGCTTGTAGTGCTTCGTCGAACTCCATTCCGAAGACTTTCACTCCCAGCGGCTTGATGTTGGAGTACATGATGTCGAGGATTTCGGCGTGTGCCTTGTTGAGGTCCTTCACCGTTTCCGCCTCCGCCATCACTTCCATGAGCCTTTCCACCTCTTCGGTGTATGCTTTGGCCGGTGCGTTGTCAGCCCTTTTGCTTTCCTTTGTCGTCCGTGTGGTGCTTCTGGTGGTGGTCTTTTTCTCGGTTTTTGCCGTGCTTGCTTGCTTTTTCTTTGTGGTTCTTCTTGCGGGTGGCTCTTCTTCCTCATCCTCTTCGCTTACCTCCACGGTCTTTCCAGTGAAATGCTTGGCGATGAAGAAAGCCGCTATGCCGGCAACGATGGCCACGGCGCACATCACCACGAAGAGATTGAAATTTTGCAGGGCGATGCCCAAGGCATACCCCAGGAGTCCCACGGCGATGAGTGTTCCCAGTCCCCAGAGGAGAGCTGCTCCCACCTTTGTCTTGTTGTAGATGCCTGTTCCAGGGATGCTTGTGTTGAAGTAGGCCCCTTTTTTGCTGATGTTGAGCTTGGCTCCCCTCGGTCCGATGGAGACGCTCACTCCCGACTTGTTGATGTTGAGTGTGACCCAAGGCAGGATTTTGATGGTTTTTCTTATATATGTAGGCATGTCTTATATGGTTGATGGTGTGTCAGTTTTTCCCTTGCTCTCCGAGGTAAGAGTCTTTAAATCCGAGGAAATAGAGTACGCCGTCGAGGCCGATGGTGTTGATGGACTGCTTGGCGTTCGCCACCACTCTTGGTTTGGCGTGGAAAGCGATGCCTAGTCCCGCTTCCGAGAGCATGGGCAAGTCGTTCGCCCCGTCACCCACGGCGATGGTTTGCGCCAGGTTCACTTTCTCCACTTGAGCGATGAGTTTGAGCAATTCGGCCTTTCGGTGTCCGTCCACCACTTCCCCGAGGTATCTTCCGGTGAGTTTTCCTTCATCGTCAATTTCCAATTCGTTGGCATACATGTAGTCAATGCCATACTTCCTTTGCAGGTTTTCTCCGAAGAAGGTGAAGCCTCCGCTAAGGATGGCAATCTTGTAGCCATACCTTTTCAGGACTGCCATCAGCCTGTCCACCCCTTCGGTGATGGGCAGTTTGTCGGCGATTTCCTGCATGACGCTCACGTCGAGGCCTTTGAGCAGCGCCACCCGTTCCGTGAAACTTTCCTTGAAGTCAATCTCGCCTCTCATGGCCCTTTCGGTGATGGCTTTCACTTTGTCACCCACGCCGGCCCTGATGGCGAGTTCGTCTATGCACTCCGTCTGTATGAGCGTGGAGTCCATGTCGAAGCAGATGAGGCGTCTCATTCTCCTGTACATGTCGTCACGTTGTAGGGAGAAGTCGAAAGCCATCTTTGCCGAGAGTTTCATGAGTTGCGCCTGCATCTCGTGACGGTCGGGTGTCCCTCTCAGGGAGAACTCGATGCATGCCCTGCTGTTGTTTTGTGGATGCTTGATGCTCTGCCTTCCTGTGAGTCTCCTGATGGAGTCGATGTTGAGTCCTTGTGCCGCGATGACTTGAGCCGCCGCCTCTATTTGAGCCGCCGTGAGTTTTCTGCCGATGAGTGTGAGGATGTGCCGGTTTTTTCCTTGCCTTCCCACCCATGCCTCGTACTCGTCGTCTGTGATGGGTGAGAAGCCGATGTTCACGCCCAGTTCGGTGGCCTTGAAGAGCAGTTCCTTGAGCACTTGCCCGGAGTGTTGTTCGTCAATTCTTATGAGTATTCCGAGCGACAGGGTGCTGTGGATGTCGGCCTGTCCGATGTCGAGAATCTGTGCGTTGTAGCGGGCGAGTATTCCCATGGCCGAGGCGGTGAGCCCTGGCCTGTCCTGCCCTGTGATGCTGATGAGTATCTGTTCTTCTTTTTGCATGGTGTTTTTTTCTTTTTTTATAGTGGCTATAGTCTCTATAGTGACTATGGCCACTATCATATCTATATGTATTTCAGTCTAAGTGAGTTGAGGACGACGCTGATGCTGGAGCAAGCCATCATGGCGCTGGCCCATGCGGGTGTGATTTGGAAGTTGATGCCTGCGAGATGCGCCGCACCTGCTGCGAGGGGTATGCTGACGATGTTGTAGATGAAGGCCCAGAAGAGGTTTTGCTTCACCATAGCCACGGTCTTTCTGCCTATGTTGAGGGCTTGTGGTATCCGTCGCAGGTCGTCTCCCATGAGGGTCATCTGTGCCACGTCGATGGCCACGTCGGTGCCCTTTCCCATGGCAATGCTCACGTCGGCCCTTGCCAGTGCTTGCGTGTCGTTGATGCCGTCGCCGGCCATGGCCACGCAGTGCCCCTGTTGCTGAAGGCTTTCCACGAGTTCTTCCTTGTCCTGTGGCTGGACGCGGCTTCGTGCGTTGTGGATGCCGGCCTTTTGTGCCCATTATTGGGTGGCCTCCTCGTTGTCGCCACTCATGAGAAACAGTTCCACGCCCATGTCCTGCAGTTGCTGGATGGCCTCTTTGGCGTGAGGCTTCAGCGTCTCCCTTTCCTCCGGGCCGAGGTTGTCGGCCTTGGTGAAGTCGATGCTTGGGTTGGGCAGGGTGAGCGTTCCGGTTTTGTCTATGACCATGGCGTCCACCTTCCTGATTTGTTCCAATGCGGCAGCATCCTTGATGAGGATGTTGTTTTGCGCTGCCTTTCCTATTCCCACCATGATGGCGGTGGGTGTGGCCAGTCCCAATGCGCAGGGGCATGCCACCACGAGAACGGCGACGGCCGACATGATGGCTTGGGGCAGGGCTTGGCTGCCTCCGATGCCCCACCAGGCGAGGAACGTCAGCACGGCGATGGCCGCCACTGACGGCACGAAGACGCTGGCCATTTTGTCCACCGTCCTTTGCACCGGGGCCTTGCTGCCCTGCGCCTCCTCCACCATCTTGATGATGTGCGCCAGCGTGGTGTCATCGCCTGTCTTCTGCGCTCTTAGTCGCAGGCATCCCTGGCTGAGCACCGTCCCGGCGAGCGCCATGCTTCCCCTCCGCTTGACGACGGGCGCCGGTTCCCCGGTCACCATGGCCTCGTCCACGTATGCCCCGTCGTCGGTCATGAAACTGTTGGCCCAGGTCACGATGCCATCGACCGGTATTCGGTCTCCGGCCCTCACCTCCACCACGTCGCCTTTGTCGATGGTTGCTATGGGCACCTCCTCCACGATGGGTTGCCGGCTTCCGTCGGGTGCATTGCGCTCCCCTTGGTATATTCTTGCCGTCTTGGGAGCCATTCCCACGAGTTGGCCGATGGCGTCGGCGGTTGCTTTTCGCGTGCGCATCTCCAAGAGCCTTCCTGTGAGAACGAAAGTGATGACCATGACCGATGCGTCGTAGTAGGTGTGCCACTCCATTCCGCGCACGCCCCAAGTGCTGTCGCCCAAGAAGGTGTTGTATGTGCTGAAGAGCCAAGTGATGCCCGTGCTCAGTGCCACGAGGGTGTCCATGCTTGCGATGAGGTGCCGTGCCTGCTTCCAGGCGTTGACGTAAAATTCCCTTCCGCAGTACACGATGTTGGCCAGTGCCAGGAGCAGTGCGCATTGGTTGGCCACATCCTTGCCTCCCACGTGGAGCCACCCCATGGAGATGGCCATGGTGAGCAGGGCGAGCAGCCATGAGACGACCGTCTTTCTCTTGAGCAGGGTATATTCGCGTCGTTCTATCTCCTTGACGCTGCGGTCGGCTTCTATCACCAGGTCGAAGCCGATGGCGTTCACCTCGCGCTTCATGTCCTCGGGGGTGATGACTTTCTCGTCCCACTCCACGGCAGCCGTGCGTGTGGGTAGCGACACGGTGGCAGTCTTCACGCCTGGCAGCGACTGCAGCCGTCGCTCCACGTTGGCCGCGCATGCCGCACACGCCATCCCTACCACCGGAATGTTTCTTTTCATGCCTTTATGTCTTTTCGGCGGCGAAATTACAAAAAATCCATGACTTATGGAAGGAAAAAGGGAAAAATGCGTCACATCGCTCCTGCTGTTGCGGCATGCTTTGTAAGAATGAAAATAAAAATGTACTTTTCTTTTGCATTCTCATCTGTTTTTCCTAATTTTGCAAGGCAAACCAAAAACGATAGTCGTGCATATTGTCATAGCAGGAAACATCGGGAGCGGGAAGACGACGCTCACCACATTGCTCGCCCGCCACTATGGATGGACGCCCAAATTCGAGGCGGTGGACTACAACCCCTATCTCGAGGACTACTACCAGGACATCCCCCGTTGGTCGTTTGCCTTGGAAGTCTATTTCCTCAAGCAGCGTTTCAAGGACTTGCTCGACATTGCCCATTCCGATGCGACAGTCATCCAGGACCGCAGCATCTTCGAGGGTGTGCACGTGTTCACCGCGAACAACTACGCGATGGGCAACCTCGACGCCCGCGACTACCATTGCTACATGGAGTTGTTTGAATCCATGATGTCCGTTGTGCGTGTGCCGGACTTGATGATTTACCTTCGTGCCACCATTCCCCATTTGGTGGCCAACATCCAGAAGCGTGGCCGCGAATACGAGCAACAGATGCAACTCGACTATCTGAAAAACCTTAACACTCTTTACGACGAATTCATTTACAAGAAATACCCGGGCAAGGTGCTGACGGTGAATGTTGACACGCTTGATTTCCTTGAGCGAAAGTCAGACTTCGCCTCTATAACCGACCGCATCGACAGCATCCTGTTTGGTCTCTTTCCTGAAACTTAAATCTCATCAAGCCATGCATATAGCAGTAGCCGGAAACATTGGCAGCGGGAAGACCACGCTGACCAAGATGCTCGCAAAGCGTTACGGGTGGGAACCCCGTTTCGAGCCAGTGGACAACAATCCCTATTTGGATGACTTTTACGCCGACATGGAGCGATGGTCGTTCAACCTTCAGATTTATTTTCTCAACAAGCGTTTCAAGGAGGTTGTGGAGATTTCCAAGAATAAGGGGTATATCATTCAGGACCGCACCATCTTTGAGGATGCACGCATCTTTGCCCCCAACCTCCACGACATGGGCATGATGAGCGACCGCGACTTTGCCAACTACAGCGACTTGTTCGACTTGATGATTTCCCTTGTCGGCCTTCCCGACCTGATGCTCTACATCCGTTCGTCCATCCCCAACCTCGTTTCCCAGATTTCCAAGCGCGGTCGCGATTTTGAGAAGTCCATCCGCATCGACTACCTCCAGGGTCTCAACGACCGCTACGAGGAGTGGATTTCACTCTACCGCGGCCAGCTCATCATCATCGATGGCGACAATTGCAAGTTTGAGAGCAACCCCTCGGACTTCGAGCGCATCACCGACCAGATTGACTCCCGTCTCTACGGTCTTTTCCCCTTTGGCGAGTGAAAGAGAGCGTTCAAGTAACTGTTAGCTGCCCTTTTGCAGCCATTTTTCATAAAAATGCGCCTTGTTTTGAAAAGTTTTACAATAAAAGTAGGTGGTTTTGAAAATAATTTCATAATTTTGCACCTTGATTAAAAGGCATGTGTTAAAAGGCCACTGATCTCACGAAAAAGAATAAAGAAAAAGCCTGTCGCTTATCACCTCGGCAGGCAAAAAATAAAACAATGCAAAAAAAGTACATCATCATCGTTCTTGCAATGCTTGGCTTTGCCTTGGAAGGTAGTGCCAAGTCCATCAACACGTATGGCCTCAACATCGGTGCAGGCCAGACGAGGGAGTTCTACATCTACATGAACACCACTCGCAACAACCTCGTGTCGTTTCAAATTGACTTGAAAGTGCCCCAGGGCATCACCGTCAACATGGATCGATGCGGCCTACCCTCTCGTGTGATTGACAAGGAGCAGAGCCTCTTTGTTGGTCAGGTTGCCGACAACCTCTACCGTCTGGTTTCCACCTCTTACAATCTCACACCGTTCACAAAGGATGACGCCCCGTTGGTGAGGGTTTCCATCACCGCCGACGAGACATTCAAAGGCGGGTCGGTTGATTTGGTCGACATGTTCACCATCAACAGCGAGGGTACGAAGGTGATTTGGATTAGTGACTCCTTCGATGTCGCCAAAGTCGATGTGATACGTGGCGATGTGAATTCCGACGGCGTTGTGACTGTGACCGACGTTGGGGATTTGGTGAAACACATCCTTGGCGAGGACGATTTGCTCTTTAATAGCAGCTACGACCTTGACAACAATGGCATGGTGGATGTTGCCGACGTGACACTCCTCAGCGACATCCTGTTGGGCAATGCCCGGTGATTTGCATGAAAATCAAAACAAAACAATAAAAAGTAACCATTATGAAAAAGTTTTTTCTCGGATTCGCCATGTTGCTTGCAGCAGGCACTATGTTCGCACAGGAAGAATACTTGACAGTGTCGCCCTCCACCATCTCGCTCAAGCCCGGCGAGACACAGGATGTCACTTTCACTTACAACGGACCCTTGGATAATGAGTATCTCTACAACGCCATCCAGCTTGAAATCGAGATGCCCGTAGGTGTGGAGCCAACCGTTGCCAAAACAGTGAAGAGGGGCAAACAAACCATCAATTACAATGTTG
>Ga0129307_1003106_pt1 | contig 11103 bp, 7 predicted proteins | sample P1105metagenome_FD_94437 | JGI IMG/M metagenome (GOLD analysis project Ga0129307, IMG submission 94437) | Capybara group fecal microbial communities from Wisconsin, USA - P1105 metagenome | ecosystem: Host-associated > Mammals > Digestive system > Large intestine > Fecal | place: USA: Wisconsin... | reverse complement strand
GTCGAAAGGATCTACGGCAAGGCCGGCGTCATCCTGAACTCCGGGCTCTTCTTTGACGACATCAGGGGCAAGCAGGTCCATCGCGCCTGCCTTTCTTCGCCAAGATCCATGTGCCTTGAGGCGTTCGAAAGAATTGCGAAAGAATTTGAATGAACAGAAAAGCGGGTGTCCGCTTTTTTGCATGGCCGATAATCTATAATAAAGGTAATGATCAAGATCGCAGAAGATAAACTGGAGAATGCACTGCTGATATGCCCGGACGAGTTCAAGGAAGAGATCCTGGAAGGGTTTTCGGCTGAAAAAAGGATCTGCGATGTCCGCTTCATGAGTCTCGAGGAATTCCGCAAAAAGAAGTACTTCGATTATGACATCAGGGCGATCAGATATCTGAGAGACAGATACGGATTAAGCATCGCCAACGCGAAGGAGATCCTGAACAACCTGTACCACGTCGATGAAGACAGACACTACGGCATCGAAAAGCTGGATCTGCTGGTGAAGTACAGCAGGGAACTCGATGAGAAAGGCTTTCTGATCCATGATCCGCTGTTTTCAAAGCTGATCGAAGGCCGAAGGATCCTGGTCGCCGGCTATGGAAGGCTGAGCAGGGAAGACGAAAAGATGGTTGAAGGAGAAGTCATTCCCTTTGAATGGGTGCAGAAGAAATATCAGATATCATCCTTTGTGGACATCGAGGAGGAAGTGACATATCTGTATGAGTCGATCAGAGAACTCATCTATGAACAGGGCATCGACATCAACAGGATCTTTGTCGTCAATGTCGGCGAAGACTATGCATCCTACTTCAAGAGGTTCAACCGGTATTATCCTTTCTCCATTGATGCCGGATTGGAAGACGTTCTGATCGGCAGCGCAGCCGGCAAGAAGTTCCTTGCGATGATCGACGCCGCTTCAAAGGAAGAGATCTACGAAGAACTCTCGCAAAGGGATGATGAAGTTTCGGAAAAGCTGATTGCCATACTCAACCGCTACCCCGGCTATGAGCTCAGGGAAGTGAAAGACTTCATCGAAGAGGACCTGAGACACACAAAGCTCGCGAATGTACAGATGAAGGATGTCGTGCACTGCGTTTCACCGCTGAAGCAGTTTGAAGACGACGAACACGTCTTCCTGATCGGTTTCAACGACGCTTTTCCGCTTCTGAAAAAAGATACCGACTACATTACCGATTCGATCGCTCTCCCAGTCAGCGTCTCTCTGACCGAAGAGAAGAACGAGGTGATCCGCGATAATGTCAGAGCCTGCCTCTCAAAGATCCGAAATCTTCGCATTTCCTTTTGTGAAAAGAGTCCGTTCAAAAAGTACGAGCTGTCAAATCTGCTGAACGAAGGAGAGTATGAGATCGTCAGAAAGACGGCGGATGCATCAGCGGAGAAGCTTCAGCAGACGAAGCTCGGATATCTGCTGGACAAACTGCACCGCTATGGCATCAAGGAAGAAGAAACGGATGGCCTGTATCTGGCCTATCCGGATCTCGGATACCGCCGATACGACAACCGTTTCAAGGGGCTGCGGGAAGACCAGATCGCTCAGAAAGAGAAGGTCGTTCTTTCCTACTCCAGCATGGATACCTTCTATAAGTGCAGGTTTGCCTATTACCTCAAGAACATCCTGAAGATCGACGATTTCGACGATACGTTCTTCACGAAGACCGGTACCCTGTGCCACAACGTTCTGCGCGATCTCTATGAAGAAAAAGACTTCGACTTTGAACGTTCTTGGACGAAGAACCTGAATGAACTGACGGGTCAGGGAAAGGGCTTCGCCGATGAGAAGGAAGTCTTCTTCGCCTCAAAGATGAAGGAAGAACTGAAAAAGGATGTCGAAATCGTCCTGAAACAGAAGGCCTGTACCTTCCTGGACAGGCAGCTGTGCGAGAACGAATTCTTCGTATGGACCGATCCGAGGATCGGATTCAAGGGTTTCATCGACAAGCTCATGTACAGGGAGCTCCCCGGCGAGATCATTGCCGATGTCGTCGACTACAAGACGGGCAACACCGAGATCAAGGAAAAGCTGATGCCTTACGGCCTTTCGATGCAGCTTCCTTCCTATATGTATCTGTTAAAGAAGGGCGGAAGCTTTGAAAAGAAGATCAGCTACGGCGGCTTCTATCTGCAGCACATCATCAACAGCGAACTGAAGTTCGATGAGAACAAAGACGAAAAGAAGATCAAGGAAGAATCCATGATGCTGGACGGCTATACGACCAGCGATATGGACAGGCTTTCCTATTGCGATATAACGCTTGAAGAGGGAAGCAGTTCTATCATAAAAGGGCTCCGTCTCAAGAAAGACGGCACCCTGGATTCAAGATCCAAAGTCATCAGCGATGAACAGATCGATGAGAAGATCGCTCTGGTCGAAGGGCTGATCAGAAAAGCCGGTGAAGCAATCCTGCAGGGTGATTTCAAGATCGACCCCAAACAGATCGACGGCGAAAACGAGTCCTGCGGCTATTGCCCCTACCGGAACATCTGTTACAGGACCTATGGGGATCTGAATGTGATCTCGACGAAGGAAAAGGAGAAGGGCCATGGAGAAGGTATGGACTGAGCAGCAGCTCAAGGCGATCGAACACTTCGGCCATAACATCCTCGTATCAGCCGGTGCAGGCAGCGGCAAGACCGCTGTGCTTTCCAAGCGTGTTTATTATCTTGTCGGCAAGAGAAAGATCGACATCGACCGCCTCCTGGTGCTGACCTTCACCAACAAAGCTGCCGCCGAGATGAAGACCAGGATCCGCAAGACCATCATTGAAGACAAGGAAGGCCTTTTGAGCAGCGAAGAAAAAAGAAGGCAGGTCAACAAGCTCGATTCGAGCTTCATCATGACCTTTGATGCCTATGCGCTCTTCCTGGTGAAAAAGTACCACTACCTGCTGAACACCGATAAGGACATCTCGATCATCGATGACAACATCCTCATCGATCAAAGAGAGAAGGCCCTCGACGAACTGTTCCTGGAACGCTACAGAAAAGCGGATCCTTCCTTCCTGGAGCTGATCAGAACCTTCTGCGTCAAGGACGACAGGGCGATCCGCGAGGCCGTCTTCAGGATCGACAGCCGGCTGGATGCGGTCTTTGACCGGGAAGCCTATATACAGGAGTATTCTGAACGTTTCTACAGCGAAGAGGCGCTGAACGCCTGTGTGAAGCGCTTTGAATCCTATCTTCTGCAGGAGATACGGCAGCTGCGCAACATGATCAACGAGCTCTCTGAAAGCGTCGAAAATGTTTCGGACTATTTCATCAACATCGATTCCCTCTTCAGGGCAAGGGATTACGAAGACATACGGGATGCCTTGCGAAGCTGTGAGATATCGGGCAAAAAGCTTCCGAAGGGAAGCGGGGTCAGCGAACTCAAGAAGCAGACCGGCGTGAAGTTGAATTCTCTTAAGACGCTCACGGCATTAAGCGAAGAGGAGTTGAAGAGGGAGACCGCTTCAACGGAAAAATACGACCTCGTTCTCCTTGAGCTCTGCGAGCAGCTCCATAAAGCGTTGGCCTTCTTCAAGCGCAGGAACGGGCAGTATACCTTCAACGATATCTTTCATATGGCGATCGAACTGATCAGAGAACATGAAGAGATACGAAGAGAGATCTCGGAAGGTTTTGACGAGATCCTGATTGATGAATACCAGGATACCAACGATCTGCAGGAGGGTTTCATCTCACGCATTGCCCGTGACAACGTCTATATGGTCGGTGACGTCAAGCAGTCGATCTACCGCTTCCGCAACGCCAACCCCTCGATCTTCATGAAGAAGTATCTGGATTATGAGGAAGGAGAGTCGGGCGAACTGATTACGCTGCCGCACAACTTCCGTTCGAGGAAGGAAGTAATCGACGACATCAATGTCGTCTTTGACCGGCTGATGGATGTTCCGATCGGGGGCGCTGCGTACAGAAAATCCCACCATATGGCGAGCGGCAGATGTGACGAACAACACGGTGAACAGAATCAGAAGCTTGAGATCCTGAATTACGAATACGACAAGAAGGCCTATCCGTTCACGGAACTTTCAAAACATGAAGCGGAAGCCTTCATCCTTGCGAAGGATATTCTGGACAGGAAGGGATCCTTCATGATCAGGGATGGAAACGATATCCGTCCTGCGGAGTTCAGAGACTTCTGCATCATCGTCGACCGCACGACGAATTTTGATCTGTACAAACAGGTTCTGACTTTCTTCAATATTCCCTCGGTCATTGAGAAGGATGAGAGGATGTCCGATTCCGATCTGATCTACGCATTGAAGTCGGCCTTCGTTCTTCTGGAAAAGATGGCGGAAGACAAGCAGGACGAGAACTTCGTCGCTTCCTACGTCTCTCTGGCGAGAAGCTTCCTTGTGGAAATGAAGGACGATGAAATCTATGACGTCGTCAAGGGAAGATCGTTTATGGACTCCGAACTTTGCCGGAAACTGATGCCTCTGGCTGAAAAGCTCGATACGCTATCGATTGCCCAGGCACTCGACGGCATCATCGATACTTTTGATGTCTACGCAAGGCTCATCCGCATCGGCGATGTGAAGGAGAATCTGATCAAGATCGACTATCTCTATCAGCTGGCCCATTCCCTGAACCGGAGCGGTCATGACTGCTTCAGCTTCAATGAATATCTGGATTCGCTCTTCAAAAGCGACGACGATGAAAGGGACATCAGCTACGCCATCGACCAGGGCTCCGAGAACGCCGTAAAGATCATCAATATCCACAAGGCCAAGGGCCTGCAGTACAAGATCTGTTACTTCCCGGGCCTTGACGTCGCTTTCAATACGAGCGATCTGAAGGACCGTTTCATCTTCTCAAAGGACGAAGGCATCATCACCTCCGTCTACGTTGAAGGAAGAGGACTGAAGGATTCGATCCGCAAGAAGCTGTACATGGACAGCTATCTGAAAGCCGATATCGGCGAGAAGATGCGCCTGCTTTATGTCGGACTGACCAGGAGCGAAGAGAAGATGATCATGATTGCGCCGTTAAAAAACGAGACGAAAGACGGGGAGATGATCGACGATGCCCTGAGAGTCACCTATCATTCGTATTGCGATATGCTGAGCAGTATCTACGGCGATCTTGAAGAGAAGGGCTTCATCAGAAAACTCGATCTGGGCGATTATGATTTCAGAAAGGATTACCGCATCCTGGAAAGCAGGAATGTGGCTTCATTGATCGATGCGGACGCGAAGAAGGCGGAAGCGAAACACGACGAGCCCATTGATCCGAAACCCGTCGTTTCCGGCAGCTTCTCCAAGAAGGCCGGGCTCATCGACGGAAAGATGATCGAAAGGATGGAGCTCGGCACGAAGCTGCACTACTACCTGGAGACTCTGGACTTCAAGGATCCCGATCTTTCGGGCATCGAAGAGAAGTATCTGCCGCTGATCCTGAACTTCCTGAACAGCGACATCATGAAGGATGCGAAGTCCGGCAAGGCTTATAAGGAATATGAATTTATCTATGAAGAGAACGGCGAGAGAAAGCACGGCTTCATCGACCTGCTCATGGAATACGACGATCATTTCGATATCATCGACTACAAGACGAAGAACATCGATGACGAACATTACGACGAGCAGTTGAACGGCTACCGGAATTACATTAAAATGATTTCAGATAAGGACGTTTTCTGTTACCTCTACAGTATCGTCGATTCCACCTATCGGGAAGTGAAAGAATAATGATCTATATCATGTCGGACATTCATGGCCAGTACGACAGATACAAGGCCATGATCGAAAAAATCGAAGTGAAGGATGAGGATACGCTCTATATTCTGGGCGACGTCATCGACAGAGGTCCGGGTTCCCTGGACATCCTTTTCGACATCATGGCAAGAGACAACGTCGAGATGTTTCTGGGCAACCACGAGCACATGATGCTGACATATCTGGAGGGATCCGACAGGGAGTCCTGGTTCTACGGGGTCAACGGCGGCAGGCTGACCTATGAGCGCTTCATGGCCTGCGATGAGGACACAAAGAAAAGGATCGTCGATTATCTGATCGAAAAGACGACGATCCGCAAGGATTTCCATATTGCCGACAAGCACTTCATCCTGTCGCACACCAGCGCTATCCTGGATGGTCCCAATCTCTATACGCGGGATTATAAAGACAATCTGATGGCCATACAGGACATCCTGTGGGACATGGGCGAATATAATATCGCCTCCATCAAAAATCTGCCGGTGCAGGAAAAGGAGACCTTCTTCATCTCCGGTCACATCATCTCGAGAAGGCTCAGCGGAACCGACGAGATCTATGCCGAGAAGTACGACAACAACTGCTACTGGATCGACATCGACTGCGGCTGCGCGATGGGGAGGGAATACGGCTATCTGTCCTGCCTGAAGGTAAACGAGGAAGGGCTGATTGAAGAGGTCTATTACGCAAGATAAAAGGAGATTCTGAAATCTCCTTTTCTTTTTTATAATGTCTTCCTGTATTCCCTGACGACGTCCATGAATTCCCTGACTCTTTCATAGTCGACGGGATTCTCGAATCTGCCGTCGACCTTGAAGGTCGTGGCGCAGACGGCACCGTCGGATGCGGACAACTGTCTGACGATGTTGTCCTTGTTGCAGCCGGTGTTGCAGAAGATCGGGGTGTGACTCGTGGCGTTCTTGACCTTCGTCAGTACCTGGGTGTCGGTTTCGGAGCCGGCCGTGAGTCCGGATACGCAGATGGCATCGGGCTTGCAGTTGAACTCGGTCGTCTTGGCGATCTGGGCGATGTCCCTGTCCGCCAGATAGACGGCAGCTTCCGGAACGATGTTGTAGAGCATCTTGACATCGTCGGCACCGATTCTGTGTCTGTGTCTGGCCGTTTCCCCGGAGCTGGTGTTCCAGATGCCGAAGTCGGAGGCGTAGACACCGGAGATGATCTCTCTGATGAACTTTCCGCCCACAGCCTTTGCGACATCCAGCGATGAGATGGGATCCCAGAGGCAGTTGACGCCATAGGGAATTCTCAGTTCGTCCTTCACCTGTCCGATGACGTAGGCCATGGCAGCCAGGGTGATGGGCTCCATCTTCGTGAGGTAGGGCAGTGAGTATTCGTTTGAGAACATGATGCCGTCCACGCCTCCGTCCTGCAGAGCTCTGACATCCTTTCTCGCTCTTTCGATGATCGCATCCATTCCCTTTTCCTCATCATAGTAGGGATCGCCGGGAAGGGGAAGGAAGTGGCACATGGCGATGATCGGCTTCTTGACATGGAAGAGCTCTTCAAGCCAGTTACTGGTATCGGCAAAGAAATCTAAGGGCATATTTTTAATCCTCCTTTTTTTACTGACTTAATGATATTACAGCGGTTTTTTATGATTCAACACATTCATAACAACCGATCATATAAGGGATTAATTAAACATAAAATCATATATAAACCATTTAATGTGGATTTATATGCTTAATCAATCATATAATAGAAAGCGAGGTATCTGATTTATGCTGAGACACTATTCTTTCAAACAGAAGGTGATGATGATCATCAACCTGATCTTCTATCTTTTATTCGCCGCCATGGTCATCTATGCCGCTTTCCATACGGACGGAGATCTTCTCTCCATCCTCTTTGTCATCGTCGGCATCGTCTGCCTGGTCTTGGGAACCTTAAGTGAATACCTGAAGCTGCAGTACAATGAGGCGCTGTGGTATCTGAATTTCAAATGTGATCCGTCAACGGCGAAGGAGCTCTACGAAAAACTGTGCAGGTACGACATTCTGGGCATGTACAGAAATGACAGGGCGCTGTTTGATGTGATGTGCGCCACAGAGGAAAAGGACGGCAATACGGTATTGAGGATTATTGAAGAAAACGAGAAGAAGTTCAATTCGAATGTCGAGACGCTGCTGATCAGGCTCTACTACGAAATGCGCGCCTGCCTGCTTCTGGGAAAGGAAAAGAAGATCAACGAGATCTACAACGATGTGCGCAATATCGAGAAGATGAAAAAACGTCCGAATATTTTCCAGTATGACGAGCTCGACGGCATCTATGAGAGGGCCCGCAAGAACCGGGCAATCGCCTATGAGCACTTCCAGAGAGTCAATACGGCCTACATGAATCCCAAGGAGACGAAGTTCATCCTGGAGAACCTGATCCTGCTTGCACCGGCCGACGAGAAGAAGCACTACGAAGAAGACCTAGAAAGGCTTCTGAAACTGATCGATGAAGGTAAGTAAACAGCTGGTCGACAAGCGCCGCGAACAGGTCATGAAGCTGATCCAGGAAAACAACTTCATGACGGTTGAGGAACTGCTCAATCACTTTGACGTTTCACCCGCCACGATGCGCAGGGACCTGCAGTACTGGGAGAGCGTCGGCGCGATCGAAAGAAACTACGGCGGAGCGGCACTCCTGCAGGCCTTCGTCGAAGACGACGAAGAGACCTACAAACGCAACCGCTACATGAAGGCCATCGCCAAGAGGGCGGCAATGTATGTCGAGGACGGCGATGTCATCTTCATCAATTCCTCGATGACGGCCGCCATGATCATCAACTATATCAGATACAAGCACGTCACCATCATCACCAACAACGCCAAGGCCATCAACTTCAATCCGGATGACAACGTTACAGTTCTGTTCACCGGCGGCGAACTGCGCTTTCCGAAGAAATCGATGACCGGCGATCTGGCCATACAGACGATCAACTCGATCACGGCCAACAAGTGCTTCATCGGCTGCAGCGGACTGACGACTGAAGGCGTCTCCACAGCCAACGTCAAGGAGACTGTCATCAACAAGACGATGCTTCAAAGGACGAAGGGAAAGAAGTTTATTCTGTGCAACTACACCAAGGTGGGCCTGAACTTCGCTTTCCGCTATGCAACCTTTGACGGCATCGACTATCTGATCACCGACGTCAGTGCCGACAGGGACATCATCGACTACATCAGCAAGCACAACGAGGTCGCGATCATCAGGGAAGAGCCGTTGCAGAGATAAGAAAACCTCAGGAATTCCTGAGGTTTTTAAATAAACGGTTCTGTAATAAAGTTGAGGTGAAGGCTTTCCAGTTCCTTCATTCCTATTTCAACCTGATCCACAGCCAGAAGATCTGACGGATCGTGGGCGTCGATGCCGACGACGACTTTAAGACCGTATTGGGCCAGGATGCGCCAGAAGTGGAGGTTTGGATACCAGAAGTAATCACCGTCCGGATAGTGCTTTTTCCCTTTCATGACACCGCGGATATTCAGCTCGACCGGAAGATTCATTTCCGCGCAGGCCTGGCCGATCTGATGTGCCGCCTCTTCACAGGCTTGCGTAAATACGGGCTGGTTGTTCATGATGACGTCGGGATGGCAGATATATCTGAACAGGCCGGTTCGGATGCCTTCGCACGCCTGCTTGGCATAGAGATGGATCTCCTTCTCGCTGTTTTTCTTGAAGTAGCCGGTGCCGACGCCGGATGGATGTGCAAAGTGCTGTCCCAGAAGCATGTAGTCCACTTTTTTCGCAAGCGTCCTGTGATCGTCGTGACAGAAGGGATAGTATTCGCTTTCCAGTCCCAGTCTGATCTCGATCCGGTCTTTGTATTTCTCCTTCAGGGAACTGATGCTTGAGATATATTCCTCGAGCTGATCCCAGTTCATGTGCGCCGATTCATGCGGATAGTACCGGTAGGGCGTATGATCGGAAAAACCGAGGACCTTGTATCCGGCTTTGATGGCAGCCTGGACGTACTGTTCATCGCTGCCGTAGGCATGTCCGCATCTTTTGGTGTGAGTGTGGTAATTGTAGATCATCATATATGCTTTTCTCTTTCGTCAGTATTTAATCATTTTATCTTCAACTTGGCAAGCGATTGTATCAGGAAACCCCCCCTTTCAAGGTACAATGGAATTGCAAAGCAAAGGAGAACAGTATGCCATTCAAGAAAGACTTTTTATGGGGTGGTGCAACAGCTGCCAATCAGATTGAAGGAGCCTGGAACGAAGATGGAAGAGGACCTGCGCTGACCGATGTCACGACCGGTGCCGATGTTGAACATCCGCGCATCATCACTTATATCGACAAGGACGGCAATCCCGGTAGGCATACCCGTCTTGAGAAGCTGCCTGAAGGCGCTCACTATGCCTGCCTTGACGGATATTTCTATCCCAACCACGAGGCAATCGATTTCTATCACCGTTATAAGGAGGACATCGCCCTGTTTGCGGAAATGGGCTTCAGGACTTTCCGCATGTCCATTTCCTGGTCGAGGATCTATCCGACCGGACTGGAGGAAGAGCCGAATCAGAAAGGCATTGAATTCTATCGCAATGTCTTCAATGAACTGAAAAAATACGGCATCGAGCCGCTAGTTACGATATGGCACTTCGATACGCCTCTATATCTGGAAGAGAAACTGGGCGACTGGAAGAACCGGGAGCTGATCCCACTCTTCGTGAAGTTCGCAAAGACCTGTTTCACGGAATTTAAAGGCCTGGTAAAGTATTGGCTTACTTTCAATGAAATAAACAACACGATCAACTTCCTGCCTGAAAACATGCCGGACGAGTACTTCCAGGATGCCTATCAGCACCTGCACAACAAGTTCGTGGCTTCCGCAAAGGCGGTAAAGATCGGCCATGAGATCGATCCGGAAAACAGGATCGGCTGCATGATCTGCGGCATCACCTACTATCCGCATACCGACGATCCCAAGGACATCCTGTTCAACAGATACAAGTGGGAAAAGGGCATCTTTTACTGCGGCGATGTCCAGTGTTTCGGTTATTACCCGACTTATGCGAAAAAGCTGTGGAATGAGCACAACGTGAAGCTCGATATCACGGATGAAGACCTGAAGGATCTCAAGGAAGGAACTGTGGATATGTACACCTTCTCCTACTACATGTCGCAGTCCGTGACGACCCATAAGGGAGAAGAGGTCACCTGGGGCAACATGTCTACCGGAACCAAAAACGAATATATCAAATATTCCGACTGGGGCTGGGGCTTTGACCCGGACGGTCTGCAGTACTATCTTGAAATGATCTACAACCGCTATGAGAGGCCGCTGATCGTCACGGAGAATGGTTTGGGTGCATACGATACCGTTGAAGAAGACGGAAGCATTCACGACG
>Ga0129307_1003105_pt1 | contig 11108 bp, 11 predicted proteins | sample P1105metagenome_FD_94437 | JGI IMG/M metagenome (GOLD analysis project Ga0129307, IMG submission 94437) | Capybara group fecal microbial communities from Wisconsin, USA - P1105 metagenome | ecosystem: Host-associated > Mammals > Digestive system > Large intestine > Fecal | place: USA: Wisconsin... | reverse complement strand
TCTGCGCGTGCCTTACATCCTCACTTCCGTCCGCTCTGATATGGAAACCATGCTGCTGGCCTTCGCACGTGAGGTGGAGGTGCTCCATGGATTGGGAGTGGCCGACATCATCCTCGACCCGGGCTTCGGCTTTGGAAAGGACCTGGCTGGCAACTACGCCGTGATGGCACGCCTGCACCGCCTCCATGCGCTGCGGCTGCCCATCTTGGTGGGCGTCTCGCGCAAGTCGATGGTGACACGCCTCTTGGGGTGCGGACCCGACCAGGCGCTTCACGCCACCACCGCCCTCCATGCCGCCGCCCTGCTGCAGGGGGCCGGCATCCTCCGCGTGCACGACGTGCGACCGGCTGTCGAGGCTTGCCGCGTGGTGGCGGAAATCATCAGCAACGCACCGCAAGGCGTGTTCCCTGCGGGCATTCAACCTTTGAAATCAGACAAAAATGTTATTAGACTTTCTTGAATTTGATGTCAAGGACCTTATCGACATCATCTTGGTGGCCGTCATTCTCTACTACAGCTACAAGCTGATGAAGGAGTCGCGCTCCATCAACGTCTTCGTGGGAATACTTGTGTTCATCGCCGTGTGGCTCCTTGTCAGCCAGGTGCTCGAGATGCGCCTCTTGGGAAGCATCCTCGACAAGGTGGTGAGCGTGGGCGCCATAGGCTTCGTGGTGCTCTTCCAGAGCGAAATCAGGAAGTTCCTCTACAGTCTTGGAGCACACCGACGCATGGAGCCTCTCATGGTGCTTCTCAGGCTGAAGAAGTCGAAGCGCGTGGACCGCAAGGTAATCCTGCCCATCGTGAACGCATGTATGAACATGGCCCGCGACAAGGTGGGCGCACTCATCATCATCGAGAGGGCCATCCCCCTCGACGACCTCATGCAGACGGCAGGGGAGGTGATAGATGCGGACATCAACCAACGCCTCATAGAGAACATCTTCTACAAGGGGGCGCCGCTGCACGACGGGGCCATGATCATATCCAAGAAGCGCATCAAGGCGGCTGGGTGTGTGCTCCCCGTCTCGCACAGCAACGACATCCCAAAGGAGCTGGGACTGCGCCACAGGGCGGCCATGGGCATCTCGGAAGAGAGTGATGCCATCGCCATCGTCGTCTCCGAGGAGACGGGCTTTGTCACCGTGGCTGTCAACGGGGAATTCCGTCTGCGCCTGTCCTTCGAGGACCTCGAGAGCTTCCTCTCACAAGAGATGTCGGACTCTGATGAATGACTTTTTCAGCACAAAGGACAAAAAAGACGCGTTTTTGTTTTGTGCTGACAAGCCTTTTTCGTATCTTTGCAAGGTATTACTACGACATTCCTAATGAAAACACAATATTAACGAGAAAATGAGTTTAGTAGAACAAATCATCGCGCGCGCAAAAAGCAACAAGCAGCGCATCGTGCTCCCGGAGGCTACCGAGGAGCGCACATTGAGAGCAGCCGACAGAGTGCTGGCTGAAGACATCGCCGACATCATCCTCATTGGCAACCCCGACGAAATCCACGCCTTGGCAAAGGAGTGGGGGCTGGAGAATATCGACAAGGCAACACTCATCGACCCGCTCAACAATCCCAAGAGCGAGGAATATGCAGAACTTCTCACCGAATTGCGCAAGAAGAAGGGCATGACCATCGAGAAAGCTCGCGAACTGGTGAAGAACCCTCTCTACTTAGGATGCATGATCATCAAGACCAACGGGGCCGACGGACAAATCTCCGGAGCCCTCAGCACCACCGGCGACACCCTGCGCCCGGCTCTGCAAATCATCAAGTGCTCACCGGGCATCACCTGCGTCAGCGGGGCCATGTTGCTCGTCACAAAGCAGCCTCAGTTTGGTGAGGACGGCATACTCGTCGTGGGCGACGTGGCTGTAACGCCCATGCCCGATGCTGCCCAATTGTCGCAAATCGCTGTCTGTACGGCACAGACGGCCAAGAGCGTTGCAGGCTTCGAAGACCCGAGGGTGGCCATGCTCAGCTTCTCTACAAAGGGGAGCGCCACGCACGAGGTGGTGGACAAGGTGATTGAGGCCACACGACTGGCCAAGGAACTGGCACCCGGACTGAAGGTGGACGGCGAGCTGCAGGCTGACGCCGCTCTCGTGCCATCGGTGGGAGCCAAGAAAGCCCCGGGAAGCGACATCGCCGGCAAGGCCAACGTGCTCGTATTCCCCAATCTCGAGGTGGGCAACATCGCTTACAAACTTGTGCAGCGCCTGGGTGACGCAGAGGCGCTGGGCCCCATCCTCCAAGGCATTGCTCGCCCGGTGAACGACCTCAGTCGCGGTTGCTCCGTGGACGACATCTACAAGATGGTGGCCATCACTGCCTGCCAGGCAATGGACGCCAAGGGATAGGCCCCATCCGTTCCGTATGTTGCGATGCCATCGCAACAAAATAAAAAAACAACAAAAAAAACACCAAGCTGACAAGAAATGAAAATATTAGTTTTAAATTGCGGCTCGTCATCCATCAAGTATGCCCTCTATGACATGGACACCAAGCAGGTGCTTGCCTCCGGAGGTGCGGAGCGCGTGGGACTTGAGGGAGCCTTCGTGAAAGTGAAACTGCCCAATGGGGAGAAGAAAACCATCATGCACGAAATACCGGAGCACACAGAGGGAGTGAAGTTCATTTTCTCGCTGCTCACAGACCCTGAAATAGGAGCCATCAAGGAACTCTCCGAAATCGACGCCGTGGGCCACCGCATGGTGCACGGAGGGGAGAAGTTCAACAAGAGCGTGCTGCTCAATGACGAGGTGCTGGACGCCTTCGAGCAGTGCATCGAACTGGCTCCGCTGCACAACCCTGCCAACCTCAAGGGTGTGCGTGCCGTGAGCGAACTGATGCCCGGCCTCCCGCAAGTGGGTGTCTTCGACACTGCCTTCCACCAGACAATGCCCAAGAAGGCCTACATGTATGCCATCCCATACCGCCTCTACAAGCAGTATGGGGTGAGAAGATACGGCTTCCACGGCACCAGCCACCGCTATGTCTCCCAAAGGGTGTGCGAGTTCCTCGACTGCAACCCCAAGGGCAAGCGCATCATCACCTGCCACATTGGAAACGGTGGCAGCATCGCCGCCGTACAGGACGGCAAGTGTGTGGACACCACCATGGGTCTCACTCCTCTTGAGGGCCTCATGATGGGCACGCGAAGTGGTGACATCGACGGCGGAGCCATCACCTTCTTGGAGAAGAAACTCGACCTGGATGCCGACGGCATGTCCAACCTGCTCAACAAGCAGAGTGGCGTACTGGGCATCACCGGTGAGAGCAGCGACATGCGCGACGTGGAGAATGCCGCCAGCAACGGCGACGAGCGGGCGCGCCTGGCACTTGACATGTATTTCTACCGCATCAAGAAATACATCGGTGCATACGCTGCCGCCATGGGTGGTGTGGACATCATCGTCTTCACGGCCGGTGTGGGCGAAAACCAGATGGACATGCGCGAGGAGGTGTGCAAGGGCCTCGAATTCCTCGGTGTGCAGTTCGACACGGAGCGCAACAAGACCCGTGGCGAGGAGGCTGTCATCTCCGCGGAGGGCTCCAAGGTCACCGTGTGCGTCATCCCCACCGACGAGGAACTGATGATTGCCACCGACACCATGAACCTGCTGTAATCATACATACCGCCATGCCTTCGGGCATGGCGCATGGGACAAAAAAGAAAGGATGGGGTTTCTCGCGAAGGCCCATCCTTTTGATAAAACTTGATTCTACAAACCTGATTTTGATGTCTATGTTGCTTTCCTATTGAGAACTGTATCTCTTGTTAATCGGGTGCAAAGGTAGCATGCGAAAGTGGTCTTTTGCAAATATTTTCAACCAATTGCCTTTTTTTGTCGGCAAACCCCACTATTGGGGAGATTAAGGCTTGCTCTCACCCTCCACGTATTCTTCTAAGAAGATGTGCTCGCCGTCGAACACTACGTATGTGAACTGCCATATCCAGTCGCCGATAATCATCATGCGTGTCTTGCGCGAGAGCATCAGGTCGAGTTCGATATGGCGGTGACCATAGATGAAATAGTCGATGTTGTCGTGCGTCTTCAGGTATTCCTTCGTGTAGAGCACCAAGTACTCCTTGTCCTCGCCCATGTAGGGAGGCTCCTTGCCGTCGGCTCGCTTCAGGCGGCTCTTTTTCGCCCAGTTGAGCCCCAAGGCCATGCCCCAGCGGGGGTGGATGGCGTTGAGCAATACCTGGCAGGTGTGGTTGTGGAACATTTTCCGCAGGAGCTTGAATTTGCTGTCGGGGTCGCCAAGACCGTCACCGTGAGCCAGATAGAACACCTTGCCGTAGATTTCCACGGTGGACGGCTTGCGGTGAACCGTCATGCCGCACTCCTGCTCCAAGTAGCCGTAGGTCCAAATGTCGTGGTTGCCGGTGAAGAAATGCACCTCCACGCCCATGTCGGTCAATTCGGACACCTTGCCCAAGAAGCGCGTGTAGCCCTTGGGCACCACATGGCGGTACTCGTTCCAGAAGTCGAACATGTCGCCAAGGAGATAGATGGCGGCAGCCTTCGTCTTGATGCTGTCGAGGAAGCGCACCAAGCGGCGCTCTTGCATGCGGCCGTGCTCGATGGCAAGGGAGCCCAGGTGGGCGTCGGAGAGAAAATAGACGTTCTTGTTCATCGCTCAGTCGAAACCTAATTCCACGCGTGCCTCCTCGCTCATCATGCTCATGTCCCATTCCGGTTCAAACACCAGCTGCACATTGGCTGAGTTCACGCCGTCCAAGGTCTCCACCTTCTGCCGCACGTCCTCGAGGATGTAGTCGGCTTGGGGGCAGGAGGGGGCGGTGAACGTCATGTCGATGTCCACGGTGCCGTCGTCGAGCACTTCGATGCGGTAAATCAGCCCCAGTTCGTAGATGTTGACGGGGATTTCGGGGTCATAGACGGTGCGTAGCACATCGACCACCTTTCCGGCGATGGCTGCCTTCTCTTCTTCGGTCATGTCGTTATTCGTTGGTGGGGTGGCTGACAGTCTTTCCCAGGACGACGGCTGCCACCACCTCGGCGCCGGCTTCCCGCATGTTGTTGGCAAACTTGGCAAGGCTGCTGCCGGTGGCCATGATGTCGTCGAACAAAATCACCTTGCGCCCGGTGAAGAACGCCGGGGAGATGGCGTATTGGGGCAGGTGTGAGTCGCCCAAGTGCTCAGGGTCCTGGTCGGCCACCACTTGTATGTGCTCGTAGCCGTCGGTCATCCCGGTGTCTTGTGTCACGAGTTGTGCGAACTCCTTGAAGCGTGCCTCGGTCTTGGCGGCGGTGGAGGCGGGCACACACGCCAAGGTGAGTGTGGGCAACAGCTCCCCGAAGGTCTCGTGGAGCAGGGTGGTGAACAGCTGGAAGGCTTTCTCCATGGCCTGGCGGTGTGAGATGGGGTCGGTGAGCTCGGAGTTGTTCTTGAAATTGAAAATCATCTCGCGGTTGTCCCATTCCTCCGGTGAGAGGTTGTAGGTGCCGAAGCCGGTGTAGGAGTGGTAATCTACAAGGCGCTGGTAGGGCAGCCCGCCGGGCAGCTGTGGCCACGAGGCGGTGCACTCTGCCAGGTTGCTGGCTTGTGGTGCGGGGGTGGGGTTGTCGTTCATTTCGTTCGTTGGGCTTGCGTGAATGGCTTTGTTTGATGCAAATGTAATGCTTATTTTTGTCAATTGCAAGAAAAAAGGGGGAAAATCATTGCCGGAAGTGTGAAAAGTGTCATTTCACCACATGTGTGCCGAGGGCGAAGGAACTTTCCATGTTGCCTGTGAACTCGATGATGTCGGTTTTTGCCGAGAGGTTGTCGAGCATGTTGACGATGACCGCCTCCTGCGAGCATGGCTTCACCGGCGAGCCGTATTCCAACTCGCCGTGGTGTGCCAACACGATGTGGGTGATGTGGTTCACCTCTTCTTCTGGCACTTGGTGCTTGCGCAGGTCGGCGTAGAGCCTGTTGGCGGATATGAAGATGTGGCCGAGGAGGTATTTGTAGTCGCGTGTCTCGCCGTCGGGTTGGTATTCATACACCTTTCCATAGTCGTGGAAGAGGATGGCGATGACGCACCGCTCCAATTTCACCTCGTAGGGGAGGCAGGGGTAGAGCCCCTCGAGCATGTGGAGCATCTGGTAGGTGTGGTTGAGCAGCCCTCCCTTGAAGGCGTGGTGTATGTTGGTGGCTGCCGGGTATTTGGAGTAGGGGTCGAAGAGTGTCTTGGCATATTCCTTGACGAGGGGGGTGCGCAGCGGGTCGGTGCACCACGAGGTCAGTTTCTCGATGGTGGCGTCCCATTGCTCGCGGCTGATGGGGTGGGGCAGCAGGTGGTAGAGGGGGTGGGCCTCGGTGGCGACGGCTCCGGGAAGCATCTCCGTCTTGCGGGCAGAGCGCTTGCCGTCGTTTTCTTGTATGTTGGTGAAACTCACGAGCTGTCCGGGCACTGGCGGGTCGGTGGGCGCCACGTCCCACACGGCGATGGTGGTGTCCTGCTCGTGGTTGCGCAGTTTCAGGGTGCAGAAGGGGTCGCCGCGCCGGGTGGTGCCGTTGGTGCGGCCTGTCACGATGTAGGTGGAGGGGTCGTTTTGCATGGTGTGGTGGTTCTTACAGGCGGCCTTGCTCGTGGTAGGAGTAATACTGCCCGTCGGTGACGATGACGTGGTCGAGGAAATGTATTCGCATGATGTCGCAGGCCTTCTTCATCCGCTCGGTGATGCGGTCGTCGTCGCGGCTGGGCCTGGGGTTGTTGCTGGGGTGGTTGTGGGCGATGGCAAGCACGGTGGCGTTGTTGATGAGGGCGAGTTTGAGCACCTGGCGCACGTCGATGGAGGTCTCGCTGATGCCGCCCACCGACAATCGCTCGCCCTTGATGAGCTTGAAGTTCTGGTTCATCAGCAGCACCCAGGCTTGCTCCACGCCCAGGTCTTGCATCTTCGGGTGGAGGTATAGGTAGATGCTGCTGGCACTGTCCATCTTCAGCCGGTCCACGTTCTCCGACTGTCTCCGGCGACCCAGTTCGCAAGCGGCGAGGATGGTGATGGCCTTTGCCGCTCCGATGCCGTTGTAGTCGGTGAGCTCCTCCATCGTCTTGCGCCCTAAGACGTTGAGCTTGTCATCGCAGTCGGCGAGGATGCGCTTCATCAGGTCCACTGCGGTCTCCTTGGTGTTGCCGGAACCGATGAGGATGGCGAGCAGTTCGGCGTTGGTGAGGGCTTCTGGTCCTCGCTCCATGAATTTCTCCCTTGGCCTGTCGTCGGCGGACCACTGGTTGATGTTGAGCTTCTCCATGGGCGGGTCAGTCGTAGAAGGTTTTGTCGAAGGCGCGGAACTCGTCCTTCCCTCTGACGCACCTCTTCCACCAGGCGGCGATGAAGCCGGAACCGTAGCCGAAGAGTTGTATGAAGGAGGCGCCCACGCTCAGCAGGCCCACTTTCAGACTGCGGTTGCGCCAAGTGGCGTCGATGAAGATGAACAGCGAGAAAGCGATGATGGGCAGCCAGGGGAGTGCGCAGACAAGGTACCAACGGTGGAAATGCGACGGGTCGTAGTGCATCAGTGCACGCCCCACGGCGGAGATGACCACGAGCCCCGAAACGCCGATGGTGAAGAGGGCGGGCAGGGCGTGGACGGCCTTGAGAGAGCCGGGGTGCCGCTTGTGGAGGTTGATGCGTGCGATGCCGCTGTTATAGACTTGCCTGAAGAATTTGCGGAAGTCGGTGCGCCGCTTGTGCCACACCCACGCGGTGGGGAAGAGACGGCAGCGGTAGCCGGCCTTGATGATGCGCAGGCTGAAGTCGATGTCCTCGCCGAAGCGCATCTTCGAGAAGCCGCCCAAGGCGAGGTAGGCATCGCGGCGGATGCCCATGTTGAACGAGCGGGGGTAGAATTTGTCGAGCTTCTTCTTGCCACCGCGGATGCCGCCGGTGGTGAGGAAGCTGGTCATGGAGTAGGAGATGGCTTTCTGAACGTCGGTGAACGAGGGGTGGGCGCTGTCGGGGCCTCCAAAGGCGTCGGCGTCGCTGGCTTTCAACTCACTGTCCACGGCGGCGAGGTAACCCTCGGGAAGCACCACGTCGGAGTCGAGGATGATGAGATATTCGCCCTTGGCTCGCCCCGCTCCGTAATTGCGGCTCTGGCCGGGACCGGAGTTCTTCTTGGCGTGGTAGTGCAGGTCGAGGCTTGCGGCATGGCGCTCGCACACCTCCTTGCAGGGGCGCACAGAACCATCCTCCACCACAATCACCTCGAAGTCGCGCAGCGTCTGTGCGACGAGGCTGTGCAGCAGCTCGTCCACCTCTTCGGGGCGGTTGTACACGGGGACGATGATGGAGTATTTCATAGCTGGCGGGTTGACGGTGGTGGGGGATAAAATGCGCCGCCAACCCGCCCGCCGGGGATGGGAGGGAGGGAATGGCGGAACGGGAGGCGGCGCGGAAGGGATGGGGTTATTCTTTCATGCGCTGCAGGTAGCTGCCGTCACGGGTGTCAACCTGGATGAGGTCGCCCTCGTTGACGAACAGAGGCACTCTCACCTCCACGCCGGTCTCCAGCGTGGCGGGCTTCGTGGCGTTGGTGGCGGTGTCGCCCTTGATGCCCGGCTCGGAGTGGGTGATGCGCAGCGTCGTCTTCACCGGCATCTCGGCGAAGAGGATGGTGTTGGTGTCGGCGTCGCTAACCACTTCCACGATGTCGCTCTCCTTCATGAAGTCAACACCGGTGATGAGGTCGCGCTGGATGGGAATCTGGTCGTAGGTCTCCTGGTTCATGAAGATGTAGTCGGCACCTTCTTGATAGAGATACTGGTAGGGGCGGCGCTCCACGCGGACGTCCTCCAGGGCCTCGCCGATGTTGAAGCGCTTCTCAAGCACGCGGCCGCTCACCACGTCCTTCAGGGTGGTGCGCATGATGGTGTTGCCCTTGCCGGGCTTCACGTGCAGGAAGTCGATGCAAAAATACAACTTGCCGTCCATGCGGATGCAAGTACCTTTCTTGATGTCTTGTGATTTGATCATTTTATCCTTTATCTTGGTTGTAATGTGTTAACCGGGGGAGGGCAGCGACCCAACAATGGGCCTTTTGCCGTGCAAAGGTAAGCATTTTATTGAAAAATCACATGGATTTCGGCGAAAATTCTCACAAATTCTTGGTGAATTGAAAAGAAATGAGTACTTTTGCACCCCAAACCGTAAAATAATGACTGTTTCGTCGCGCCGGGAGGGCTGCAAGGAGGCTTCCTTCACACCGGAAAGGCGTCAAATGGTGGAAAAGAATTAAATAATAATAGCAACAGAGATGAAAAGAACATTCCAGCCCCACAATCGCAGGAGAGCGCACAAGCATGGTTTCCGTGAGAGGATGGCCAGCAAGAACGGCCGTCGCGTACTGGCTTCACGCCGCGCCAAAGGCCGCAAGAAGCTGACAGTCTCCGACGAGCATCACGGAAAGTAGTCGCTCGTCAGCGTGAGAGAAGGACAGGAAAGCCCACGGCTTCTCCTGTTTTTTTGTGCCTGCATTATTCAAGATTTGTCAGCATTCCAGAATATGGAGTGGAGGGAGCTTTCATTTTCTCTTGCAACTCATTGCACAAATCCAACGAAGGCAAGCCAAATAACTCGCTCAGCAAGATGGCTCCTATGTTTGATTTTGACACGTCTTCTGTCTCGTTGTCTGTCATGTTCAGATTGACAACTTGAGCCACATTGGCAGCTCCCATGACAATGATGGGGCTATGTGTGGTAACGATGAACTGGATGTTCTTGAACACCGTGGTCAGTTGCAAGATAATTTCTCTTTGCCACTGTGGGTGGAGATGGAGATCGATTTCATCGACGAGTACGATGCCTGAAGCTTCAAGAGGGTTTTCCATATCTGGATTGGCTTCTGCCATCCTGGCTGCGAGGTCGGCCACCATTGCTATGACAATTTTATAACCCTCGCTTAACTGCTCTATCCTAAGTTCATGAAAACTGCCGTCTTCGTCCACTCTGTCCATGACGAAACGCAAGGGTCGTGTTTCAATCCGAGGGTTCCTGTATGAGGTGACGAAGATGGACAAAGCATTTCTCACCGCTTCAAGTACTGGGGACTTGTATCCGAAATCCATCAGTTTTTCCCTTGTCCTCCGCTCCTCATCTTCCATAAGGTCAAACCATCCGAAAAAGCGCTTGAAGTCTGTCTCTGGTAGAATGGCGCTCTTGTAACAGTCCCAACGTTCGAATGATTGTTGGAAGCCACGCTTGCGTTCAGGTACCTTGAAATTCCCCCTACCTGTACCATAATATGCGAAAACCGGGAGAAGTACGTTGTCTTTCCCAGCAATGATGGCTTCCTTCTTGTTCCCTGCATGGTGTTTCAACTGCTCATAATTGGTCTTTGGCGGAATGGCAGTGCCTTTCCTGTATCTGGTGGAAGACATGACCTTTCCTTCATCTTCCAATTCTGCGTCCACCACGAGATATTTGGCAAGTCTGCCGTTGCGATTGATATGTACGTCCAAGTCTGATAGTTGGTAATCCTGCACTCCGGGAAATTGCGATGAGAAAGGAGCCATGGTGGTGGCCAATGCGTCAAGCACCGTTGTTTTTCCAAGTCCATTGTTACCCAGCAAGATGACTACATTCTTGTCTTGCTGGAATTCTATTGTCCTTGTCGCATCTCCTAATCAGACGCATATTGGTGATGGATATGTTTTTGAGACGCATGTTTGGTATTGTTTTGCTTATGTGAGCCAATAGTACAAAGATGATGCTATTTGTGCGCAATCACATTTGCTTGATTTGCCCTGATACGGCCTTTTGTTATGCAAAGATAGTTTTTTTTCCTATTTGTTTCTCAAAAGCAAGAATGTTTTTTTCATTCAATGTACAATTCATCATATTTTTATATACGTATTCCTCCAATAAGGATGAATTTGGAGATGCTCTTTCAACAAGTCCCCAAATTCGGTTGTTCTACTTGCGGATTCATTTGAACAGCCCGGCCAGTAGTCTTTCCCATTTTCCTGCGGCCATACACCACCAGCATCTGAACTGTTGGCTCGTTCAGAAGTCGCTCAAATACAGCCTGCTCCTTTTCTCTTGCAACGATTAGATTTTTCATAAATACGAAAATTATTCGACCT
>Ga0129307_1003104_pt1 | contig 11113 bp, 8 predicted proteins | sample P1105metagenome_FD_94437 | JGI IMG/M metagenome (GOLD analysis project Ga0129307, IMG submission 94437) | Capybara group fecal microbial communities from Wisconsin, USA - P1105 metagenome | ecosystem: Host-associated > Mammals > Digestive system > Large intestine > Fecal | place: USA: Wisconsin... | reverse complement strand
CAGGCATGGCATGCTGACGGTCACAAGGTGGTGCTCGTTCGTATTGAGACATCTCCTGAGGACCTTGCTGGTATGTCAGCTGCAGAGGGTATTCTCACTGCACGTGGCGGTATGACCTCTCACGCTGCCGTTGTGGCTCGTGGTATGGGTAAGTGCTGCGTCAGTGGTGTAGGTGCTCTTAATGTAAGCTATAAGGACAAGACCGTTGAAATAGATGGTAATGTATATAAAGAAGGTGACTATATTTCTTTGAACGGTTCTACCGGTCAGGTTTATGCTGGTGAGGTTCCCACAAAGGCTGCTGAACTCTCAGGCGATTTCAAGGAACTGATGGATCTTTGCGACAAGTACACCAAACTACAGGTGCGCACAAATGCTGATACTCCTCACGACGCACAAGTTGCTCGCGCATTCGGTGCCAAGGGTATCGGTCTTACACGTACAGAGCACATGTTCTTTGAGGATAAGAAGATTATCGCCATGCGCGAGATGATTCTTGCCGACAGCGTTGCCGGACGTGAGAAGGCTTTGGCTAAGTTGCTTCCTTATCAGAAAGCAGACTTCAAGGGTATTCTTGAGGCTATGGATGGACTGCCCGTCAATATTCGCCTGCTCGATCCTCCTCTCCATGAGTTTGTTCCACACGATCTGGCTGGTCAACAGACAATGGCTAACGAGATGGGAGTATCGCTTGAGACCATACAGCGCCGTGTTGAGTCACTGGCAGAGAACAATCCTATGCTTGGACACCGTGGCTGCCGTCTCGGTATCACATTCCCAGAGATTACCGCTATGCAGACAAAGGCTATCCTCGGTGCTGCATGTGAACTGAAGCTTGAAGGCAAGAACCCCATTCCTGAGATCATGGTTCCGCTGATTGGCACATTATACGAGCTGAAACAGCAGAAGGAGATTATCCAGTACGCTGCTAAGGAAGTGTTCATGGAGTATGGCATTGAGGTAGAGTATGAGATTGGCACGATGATTGAGATTCCTCGTGCAGCTCTTACCGCTGACCGTATCGCTACGGAGGCTCAGTACTTCTCATTCGGTACAAACGACCTTACTCAGATGACATTTGGATACTCGCGTGATGATATCGCTTCGTTCCTGCCTGTATATTTGGACAAGAAGATACTTAAAGTTGACCCATTCCAGGTGCTCGACCAGAAGGGTGTTGGTAAACTAATTAAGTATGCAGTCCGTGAGGGTCGTGCCGTTCGTCCTGAGCTTCGTTGTGGTATTTGCGGCGAGCATGGTGGTGAGCCCAGCTCAGTAAAGTTCTGTGCTAAGATTGGTATGAACTATGCTTCTTGCTCTCCTTTCCGTGTGCCTATCGCTCGCTTAGCCGCCGCACAGGCTGCTGTTGAGGAGTAATCAAAACGACTTCATTTCTCTCAATATAAAAGGCGAAGCTGAAAAGTTTCGCCTTTTTTACGTCAAAATGTTGCTCATCTCACGAAAAATGTGTAATATTGCAAGCTGAAAATCTAAATGATGACAATCATGAATAATGAGTATTGGCAACCGGAGATAGAAACGATGCCCCGTGAGCAGCTTCAGCGGTTGCAAGTAGAAAAGCTGAGAAAGACCATTGAGGTGTGTCTGAATTCACCATTTTATGGGAAGCGCCTGGGCGAATTAGGAATTACGCCTGAGAGCATTCAAACTGTTGAGGACATCCGTAAGATACCTTTTACCACGAAAGCTGATCTTCGTGACAACTATCCTTTCGGGCTTGTTGGCGGCAATATGGAAGAGGCTATTCGTATCCATTCCTCCAGTGGCACAACGGGGCACCCAACAGTGGTTGTCTATTCCCGGCATGATATTGATTCCTGGGCGAATATGATAGCTCGTAATATGTATATGGTTGGCTGCCGTAAGAGCGATGTGTTTCAGAACTCTAGTGGCTACGGCATGTTTACGGGTGGATTGGGCTTCCAATACGGAGCCGAGGCATTAGGTGCCACAACCGTTCCGGCAGCCGCAGGTAACTCAAAGCGTCAGATTATGTTCATCAAGGATTTCGGTACGACCTGTCTGCATGCCATCCCCAGCTATGCTATCCGCCTGGCAGAGGTGTTTCGCGAGGAGGGGGTGGATCCTGCGTCAACAAAGCTTCATACTCTGTTTATCGGAGCCGAGCCCCATACCGATGAGCAGCGCAGGCGCATTGAACGACTGTTGGGTGTGAAAGCCTATAACTCTTTTGGAATGACGGAGATGAACGGTCCTGGGGTTGCGTTCGAGTGTAAGGAACAAGACGGAATGCACTTGTGGGAGGATAATTATATCGTTGAGATTGTTAATCCCGACACGTTGGAGCCTGTTCCCGATGGGGAAATAGGTGAAATGGTGCTTACCACACTCGACCGTACCATGATGCCTATCCTCCGATATCGTACTCGCGATTTAACTCGCATCATTCCCGGGCAATGTAAGTGCGGCCGCACTCATAGGCGTATTGACCGCATCAAGGGCCGTACCGATGATATGTTCATTATCAAGGGCGTGAATGTGTTCCCCATGCAGGTAGAGAAAATTCTGGTGAAATATCCAGGCTTGGGCTCTAACTACCTCATCACCCTCGAAACCATTGATGATAACGACACCATGACCGTTGAAGTAGAGCTCGACGACATGCATACCGATGTTTATCCAGAGCTTCAGCGCATGACCCGTGACATCCAGCGTGCCCTGAAAGATGAGATTCTGCTTACGCCCAAGGTAAGACTGGTGAAGAAAGGCTCTCTGCCTGTTAGCGAGGGAAAGGCTGTGCGTGTGAAAGATTTAAGAGAAGGAAGAGGATAATAAATGATGATGAAATCTATCAAAATGCTTTTGATGAGTGCTGTCCTGTTGTCACTCTCGGCAACAGGTTCTGCGCAGACGATGGAGCAATGGTGGCTGAACATGCCTGATACGTTGTTTTCCTATATCAATAAAAGTAAACGTATCGAGGCCATGGATTACAGGAATATGGGCCTCAAACTCGATGTGACAAATCTGCTGAAAGGGAGCACGCTGGTCGATACGCTGACTAACGATTACATTGAGGTGAAGCTTAATGAGGCTGCCCTCCTGCAAATGCGTCTGTTACCAAAAGACTCCGATACCGTGGTTTGTGTGGTGAGCACTTTTTATGGCCCAAGACAGAATCGCAAATCTGCTATTACGACAGAACATGGAGAAGAGTGGGGGAAGAGCTAGCCGACTCGCTGATAGATGCCTATGTCTTCCGCCCCGACACCATGAGCATGGCCCGCTACGAGGAGTTGAAGAAGCTAATTGAGCCCGTCATGGTGAAGGCCACGCTTTCCATCCAAGATGACACCCTTTTGAAGGAGCTTTCGTTGCCATTGCTCACTAAAGAGGAAAAACAAACCGTAAAAGCCATTTTAAAGCAAAGAAAGCTTAAATGGAGAAACGGAATGTTTATAGAATGTTAAATATGTGCATTTTTATGCATGAAACTCTTGCAGGATTGAAATTAATTTGTACCTTTGCAATGTGTTTTTCATGGTATTAGATTATTAAGGTTAATAAGGATTGGTTGTCGTGAGACAATCAATTTTTTTGTGCCTCCACACCACGGAGGCACAATTTTTTTACCATTTACTTTATGCAATGTCCACTCTACGAATTGATAATGTGCTCATTGAGCAGACGCTGTTTAAGTTCGTGAATAGTCATTCTCAGTTCCTTCCAGCGGTTCACCAGTTTGGCGCAAGTTGGTTTTTACCTATGTAGGTTCCATGCTTCAGATGTTGCGGGAAAGACACATCAGTAAACATACTCACCACGCCTGTAGAGTATCCCTCCAGCACGCCAGAGTATATCTCTGTATTGACAGAGTTACCCTTTGCATCGCCCGAGATATCCTCTAGCAGCTTGAGTTATTCTTAGTTATTTCGTCTTTCCCTTTATAGTTCGAAAAAACTCAAAAAGTATTTGGTTTTTTGCTCACTTAATCGTAACTTTGCAGTCAAAATAAATAGCTTTAATTGTTTTTATTATGAATCTGAAATTACGTTTGGCGCTGATGAACTTCCTGGAGTTCGCCGTATGGGGTGCCTATCTTACATCAATGGGTAATTACCTGGGCGTTGCAGGTCTGGGCAGTCAGATATCTTGGTTCTATGCCATCCAGGGCATTGTGTCGATTTTCATGCCCACGCTGATGGGTATTGTGGCTGATAGGTATATGCAGCCTCAGCGGGTGTTAGGCATGTGCCATCTTCTGGCTGGCGCATTCATGCTTTGCTGCTGGTGGATGGGTGTTCACGCTGGGTTCGGACAAGAAATCGGCTCTAAGTCGATGTTCATCACGATGTATACGCTGAGCGTTGCTTTCTTCATGCCTACCATTGCACTTGCCAACACCACAGCCTTCACCATCTTGAAGAACAACGGAATGGATACGGTGACCGACTTTCCTCCCATCCGCGTGCTGGGTACGATTGGATTCATCGCCACGATGTGGTTTGTCAATTGTGCCGTATGGGAAGACGGCTCGTTCTCGTTCACGCTGGCCGACAACGCCCATAAGTTCCAATACACCTATATGCAGTTCTTTGTTTCGGGCATATTGAGTCTTGTGTTGTTCGCCTATTGTTTCACTTTGCCTGAGTGCCATGTGGTGAAGCGCCAGGGCAAGGTGTCGTTGGCTGAGAGCTTTGGCTTGAATGCCTTCAAGTTGTTCAAGACCCGGAAGATGGCTCTCTTCTTCATTTTTTCGGCCCTTTTGGGTATGTGTCTGCAGGTGACCAATGGCTATGCAGGTCCGTTCATTACCAGTTTCAAAGGTTCTGCCGATGCAGCGGTAGCCAGTTCGTTTGCTGCGAATAATGCCACGCTGCTGACGTCTATTTCCCAGATTAGCGAGGCCTTGTGCATTCTGATGATTCCATTCTTCCTGAAGCGTTTTGGCATCAAGGTAGTGATGCTCATGTCGATGTTTGCATGGGTCTTCCGTTTTGGTTTCTTTGGAGTGGGCAATCCTGCAATGCCAGGTGTGATACTGTTCATATTGTCATGCATCGTTTACGGTGTGGCCTTCGACTTCTTCAATGTCTCGGGTGGTATCTTTGTTGACCAAGAGTGCGAGCCATCTGTGAAAGCCTCCGCCCAGGGGCTATTCATGATGATGACCAATGGCGTGGGAGCAACGATCGGCACGCTGGCTGCTGGCGAGATAGTGAATCATTTCTGTACTTGGAAAGACGGCTACCTGCAGGGTGACTGGGCAACGTGCTGGTTCATCTTCGCCGCTTTCGCCCTGGTGGTGGGCGTGGCATTTGCTATGGTGTTTCAACCTGCCAAATACAAAGGCTGACGCCTGGAGATAAAAAACATGAAGTATAGGCAATGAATAAAATAAGGCTCAAGTTTAAGAGTGTCTCTGACATCGTAGGCTCGCCAGGTCTTTCCCTGTTGGTACTGACAGATGAAGGTGAGAAGAAGCAGATTACCATCATCATTGATCACCCTACAGCCGAGCAGATGAAACTGCGTGTGACGAAAGAGCGGGATGTGGAGACATCGCTCCCGGAGGTGATGTGGCAGTTGCTGACCATTCATGTAGACTTGCGTCTTGAGATTCTTATCAATTGTATCGTAGGCGGCCAGTATAAAGCGATAGTTTACGATCAAGATACGCTGACGCCGGCCTCTATCAGTATAGGCGATGCCGTGTTGCTGTCGCTGGTTGGCGATGTGCCGTTGTATATAGACGAGTCATTGATGTACCGCCAGTCGGTCAGTTATCAGGAAGGCTCGGCAGGCATTGCCATTCCCGTCAATACCCTTAATGTAGAGATGCTTGAGGATGCGATGAAGAAAGCCATCGAGAAAGAAGACTATGAGCTGGCCTCCCATCTGAGGGATGAGATGCGCCGCCGAAAAATGGAGAGCCGCTGAAATGAAAGAAGCCAGATATTTCTATGTCCCTGATGCCGATGTCGCAAACGAGCTGCCTGAAGACGAGGCACAGCATGCCTTGAAGGTATTGCGGTTGGCTGTTGGTGACGAGATATTCCTCATCGATGGAAAGGGCTGTTTTTATCGCGCACAAGTCACGTTCACCTCTAATAAGCATTGTATTTACGAGATACAGGAATCTCTGCCACAGCAGCAGGGTTGGACGGGAAAAATCCATTTGGCCATTGCTCCTACGAAGATGATGGAGCGCATGGAGTGGATGGCTGAGAAAGCCACAGAGGTGGGGTTTGATGAGTTGTCATTCCTCAACTGCCAGTTTTCCGAGCGCCGTAAGTTGCGAGCCGACCGCATTGAGAAGATTGTGGTCTCAGCCGTCAAGCAAAGCAGGAAGGCATGGAAACCCATCGTTAACGACCTGATTGACTTCAATGCTTTTGTCAACCAGCCACGCCCCGGCCGTAAGTTCATAGCCCATTGCTACGATGAGATAGAGCGTGTAGATCTGTTCAACAGGCTTTATGACCATCAGAGAGATGAACCCATTACCATACTCGTAGGTCCCGAGGGCGATTTCTCTATCGAGGAAGTGCGTTTGGCAGAGAAATATGGATATATTAGTATATCGTTGGGAAATAGTCGTTTGCGCACAGAGACCGCCGGCTTAGCGGCCGTGATGATGGCTCATTTGGCGCAGCGGAAATAAGAGTAAAAAGATGATAAAAAGAAGTATCACACAATTGCTGATGTCGCTTGCAGGCATTTTGTTCCTATCATGCACTAGTGCCGATTATGTTCATGTCATTCCCGAAGGTGCCACTGCACTAGTGTCTGTCGATGTGTCAGCAGTTGGTACTGAGACGAATCAAAGTGCAAAGGCCAACTTGTTCCTCTCGTTGCTCAAGGTAACAGATCCGATGGATTGTGGCCTTGATTTTGGAAAGCGTGTGTATCTATTCGAAACTGCCGACGGCACTTTGGGAATGACAGCCAAAGTAAACAGTAGGTCGAAGGCTGCACAATGGCTTGAGAAGATGGAAAAAACTGGCAAGATTCGCCTATTGGCAGATAGGAAAGGACACACGTTTGCGGTGCTGAATGGCAGTTGGTTGGTAGGATTGTCGGATGCCGCACTCTTAGTGATGGGGCCCGTCATTAGCAGCGGTCAGGCTTCGACGGTGTCGCAAATGGCAAAGTATCTCTCGCAAGATGAAGACCACAGCATCGCTGGCACTCCCATCTTCGACAAGCTAGACTCCATATCTTCAGGCGTGGCCATGGTGGCCCAAGCGCAAGCCTTCCCCGAGAAACTCATCTCACTTCTCACCCTTGGCGCACCAAAAGATGCAGATGCCAGTCAGGTGATGATTGCAGCTGAGATGAGTGTGGCCGACAACAGTTTGCAGATCAGGGGAGAGACCTTCTCGTTCAACAAGCGCATCAACGATGAGCTGCAGAAGTCGACAGCCGTGTTCCGTCCAATCCAGGGCAGATACAGAGCCATAGCCTATAACGGCCATCTGTTTACTTTGTTCGTGAATACCGACGGCACACAGTTTCTTCCATTGTTGCGGCAGAACCCGTTCTTACAATCTATGCTTCTGGGCATTAACACGGCCATCGACATGGATAATATCATCAAGAGCATCGATGGAGATGTGGCCCTCACAGCCGACAATATAGACGAGAGTAAGCTGAGCCTTGCTATGGGGGCAGAGATGTCTTCGCTGGCATTTACTGAGGATGTTGACTATTGGAAACAATCGTGCCCGAAAGGTTCATCCATCGATAACTGGCAGAAAGACAGTTGGCATTTCACCAACGGCAATCAGCATTTCTTCTTCGGAGTGCGCCAAGGACAGCCTTCCGTCTTCTTCGGCGGTACGGATGCCGACATGGCCACCAAGATGCAGAATGTCTCTTCTGACCAGCAGATGGATAGTCTACATGTGAAAGGAGAGAAGATGGTGGCAGTCATTAGCATTGCACAGACAGACAATGAGTTGGTGAAAACATTTACATCTTTACTTAAACCCTTGTTTGGCCAGTTGACATCCATCGTTTATTACAGAAAATAATCGAAAGAAATATTTTTAACTACAATGGAAATCATATCATTCAAGCATGTCATACCTCAGGTTTTTGCCTCGCGTGAGCAGCAAAACTCTGACATTTGGCAGCAGGATGTTCGTCTTGAAAAAGGAAAGTTCTACCTGATAGAGGCCGATAGCGGTAAGGGTAAAAGCACTTTTTGCAGTTATATCATTGGTTACCGTGACGACTATACCGGACATATTTGTTTTGACGAGGTTGACACCCGAAACATGAGCGTATCCGATTGGGTAGCGACTCGTCAGCACCATCTCAGCTGCCTTTTTCAGGAGTTGCGCCTTTTCCCTGAGCTGACTGCCTTTGAGAATGTTCAGATTAAGAACAAACTGACAGGTTGCAAGAAGCGTCAGCAGATTGTAGAGTGGTTCGAGCGTATGGGTATACCCGATAAGCTTAATGCCAAAGTGGGACAGATGTCATTTGGCCAGCAGCAGCGCGTGGCTATGATTCGTGCCCTGGTTCAGCCCTACGATTTTATTCTTCTCGACGAACCTATCAGCCATCTTGACGACCCGAATTCCCTTATTATGGGCGATATCCTCGTCGAGGAGGCACATCAGCAAGGAGCAGGGGTGATAGTCACCAGCATCGGAAAGCACATGCAACTGCCTTACGACCATGTGTTGAAGCTTTAACTATAATTAATTGATGATTCAAAAAATAACGTAGATAGTTCAATGAGTTTAGTTTGGAAATTATTACGTCAGCACATCAGCATTCCTCAGTTTATTGGTTTCTTCTTTGCAAATCTCTTAGGAATGGTCATAGTGCTGCTTGGCATACAGTTCTATCGTGATGTGCTTCCCGTCTTCACTGCCGACGACTCGTTCATGAAGTCGGATTTTGTCATCTTGAGCAAGAAGATTGGAACGGGCAACACCATTTCAGGCCGCAGTAATGCTTTCACAGCTTCAGAAATAGACGAGTTGTCCTCTCAGCCGTATGTGACAAAGGTGGGGCAGTTCACCCGTGCTGAGTACAAACTCGATGCGTCGATGGGCGTGGGCGGACAGAGCATCTTGAACTCAGAGCTTTTCTTTGAGAGCGTTCCCGATGAGTTTATCGATGTTCCACTTGACGAGTGGACATTTACAGAGGGAAGCAAGGAAGTGCCAGTGATTATTCCGCGCACATATATAAATATGTATAACTTCGGCTTTGCCCAGACGCATTCCCTGCCAAAAATCAGCGAGGGTTTGCTGGGTATGATAGATTTCCACATCTATATTCACGGTAATGGCCTGCACGATGAGTACAAGGGTAGGGTAGTTGGTTTCTCCCATCGCCTTAACTCCATCCTTGTTCCCCATGCGTTTATGCAATGGAGCAACAACACCTATGCCCCAGCTGAGCATTCCGACCCTACACGCCTCCTTGTGCAGGTGAGCAATCCTGCCGACGAGCAGTTTACGCGTATGATGGACAATAAGGGTTATGAGATGGAGGATGACAGGTTGGACGCAGAGAAGACAGCCTATTTCCTACGCCTTGTGGTGAGCATCGTGTTGATCATCGGCCTTGTCATCTCATTGCTCAGCTTCTATATTCTCATGCTCAGCATCTTCTTGCTTGTTCAAAAGAATACCACCAAGCTCGAGAACCTGCTGCTTATAGGTTACAGCCCCTCGCGTGTTGCCCGCCCTTATCAGCTGCTGACCGTTGGTTTGAATGTGGCCGTGCTCATCATCGCCTTTGTCGTGGTGTGGCTGCTCCGACGCTACTACATGGGCATTCTCGAGAGCATCTTCCCAGAGATAGCTGAAGGTTCGTTTCTTCCCGCTCTGCTCACAGGACTGGTGCTGTTCATTTTGGTCACGCTGATGAATGTTGCAGTTATCCGCCGCAAGATTGTCAGCATTTGGAGAAAACGTAAATAACAGAAGATGTCGGGCGCTCCTTATGTCCGGCATCTTTTTTTTCTGACAAACCGAAGTTTTAATAAATTTCAACAAATATATCAAGAATTTTAATTAATTTTGCAGTCATAAAAGATTAATGAGATTATTTCATTCATTTACTAATTTAATCATAACAAACAAAACTATGCAGAAAAGATTGTTCTTTCTGATGGCCATGCTCGTAACAACCCTTACGATGATGGCACAGGTGACCACTGCCGGCATGGGTGGTAAGGTCACGATCGAAGGTACAAACGAGACCGTTATCGGTGCTACTGTGCAAGCTGTTCATGAGCCCTCGGGCACGCGCTATGCAGCAGTAACCAACATCGATGGCCGTTTCAACATTCAAGGTATGCGTACGGGTGGTCCCTACGTTGTTACTATTTCTTACATTGGTTTCCAGCCAAAGACCGTCAAAGGGGTAACCCTTCAGCTGGCAGAGACTTACAACCTTAACGTCACGCTCTCTGAGAATGCAACTGAGCTGAGCGAGGTCGTGGTTAGTGGTAAGGCTTCGAAATTTGCTGCTGAGAAGACGGGTGCTGCAACCAACATCAACAGTTCGCAGATTGCCAATCTTCCTACGGTGAGCCGCAGCATCACCGATGTGACCCGCCTCTCGCCTTATGGAGGTAATGGCATGAGCTTTGCTGGAAGTGATGGTCGTACGGCCAATTTCACGGTTGATGGTGCCAACTTTAACAACAACTTCGGTCTTTCAGACAAGCTTCCGGGTGGCGGCAATCCTATTTCTATCGACGCCATTGAGGAATTGCAAGTGGTTATCTCGCCGTTCGACGTACGCCAAACGAACTTTATCGGTGGTGGTGTGAACGCCATTACCAAGTCGGGTACTAACACCTTCAAAGGTAGTGCTTACATGTATCATCGTAATGAGAACATGCGCGGTGATGCGGTCGACCGTGAGCAGATTCCCCTTGCCCGTGAAAAAGACCAGCAGACAACTTGGGGCTTAACCCTTGGCGGCCCCATCATCAAGGACAAACTCTTCTTCTTCGTCAATGGCGAGATGATTAAGACTCCTACTATTGCCAACCGATATCGTGCCTCTTCGGATGGTGTGGGCAATGCTGACGATTATGTGTCGCGCACCACACTCTCTGATCTGCAAAAGGTTTCTGATTTTGTGAAGAACCGTT
>Ga0129307_1003103_pt1 | contig 11117 bp, 13 predicted proteins | sample P1105metagenome_FD_94437 | JGI IMG/M metagenome (GOLD analysis project Ga0129307, IMG submission 94437) | Capybara group fecal microbial communities from Wisconsin, USA - P1105 metagenome | ecosystem: Host-associated > Mammals > Digestive system > Large intestine > Fecal | place: USA: Wisconsin... | reverse complement strand
GTTTTCGACTCCCATAGTTGTACCGGCAGGCAAGGGGCTGCTTTCAACAAATTGCCAGCCTGTATCTTCTGCAAAGCTGCCACACAGCAGCACGCGGCTTCCGTTGGGCTTATCAGCAATGAATTGCAAGGTGTCCCGGTTGATCAGTCCATCCACGTAGGCATCATCCGCAAAGAAGGTACCGGTCTTCATCCTGTCAAACAACCGTTTCCTGACGATGTCAGAAGAATCTCCTAGATCCCTGTCCATATATCCGGTGCAGTACACGGGGAAAGTAAAGGGGCTCCAGTTCGCCAGATCCAGTTCATCCTCCGTCAGCACATCCGGAAGCGGAGGGGTGGTTTCCCGCCAGAGTATATTCTCGTTTTCATCTTCCAACAGGTAATCAGTGCTGATTTCATCATCCAACATATTCAGCAGAATTTCCTCGATGATAGGGATATCCCTTTCAGAAGGGCCCTGACCTGTATATCGAATGCCACCCAACAGCCAGCGATTATGAACATAATAGAAATCATATGTGGTGGTCTCTTTGCCATCGGCAACCGTAAGGTACAGAAGATCCTCGGTATCCATGTGAACGGTATACCCGGAGGACAGTACTGCATCTGTATTCTCTATCAGATGCTCTCCTTTACGCACCACCAATAGTCCCTTATCTCCCTGATACAGAACCGCTGCTGCGGCGTCTCCCCACTGGGTCACGCTTTCCGCAGACCATCCTTTGTTCACATATCGTTCATTCATGAATTGTTCGAAATCCTCCGCTTCATTTGCTGCAAGCGCGGTCGGAACAATCAGGAGCATCCATGCGATAAAAAACGGCAACCAGATTCTTCGAACCATGTTACGATTACCTCTTCTACTTATCTGTAAGGCACTGTATTCTGGCAATAAGTCGTTTATCCATTATCTGATTCAGCCAGCCATGCCATGCCGGACTTGTCCTCTACGATGACAGTATAACCGTAGTCTCTTCCGGAATCAAAGCGTACGCTCCATTGCCTGGATGCTGCATCATAGCTGCAGGAAATGCGATAGCTCTTCAAGGTATCTGCCGTCACAGCTTTGCCTTCAGCGATCGGCCCCGTTGCAAGAAGTGCGGATTGCGCCAGACTTCTGACCTGTTCCTCTGTTAACGAAGTCAAATTATCAGAACGAATGAAGCCACGGATGGATTGTGTGCCAGTGTTGTATTCTACGTAAGTCCAGCTGCCCATCGTCGCCAGCCATCTCACCTCCGCATCTGCTGAGATATTCGCGATGGCAGTCATAGAAAACAGCGGATCATCTGTGATGGTACATTGAACAGCAGTACGCGCTTTGTGGTTTCCAAAGCTCAGATCACTGACGCTTGTTTTCTTAGGCAGCGCGTCTTCACGGATCCAGCCAATTCTCATATGGTCGCTGGTAATATCGTACTGGATCATAATCCAGCCATTTTCTTTTCCGAAAACCTGAATCCAGTCATTGGTGGAAACAGAGGCTTTTCCATTGCCGCCGCGGAGATAGTTTTCACCGGGGCCGGAATAGACAGCATACTTTTTGTTGGACGAAAACTTGATTCTTTCCGCTGTCAATGTACCTCCGGGGATCGCTGGCGGGTCGGAGAAGGTTGCTTTGGCTTCCTTATATGATTTGGGGAGGTAGCTGAACGATGTGTTCAGCCCAAAGCTTGTATACAGATTCACATCGCCGAGCTTCTTATCCGCATCCCAATCATAGAATACGATCTTCCCATTTCTGATATATGCTTCTGTTGTTGTCGCTTTGCTCCGGTCAAACCAAGATACCACCTGGAACTGGCAGTTTATCACATGAACATTGATTCCCTGCATCCAGTATTCTTCATGATTCGGATCAATGCGATAAATCAGGAAGCCCTGGTCATCCTTATACAGACTGATATCTGTTCCCGTTCGGTCAGAAGCATTATGCCTCCGAAAAGCCACGATCCCTTTTCCCTGAGGTGCCAGGCTGTCATAGCGTGCTTTCAGTTTCCAGCCTTGATCCGCGTTTTCATCCGACTGATCGTTCGTAAAGTGGTAGACCTCATGATGCATTCCATCTTTGCTGATCAGGACAAACGTATGATCCAAATAAACTCCCTTCGGTGATTCAGTCCAGCTAAAACGGATATAATCCTCCGCGCAGTTTTCCAATCCCTGATCTGCAAGAATCTGCACGATTCGAGGAGAGAGCCCCTGAAGGGAACCATCCTCCGCCAGCGCCGCACAAGCCATGAACAACACGGCTGTAAGAACCAACAGAAAACCACAGAACTTTCTCATGATCCGATTCCTCCACATTTTATCATTGGTTCAGGCCTTTCACGATGACAGTCAGACATCATTTTTGCCCTGTCAACACAATATGACGTTCCTGAGGAGGCAGGTGTTACAGTGCACGCGAAATTTTTATTCGGCACTTTTCAGACGAACCGCAGCTGCAGGAACAAAACCGCGTACAGGCTGGTCTCCTCCGTACCATTCCAGATATACCCAGTCATCCAATGTTGCCAGCCACTTGGCCTCCGTGCTGGCCGGAAGTATATGCAGCGGCGTTTTCTCTCCAAAGGGATCATCTGTCAGATCTGTCTCATGTGTGATAACAGCAGGAAGATAGCTAAATTCCAAAGCCGTTACAGATGCATGCGTCGGTAACGCAGCCGCATCAATATATCCGACTCGGCGCTGCGTAGATGTAATGGCGTATTGAATCATGGCGAACCCGTTTTCCACGCCGAAGACTTCAATCCAGTCATTGGTTGAAACAACTGCTTTATTATGATTTGCCCGTTCATAACGTTCTCCCGGGCCGGTATATACAGCATATCTCATACCCTCTGGAAAACTAACCAGATGTGCTTTCAGCTCTGGTATATGGGGTGTGGGTTCTACAGTCTGCACTGCAGGAGTCGCTGTTTCCGTCTGCAGTGGTTCATTCGTGTAAGCGGACACCACAGTGCTGACAGGCGCTGTTGCTGGCGTTATGATATCCGGAGCAGGCCGGTTCACTCCCCAAACGATTAGAAGGACAGCTGCGGCAACTGCTGCTATTCCAGATACCCATTTCACGATGGAAACCTTTTGTTTCCGAATTAGGCGGAGGGCGGTATCGTGATGGTGTTTGTACAGAGCTTCCGATTTTCTCCGTTCTTCGTAAGTCAGGGTCTTCTCCAGCTGCTCCGTTTGCTCCATCGCAACGCTGGAAAAAGCTTCTTTCAATTTATCTTCCTGCTTCATAATCCCGCCTCCCTTCTTTCCAGCAGCTTGATCAGATGCTTTCTTGCCCGGCTCGTCCGCACCCGGGCTGTCGCCGGCAGGATTCCAAGCTCTTTGCTGATTTCCGCATCGCTCATCTCCCGAAAAAATCTCATCATCAAAATGTCTCGGTCGTTCTCGCTCAGCTGATAGATTGCCTCCTTGATTTCTTCCACACCGGCGGCTTCCAGCACATGATCCTCTACGCGGCTATTCGAGGGGATTAATTCCAGAGATTCATCCTCCAACACTGTATCGCGGCTGTGCCGACGATAAAGGTTGATCGCCATGTGCCTGACAGTAATGACGGCATACGCCTTGCGTTTGTTACAATCCATATTCCTCAGGAGAGATATTTTTTTGATGAGGGCTTCAATTGCATCGCTTACTGCGTCCTCAGCAGCATAGCTGTTATTCAGAACCCTGAGCGCCTGCGCGTACATCAAATGATGATATCGAAGATAAAGCTCCTCCATAAGGGCCCTGTCGTCATTGTTCTCAATCGTTGTCAGTATCAACGGGAGCATTTGTTTTTACCTCCTGCATTATGCAGGGCATTCAGGATTTCCTGCAGATCCTCTGCAGAAAGGTGACCGTTGTCTACCAGTTGATTGACCAGCAAAGAAGCCTTCCCCCTGAATACATGGTTCAGAAGCTTATGGGTTTCCTCCGCGGATGCTTCCTCTCGGGTAATCAGCGGAGTATACTTCTTCGCCCGTCCGGAATCATCCATGCTGACAGCGCCTTTATCGGTCATTCGCTTTAGCAAAGTAATGACTGTCTGGCGTGTCCAGCCTGTAGCCGGTTCCAGCGTTGCCGTTATCTCACCCATAGTCTGTGGAGCATGATCCCACAGGCATTCTATGATCTTCCATTCCGCTTCCGTTATCTGTATAGCCATCAGCCATCACCCCTGATTCAAAGTCGACGCATGTCTACATTAGACAGTATCACGACTTTGTAATATGTGTCAAGTGGAAAACAGGGGTTCATATTGATAACTTTAAAGGCCCTCGTCGGTTTGAGTTCCGGCGAGGGCTGTGTTCATTTCAGGCATATACAAGTTCTTTGAGCACGATTTCTTCAGCAGAAACATGCAGCGAGTTCATTTTACGTATCCAGGTCATCTGTTCTTTGGCCTTCAGTTCTTCAGTGACACCTTCAGTCAAGGCCATTTCTCGAATCATCTGATCCATTCGTCTGCGGCAGGTTGCGTCAATCTCCTGCAAATGTTCCATCAGCTTTCCGCTTAGAATCATCCTCATGTATAGTCCCTGACGGCTTTCTTCCAGATACTTGCGGCGCATCATTCCGTATTTTCCCAAGGGCATCCTCTCCAGTTCAGTCAAGCCCATATCCGGGAGCAGGTAGTCTCCACATCGAGTGTATGTGCCGCCATTCTGTTCAAAAACCGATTTCATGCGCTGCCCTCCTTCAAAGATACTCTGTTTATTTATGGTAGACAGTTGTCTACTCAAACATAATATACTTTTCCTTCCTGATTGTCAATCTTTTTTGTACGACTACTCGGATAACATTCATTGTCCCCAACTGATATATCCCTGATATTTTTCGATTCCTTTGATCTTCTTCTGCTTCGGCGCGGCATCTCCCGCGATACTGAGGATCTCTCCCGTCTGCGCATCAATGGCGATTCGGACACATTCCAGTTTCCCGTGATCGTTGGTCGGATAATCCGGATCGTCCTCTTTCATTTTCACCTTCCCATTCTTGCACCACCAGGCTTCCACATGCCAGATGGGCTTGGTTGCGCCTGTATATCCTTCCGGATCATCTCTGACATCCACCGAGGCATATCCAAGCCGCATCTCCAGAATTTTTCGTATATGTCCGGATTCAATCTCTTTGCGCAGGGTTTTCTGAACCTTTGAAAAGTCAGCCAACGGAATATCGTCTTCTATAGTTTTCGTCTGCACAGGGTAGAACCCAAAACGCATGCCATTGTAAGCGTTCATCCCCATACTCAGATCGATCCAGGGGATCCGATCCTTCCAGATAGACAGATCATACGGAAGATAATAGCTCATATGCCAGAACAAAGGGATGTCGCATATAGTCTGGTATGCCAGATAGTCTACCCAGCATTCCTGAGATTTTCCCGTCTTGGGGTCAGTGGCTACATTCACCATGACATCAAACGGATGCTCAATGTCAAAGCCGGTTTCACCCGGATTGACACATTCAACAGCTACCATCATCTCCTGTGCCAGCTCCCGAAGCGTTTTTCCATCAAAATCCGCGAGTCGCATCTCCATATCTACCGGCGCATAGTAATGATTCGATTCCAGCTTCATTTTGTCAAAGTTGGGCTTGGATGGATCAGAGGCTCTGGAGGCAAATATCCTTTTTCCACAATCCGACTCCCAACCATCTCCGGGTAGAGAGGAAACATCGATCTCATTGTTTTCCTCAAGGCGAAGAAAAAGGATCGGCATCTTATCTGCATCCGGCACAAGGATAGGCGCGTTGATTTCTACTGTACGCCATTTCGTTTTGATACTTTCCTGCCATCCATTCGGATATTCTTCTTCGATCAAGTCATGCAGCTGGCCAATTGTATAGTACTTCTGCTCTGCCGTTGCGGCAGTGTATGGTATCAGAAGCAACAGCAAACACAGGATTGAAAGAATCTTTTTCATTCTGCTTTCCCTCCGATTGTTATCCAGGATAATGCGCCATTTACTTCCACGTTAGTATTTTCGGAGCATCGCTTCTTTTTCGGGATGTATCCATCGGATCCAGGAGTTTTCCGGTCTGGGCATTGAGGTAAATCAGATGTGCGCCGCTGCGGCTGTATGGATTCGCCTCGTCCTCAAATTCCTCTTTCCAGAAATCATCCTTCGCATCCGGAAACCAGTCACAGTCCACCACCCAGGTTGGAACCAGAATCCAATGCTTTGTATTGTGGTCCGGCTCCACATAGGCAACATAGCCGAGCTGAATCCTGCGGATATGACGGATCAGTCCGTCCCGGATCATCTTTTCGACTTGCGCTTTCCCTTTTTCAAAGGAAACAAGCGGTATATCCTCATGCAAAACGCTCTCTTCCTGCCAAAGACGGACAGACATGGAATAGGAAACCGGAGAGCTCATTTCCAGATTGATCCAATTGTCGTAAACGCCTTCCCAACGATGGTTTGTGCGCATCCGCCCATGCTGATAGGTCAGATGCGCATTCCCCAGTGCCGGAATCCCGCGGATGGAATCATCATCATTTATCCCCGTAATGCGTCAAATGGCTGTCCAGTCATGAATGAATATTCATTGCATATTTTTCAGGGCTTTTTCTGTAATCCAGATCCGTATTTTTGTCCTCTCCGTAAATGAAAGGCATTGCGGGAGCGGCAGAAATACTTGAATCTGCCACCTTTGTTAGCTGTGTTTTCCACGAATCCTTGCTGGAACCCTCTGCGTTTGTGCGCTCCTGCGTTAGCAATCTAACAACTAGGCATCTGCGATGATGCAATCCGTCAGGCTTGGAAAAGACGCAGAATCCTTGTGTAGAGCCACTTCCCGCCATTACAGCCACTTTGCACAGAGATTGGGCATCGCCAGCCTGATATGTGGCAGACAGAAAAATGGCTTACTGCCAACAAATGCGACAGTCGTTAGCAGAATTGTTAGATGGCGCAGAAACCCAGCCAGTCAGTAAAGAAGAAAAATGCCGGAAAGTGCTTATTTCAAGCCACTTCCCGGCATCTGCTGTCATGCTCTCAATGTGACCAAGCTACCGCTTGTAAGAAAACAGTCAAGCTTCTTTATCTGATGATTAATCGAACGTAAAGCCTCCGCCCTTTGTCATGATAATTGGTGTGTATTCCACCCGGAGGATGTTACCATCGCTAAGTGTAACGGTTCCTTCAGTGGTGTTCCAGTCAAGGACCGTCTCTTTACCCTTGTTGAAGGTATTGCTGGCTTCCTTAGCATCCTGAAAGACACGCACACGAGAAGTGGCTGAACCACTGAAGTAGATCTTGTATGTTCCCGAGGGATCTCTTCGCCGATGGTATAGTTCCCTTTGGGGATGGTGGTTCCTGATGGAACATCATAACTACCACGCTCTGATACATTTCCTACTCTGGCAATTTCTGCACCATTATACCGAAGACTCAGGTATTCTCCCGGATACAGGCTGATTCTTGTTTCACCGTCGCCCTTGAAAGAGCCTTCCACTCTGGGCATATCACCGAGCCACAAACGATCAATATCGTATTTGTACATGGATTACGGAGCAGTGACGAATTTACGCGATGTTATTCCAGTGTGCCCTGATATAAGCTTCCTGTTCCTTGTTGAAATCCTTGTTATAGCGGTAGAAATCCTGGATGCATTGCTCCAGCGATTTATCGGCTCTCTTTGCCCGATATATTACCTCGTTCAGATAATCTGTGGTGATGGAATCAAGTTCCCCGCCGGTTACTCTTTCCAGGTCTGAGAGAGTAAGATTTTTCGCTTCCATGGTCGTATCCTCCTGTTTCAATTCTGATTCTTTGTGTTTTTTCGGAAATATGCGGACTCACCAGCCGCCGCTTGCACCGCCGGGCTTCTCTTCCTCTGCAGTGATCAGCCCTAACGTAATCATAAGTGTTATAAATGCCATATCAGCCAGGTTTCCTCCTGAAACCGATTCCATTTCGTTAAGGTTCAGTTCTTTTCCGTTCATTCTCTCTGCCTCCTTACCTGTTTTAGCGCTTGTTTTTCTTTTCTGTTTCAGGAATCTGTTTGTATCCTTTCACTTGTTTATACGCAGAGCTGGTGAAGAGTGTCAGTGAAAATGAATTGGTAAAGAAGTACTTTGTTTATGAAGCAGATACTTACACAAGTGATCCATCCTGCATTCGTGTCGGTTTTATTCTTAGAACACGGAACAATAATGCAGCACCGTGGGATTATGCAGCAGTCGTGAATCTTACCACAGGCATCGCTGATGACGTTTTCACAGCGGAAGATCTGCTTGGCGAAAAGCTGGAGCTATTCGCTTCAGCATGGGATCGCTTTGATGTTCGATAACATCATTGCTATAAGTTGGGTACGACTCGTTTACACGAAAAAGAGAGATTCGATGTTGTCGAATCCCTCTCATTTTTGTTATGCAACTATTGGAAAAATCATCCGTGACAAAGTTGCCACATCAGTCCCAACAGAACAAGCATTCTGTATTGAGAGACATCGGGTACACACTTTGTCGCATTTTCCTTAAACTGCTATTCGAGTTTATTTGGCATCAGCAAGTGCTTCTTCCAGAATCTTATTGAATTCAACAACGGCATCATCGATGCTGATTTCATCAGACATGCAGGAAGAAAGCAGATCCAGCAGATCAGAGGTCAGCGGAGACAGGACAGTATTGGCCTGTTCCTTCTGGAGAACGGACTCATTCGCAGCAATTTCATCGGAAAATACCTGGAAGGCAGCAGCATACTTGTTTTCACTGGCCGTTTCTGCTTTTGCAGTCAGGTTGCTGATGAAGAACAGCGGTTCAAGATACTGATTCATGATTTCCGGAGTGCAGAACCAGTCGATGAATTCTGCAGCTTCCTTTTCAAGACCGGTATCCTTGAAAGCGACCAGATATTTTCCTGCAGACTGAACAGCACTCAGCTTGTCCTTGGGCAGGTATGTTACGCCCCATTCGAAGTCGGTGATTTCTTTGTCATAGCTGGTCAGCAGCCAGCTGCCGCCAATATGGCATGCTACCTGGCCAGAGCGGAACATGGTATTCGGGTTTTCAGCTCCCATCCAGACGCTGGCAGGGATGATGCCCTTCTTATGAAGATCATAGAGATACTGAATGGCGCGACGGGTTTCAGGGCTGTCAAAAGCAGCTGTTCCGTCATCATTCAGATAATGGGCGCCGGCCTGATAGAAGAAGTTCCAGAAACGTCCGACTGTTTTGTCAACAGCAAGGCCATATTTGACATCGCCTTTTTCCATGTCTGATAATCCATCCCACTTAAAGAAGGAATATCGCAGACCGTTGATTGCAGGATAGAACAGATAAACAACAAAAATCAGAAGATTCGGAAGGATCAGCATGTAGGGAAATACTTTTCTTTTCCAGTTGTTCATATGCACCCCTCCAGGTTTTTCGTCGTGTCACTGCTGTTATTATAGAAAACCAGAAGTGCAATTTGTCGCGGTTTTTTATCAAAAAACATCACATTATTGTCCAAATCAAACCAGTGTTGTGGAATAACCGCTGCATTTTGAAGAGTACCCCGGAAAAAGAATCAGACGATCAATCATCGTTGACACCAGGGATCAGGAAACCGGGAGGAGGACGCAAAAAGGAATCAGAGAAGCATCCAAAGCTTTATCAGGATATTGAGGAAATCATCGATCCAGATACATATGGAGATCCGGTGAAGCCTCTGCGGTGGACGACCCTGAGCTTGCGTAAGATTGCTGAGGAATTGCTGAAGAAAGGATACAAGGTCAGTCAAAACATCGTATCCAGAGCATTGGAAGCATTGGGATACAGCAAGCAGCAGAATCAGAAGATGTATCAGGTGGGAAATCAGCATCCTGACCGGGACGCGCAGTTTCAACATATCAACGAGACAGCGCAGGCATATCTGGATCAGGGCGATCCCGTCATTTCCATTGATACCAAGAAGAAAGAGAATGTAGGCAATTTCAAGAATCCGGGATCAGAATACCGAAAAGAGAAGTCACCTCGAAAAGTACTGGATCATGATTTTCCGATCCCCGAACTCGGGAAAGTGAATCCATATGGGGTATATGTATTGAATAACAACACCGGATTCGTTAATCTTGGAACCAGTCATGATACAGCAGAGTTTGCAGGAGAAAGCGTATATCGCTGGTGGGAAGCTGTTGGAAAAAACACATTTCCGGAAGCCAAACGATTGTACATCAACTGTGACGGTGGTGGCAGTAACAGCAGCCGCAGATGGGTCTGGAAGTACCAGCTTCAACTGCTTGCCAATAAAACGGGCCTTGAGATTGAAGTATCCCACTTTCCACCGGGAACCTCGAAATGGAACAAGGTTGAGCATCGCCTGTTCTGCTATATATCGAAGAACTGGCAGGGGCAGTCGTTGATTGACATTGAAACGATAGTCAGTTTGATTGGTTCTACAACGACAAAGAAAGGATTAAAAGTGATCTGTCAGGTAGACAACAATACCTATGAAACCGGAAAAAAGATCACAGAAAAAGAGAAGGAAAGCATTAACATCGAGTTCTTAGAACCATATACTCAATGGAACTATATCATCAGACCGATTTCAAAATGATGTGGTTGTTTCGTGACAGATCCTAAGGAAAGAGTTGTCCCTGTTTCTCCTTTCTTGGAAAAAACCCTGCTCAGGTACAGCAGGGCTCGTGAATCCTATTTTCAGAACGCACTACACGATAAGGAATTCTTCCTGTCACGCACTGGAAAAAAGCTTACTGCAGAAGCTGTTGCAAAAATGCTGAAAAAAGCCGCTGATGCCGTAGGTGTCAGCAAAGAGATCAGGGTTTCCCCTCACACCTGCCGCCATACATTTGCCCATCTGAACCTGAAGAACGGGATTGATCTATACACGCTTTCAAGGCTTTTAGGTCACGAAAGTGTTTCGATTACTCAACGGTATCTGGAAGGGATTACTGATGAGGGGGTTATCAGAATTGCCAGAAAAACAGGTGTACTGGAAAATATAACCAGATAGCATGTTCGTCTAAGTTTGCGGGCAGATCGCTTTGCTATGCCTGAATGAATATACATGATATTGAGCATTGCGAACAGAATATGCAGCTGACATCAGCGCTTCAATGCAATCCGGTGGTACGGATGGAAATGCCGATCGCAAACATATCGTCATATCC